>Ga0209373_10003725_pt1 | contig 13798 bp, 9 predicted proteins | sample Higcelweek5metaG_FD_187173 | JGI IMG/M metagenome (GOLD analysis project Ga0209373, IMG submission 187173) | Freshwater pond sediment microbial communities from the University of Edinburgh, under environmental carbon perturbations - High... | ecosystem: Environmental > Aquatic > Freshwater >...
TTAGAATTGGTCAATACAAAATTACAATCGATTTATAATTTACAGAAAAAACACCAAGCGCAAACTATTGCTGAATTACTTACAATTCAAAATGAATTGGATGCAAAAGTCATTCGTGTGGATGATTTGGATGGTGCAATAAATAAATTAGAGGCAGCATTAAATAGTCAACAGACTACAGTTGATGAAATAGCAAAGACCGTTTTTGAAAACAGAATGAAAACGGCTCCAATCTTAATAGAAAAAATCAAAGCGATTTTATCACAATTAGGAATGGTAGAAGCAAATTTTAAAATTGAAATTAACCACACCGATTCATATTATCCAAAAGGAAAAGACGAAGTGATTTTACTATTTTCAGCAAATAAAGGAACTAGTTTTGGATTGTTGAAAAAAGTAGCTTCTGGAGGAGAGATGTCACGTATTATGTTGGCGATAAAAGCTATTTTAGCCAATTATTCCAAATTACCAACTATTATTTTTGACGAAATTGACACTGGTGTTTCGGGAGAAATTGCAATAAAAATGGGAGAAATTATGAAAGAGATGAGTACTACGATGCAAGTATTTGCAATTACTCATCTTCCACAAATTGCTGCTAAAGGAAATTCACACTATAAAGTATCAAAACGAAATCAAGGCGATACTACGATTTCAGAGTTATATCTGCTGAGTCCAGAAGAAAGAATTCAACAAATTGCTGAAATGTTATCGGGTAAAGACATAACTGATTCAGCTTTACAACATGCAAAAGCTTTGCTTAATTAATTTTTTAAAGTACTTTTGTTATAGAAATTAAACGACAACAAACCAATATAAAAAAGAATAAGATGATTATAGAACCAAGAATGCGAGGATTTATTTGTTTGACAGCTCATCCAAAAGGTTGCGAACAAAATGTAAAAAATCAAATTGAATATGTAAAATCTAAAGGAAAAATAAACGGACCTAAAAGAGTATTAGTAATTGGTGCTTCTACTGGATTTGGTTTAGCTTCAAGAATTACAAGTGCATTTGGTTCTGATGCTGCTACAATTGGTGTCTTTTTTGAAAAAGCACCATCTGAAGGAAAAACAGCATCTCCAGGTTGGTACAACTCTGCAGCCTTTGAAGTAGAAGCTGAAAAAGCAGGATTGTATGCTAAAAGCATTAATGGTGACGCATTCTCTAACGAAGTAAAACAACAAACAATCGATATGATTAAAGCCGATTTAGGTCAGATTGATTTAATCATTTATAGTTTGGCATCTCCAGTACGTCAACATCCAGTTACAGGTGTTTTACACCGTTCTACTTTAAAACCAATAGGAAGTACTTTTACTAATAAAACAGTAGACTTCCACACTGGAAATGTAACACAAGTTTCTATTGAACCAGCCAATCAAGAAGATATTGATAACACTGTTGTGGTTATGGGTGGAGAAGATTGGTCAATGTGGATAGATGCAATGAAAAACGCAGGTGTTTTAGCAGAAGGAGCAACTACAATTGCTTATTCTTACATAGGACCTGAAGTTACAGAAGCGGTTTATAGAAAAGGAACTATCGGAAGAGCAAAAGATCATTTAGAAGCAACTGCTTTCGAAATTACAGAGAAGTTAAAAGACTTAAACGGAAAAGGTTATGTTTCAGTTAATAAAGCGTTAGTGACACAAGCAAGTTCGGCTATTCCAGTTATTCCATTATACATTTCATTATTATATAAAATTATGAAAGCAGAAGGAATTCACGAAGGATGTATCGAGCAAATTCAACGTTTGTATGCTGATAGATTATATACAGGAAATACAGTTCCAACAGATGATAAAGGAAGAATTCGTATTGATGATTGGGAAATGAGAGATGATGTACAAGAAAGAATTGCTAAACTATGGTTAGAATCAACTACAGAATCTTTAGTTGAATTAGGTGATTTAGCGGGATATAAACAAGATTTCCTAAATTTATTCGGATTTGGTTTTGATGGTGTAGACTATTTAGCCGATACTAACGAAATGGTAATGGTGCCAAGTATTAAATAATAACACATTTTACATAAAAAATGTTATAAAACCCTAAGTTAATTAGGGTTTTATGTTTTTTATCGATTTTTTTTGTTTTTCATCGATATTCTTGCTTGATTTTTGTTTTGAAATTTATTTTAACTTTTGGAGTATTATTAAATCGTTAAATTTGCTTTTATATAACACAAAAAAAAACAGTATTTCATGAAAAAAATTACCTTATGGTTATTTGCTCTTTTAACCTGTTGGCAAGTAAATGCACAAACGTGTAGCCAAACTTTTACTGCAACAGGACAGGACGATGACCCAACAGTCTTAACAATTAATGCGGCAGACATAACTTGTTATGGTGCTAATCCATTAACTAGTTTGAAATTAATAAACCCAGCAGGAAGTTTAACTTCTAGTTTTTGTACTGCTGATGGTTCGAGTTGGTTTGGCTTTGATTTATCTGTTGATGGAGGTCCAATCATTACAGGTTGTGCAGCAGCTTTTAATAATTTGGACATCACAGGATTTACTACGCTTACCATTACTTCACATGATGATGATGTTTGGCCTGATGCAGTAACTATTACAATAGGTGTTGAAGCTACTTTTGTTCCATTAACTCCACCTTCATGCGTGGCAGTTTCCTCTCCTTTAAATGGAGCAATTAATGTAAGTTCTAGTATAGTTTCATGGCCAGCGGCGGCGGGTGGTGCAACAGGTTATAGAATAAGTGTTGGATCTTCATCAGGAGCAACAGATGTTTTAAATAATTTTGATGTTGGTAATGTACTTTCTTACTCATTAACTGGTTTAGTAGGTGGTTCAACTTATTATGTTACTGTTTTTCCTTATAATGTTAATGGAGCAGCAACAGGATGTGTTGAAAGTAATTTTACAACATGTGATGTTTTTACAGTACCTTTCTTAGAAACTTTTGATTCGACTTCTTCTTCAGAATCTTGTTGGTCAGTTTTAAACGTAAATGGAGATGGAGATACGTGGAATACGAGTTATGCTAATACACCAATTACAGGTGATGAATCAGCAAATATATACACTGACTTCAATGGTGGGGTAAATGATGATTGGTTAATTTCTCCTAGAATTACTTTAACTGGTAATCAAAGATTAGTTTTCAAATATAAAGTTCAAAGTGAGTTTGAACCAAATGATTTTAGAGTAATGTTGTCAACAACAGGAAATGCTCCTGCTAATTTTACTATCGAATTAGCATCTTTAGCAAGTTATTCTAATACGGCACCTGAAACTATGGCTTTAGATTTGAGTGGAGTTTCTGGTGATGTTTATTTTGCTTGGCACGTACCTTCTGGAGGTCTTGATGGATGGAGAATTTATATTGATGATGTAGTAGTTGAAGATATTCCTGCTGTTGCTCCAAACTGTGTAGCCATTACTTCACCAGCAAATAATGCAGTTAATGTAATGAATTCAAACGTAACATGGGCTAGTGATTTAGATGCTACTGGTTATTACATTAGCGTAGGGACTTCATCTGGAGCTACTGATATTTTAAATAATTTTGACGTGGGTAATGTTTTATCATATTCATTTCCAACAGATGCTGGATCAACTTATTTTGTAACTGTTTTCCCTTATAATGCATTTGGACAAGCTGCAGGTTGTACGGAAATTAATTTTACTACTTGTGACGCTTTAGCTGTACCTCATTTAGAGCAATTTGATACGTTCTTACCAAGTTGTTGGCAAGAAGCTGATGGTGGTGACTTAACTACAGGACCAGCTACATTTGGAGATTCTAGTTGGGCTGCTGATGGTTTTGCAAATGCAGGTGGAACTGGAGCAGTTAAAATTAATATTGATTTTACAGGAGATAATGATTGGGTTATTTCTCCAGTTGTTAACATCCCAGCAACAGGTTACGAATTAAAATTTGATGCAGCGGTTACTCAATGGAATGGAACAGTAGCTCCAACAACTCCGTGGGAAGCTGATGACTTTGTTGAAGTATTAGTATCAACATCTGGTTTAAATAACTGGACAGTTTTATATACTTATAACAATACAAATGTTCCAGCACCAACTGGATCATCAAATGTTATTGATCTTGACTCTTATGCAGGTGATGATGTTCGTTTTGCTTTTAGAGGTGTAGAAGGTGCTGCTGATGGTGGTGCGGATGTTGATTTCTTTATTGATAATTTTGAAGTTAGATTAACTCCTGCTTCAGCGCCAGTTTGTGCGACAAATGTTGTAGCAACACCAAATCCAACTTGTGGTAATTTTGCTAACGCTATTACATGGGATGCAGTTGCAGGTGCAGATGGTTACAATATAACTATTGGTACAACTTCTGGTGGAACTGAAATTGCTAATAATGTTAATTTAGGAAACGTATTAACTTACTCTTTTAGTGGTAATGCTAATACAATGTATTATTTTACAATTTCTCCATATAATGGTGTTGGTCCTGCTATAGGTTGTTCAGAAGTATCATTTACAACAAGCTTAAATGGATGTTATTGTATTCCTACTTACACAAATGGTGGAGGTGGAGATAACATTACAAACGTAGTAGTTGGCTCTTGGTCAAACGCTTCAACAGGTAATGTTTTACCATATTATGAAGATTTTACTTCACAACAACCAGCTCCGATAGCTATTCCTACATTAACTGCTGGATTAAATTCAACAGTTGCGGTAACAATGGGTACAGATGGAACTCAATATAGTAGAGTTTGGATTGATTTTAATCAAAATTTAACTTTTGAGCCTTCAGAATCATTCTCTTTAGGAACTAGTGCAGGTGGTAGTGGAACTGCTAATATTATCGTTAATGTTCCTTCTGGAGCAACTTTAGGAGTTACAAGAATGAGAATTAGAGGTGGAGATGATGCTGCAATTTTGGATACACAAGCTTGTGGCGCTTCTTCAAGCACATATGGTCAAACAGAAGATTATTTAGTAAATATATTGCCAACACCAGCTTGTTTACCACCTACATCTTTAAACGCGACAACTACTTCATCTTCAGCTAATTTAGGTTGGACAGAAGCAGGGACTGCAACATTGTGGGATGTAGAATGGGGAACTTTTGGATTTACTCCAACAGGAACTCCAACGATTGTTAATGCTACTAATACTCAAGGAATTTCATCATTAAGTCCAAATACTACTTATAGTTTTTATGTAAGAGCTAATTGTGGTGCGGGTGGTTATAGTACTTGGTCTGGACCATTTAGTTTTACAACTTCATGTGTTGCTGATAATGTACCTTATACTCAGAATTTTGAATCAGCAACTGTTCCAGGTTTACCTTCTTGTACAACTCAACAAAATGTTGGTACAGGTAATCTTTGGACTGTTCAAAATAATCCTGGATACGGATTTACTACTAATGCTTTACGTTATGCTTGGAATAGTTCTAATGCTGCTAATGTTTGGTTCTATACAAATGGAATTAATTTAGTAGGTGGAACTACTTATAGAATTACTTATGATTACGGTGGAACTGGAACTTTTTTCCCAGAAAGATTAAAAGTTTCTTATGGTAATTCGGCTAATGATGCTGCGATGACAACATTATTAGCAGACCACTCAAATGTAACAAGTGCAACTCCTGTTAATAATATTGTTGATTTTACACCTGGAACATCAGGAGTTTATTATTTTGGATTTAATGCTTATTCAGTTGCAGATCAATTCTATTTATTTGTAGATAATATTGTAGTTGATATAGCATTATCTAATGCTGATTTCGATAATTCTAATTTCATAGCATATCCAAATCCAGTTAGAGATATTTTAAATATTTCTTATACATCTGAAATCTCTTCTGTAAGAGTTATCAATATGTTAGGTCAAGAAGTAATTTCAAGAAATATTAATGCAACTTCAACTCAGGTTGATATGTCTGAATTAAGTGCTGGTACTTACATTGTGAATGTAGCAGTAGGTGACTCAGTTAAAACTTTAAAAGTTGTTAAACAATAAATATTAAATTGAGTTAATGATTAAAGTCCCGATTTATTCGGGACTTTTCTTTTTACTATCTTTTTTCCTAAGTGTTATTTTGCCCAAGGAAGAAAGAACCTACATAAATTAGACAACTACTATATAAAATCTTTAAAATTTATGTAGGTTTGTAAAAAAAATTAGATGTATTTTTCGTTTATAGTTCCTATTTTTAACCGACCAGATGAGATTGATGAATTGCTTGAGAGCTTAACTAAGTTTACATCTACTATTCCTTTTGAAGTAGTAATTGTAGAAGATGGTTCGACTATTCCTTGTCAGAATATAATAGAAAAGTATACTGATAAATTAACTATTTCCTATTACTTCAAGCCAAATTCAGGTCCGGGTGATTCTCGAAATTACGGAATGAAAGTAGCCAAGGGTGATTATTTTATCATTTTAGATTCTGATTGTATTATTCCTCAAGAATATTTAACGCAAGTTCAACAAAGTTTAGATACAGAATATGTAGATTGTTTTGGTGGTCCCGACGCAGCTTTGGATTCCTTTTCAGACATACAAAAAGCAATTAATTTCACAATGACCTCTTTCTTAACAACTGGAGGCATTAGAGGAGGAAGCGAAAAAGTAGATAAATTTCAACCTCGAAGTTTTAATATGGGATTATCCAAAAATGCTTTTGAAGCTTCAAATGGTTTTGGAAATATCCACCCTGGTGAAGATCCTGATTTATCTATCCGATTGTGGAATTTAGGTTTTAAAACCAAGTTAATCAAAAACGCATTTGTGTATCATAAAAGAAGAATCAGTTGGGAAAAATTCCAAATTCAAGTCAATAAATTTGGAAAAGCACGACCAATCTTAAATTCATGGTATCCAGAATATACTAAAATCACATTTTGGTTTCCAAGTCTGTTTTTATTAGGATTTCTATTTTCTGGTTTATTCGCCATTTTTAATATTTACTTTTTTATTGGTTTGTATGGATTGTACTTTTTGCTATTATTTATAAGTTCATTATTCTCCAATAAAAGTCTCAAAATAGCGTTATATTCAATATGGGCTGCGTTAATTCAGTTTTATGGTTATGGAAAAGGATTTTTGCTTTCGTATTATAAAGTTGCGATATTAAAACAAGAGCCTCAAAAAGCATTTCCAGAATTGTTTTTTAAGAAATAAGTCATGACAAAAATTATTGGTTTAACAGGTGGTATTGGAAGTGGAAAATCTACTGTAGCAAATTACATTGCTTCAAAAGGAATTCCAGTTTACATTGCCGATGATGAAGCCAAAAAAATAATGGAAAATGCAGATGTGAAACAAAGAATTCAAAATTTGTTTGAAGAATCTATTCTTAATGCTGATAAAACTTTAAATCGAAAAAAAATAGGCGAACTCGTTTTTACTAATCCAATTAAATTAAAAGAATTAAATGCCATTGTACATCCTGAAGTGCATGATCATTTTAAAAATTGGCTTAAGAAATATAAAAAATTCCCATTTATAATCAAAGAAGTGGCAATACTTTTTGAAACAGGTGGAAATAAGCAATGTGATAAAGTTATTTTAATTACTGCACCCGAAGAACTTAGGATTCAAAGAGTCATGAAACGCGATAATTTAACAAAAAATGATATTTTAGTTAGAATTAACAATCAACTTCCTGAGTCAAAAAAGAAAGAAATGAGTGATTTTGTCATAGAAAACATTGATTTAAGTAATACTTTCTTAAAAATTGATGAAATTCTTAAAATATTAGCAAAAACATAAAAAATTGTTCATATGTTAATCTTTGGTTAATGTATTTTAGCAATAAATGTTAAAATGTTAAATTTGTTTCGATGAATAAATCAAGATTTAGATTATTGGTCTTTTTAATGAGTTTATCATTAATAGGAATAATTTTAGTTCAATTATATTGGATTTCTACCTCATTGGATAAAAATGAAGAGGAATTTAAGTATCACGTTCAGCAAGTTTTAGGAAATGTATCCAATACAATTAAAGAAAAGGAGTTAGTTGCTTTCTATAATCACTACAATAAAATTATTGATAGTACAGGAAAAGTTCCACAAGAAGACGAATTAAAAGAAATTTATTTCTACGAACGCGATAAAAAAACAAATGAAACTATAATCTACACCAATACTTTGGTTGCAGAAAACTATGGTATAAACGGTTCGTTCTTTGATAAAAATGCAAATTCAGTCAATTTTGGAAACGTAGTTTCTAAGAGAAAAACAGAAATTTATAACGGAAATTCAATCAACGATGGAAGTTTACAAATGCGTTCTTTTCCAGATGTTACTATAAAAAAATCAGGAAATGTTTCCAGTTTAGATAAAGCTAATTTTGAAGTAGCCTTTAAAGATGTGGTGTCTTTAAAACCTTTACAACAAAGAGTTTCAACTGAACAATTAGGAAAATATTTAAAAGCCGAACTCAATAAATATGGAGTTGAAACACCTTTTGAATTTGGAATTTACAGTAATGGTTTGGCAACAAAAGTACGTTCAGAAGATTTTAAATACGATATCAATACAACATACGGAATTCCGGTTTTTCAAGATAATGAAGGACTTTCAAAGTATCAATTGTTAGTGAGTTTCCCTCATAAAAATAAATTTGTTTTTTCATCGTTGATTGGAATATCAAGTTTGTCTTTGTTGTTTACTTTGGTTATCGTTCTAACGTATTCAAGTGCGTTGAATCAGTTAATCAAACAAAAGCAAATTTCTGAAATCAAAACCGATTTCATTAATAACATGACACATGAGTTCAAAACGCCTATAGCAACAATTAATTTAGCTTTAGATGCTATAAAGAACCCAAAAATTATAGATGATAAGGAAAAGGTACAACGTTACCTTCAAATGATAAAAGAAGAAAATAAACGCATGCACGCTCAGGTTGAAAATGTGTTGCGAATTTCTAAATTAGAGAAAAATGAGTTAGACATTTCTAAAGAACCAAGAGATGTCACTGAAATAATAGAAGACGCAATTGAACACGTCAGTTTAATTGTAGAAGATAGAGAAGGTATAGTTCACCAACATTTTAATGCACAACGAAATACCATTCTTTTAAACGAAGTTCATTTTACCAATGTTTTGGTAAATATATTGGATAATGCGATTAAATATTCGCCAGAAGCTCCCATCATTGATGTGTTTACAGAAAATATTAAAGATTTCATTGTAATCAAAATTCAAGATCAAGGAGCAGGAATGAGTAAAGTTGCTCAAAAAAGAGTTTTTGAAAAATTTTATAGAGAACATACTGGGGATTTGCATAACGTAAAAGGACATGGTTTAGGCTTGTCTTACGTAAAACAAATTATAGAAGATCACAACGGACAAATTTTTGTTGAAAGTGAAAAAGGAAAGGGTAGTACCTTTATTATAAAATTGCCATTGATAAATTAAAAAAAAACATACACAATTACTATGGAAGCAAAAAAAATATTATTAGTTGAAGACGATCCCAATTTCGGCGCCGTACTTAAAGATTATTTAATGATAAATGATTTTGATGTTACGTTGGCTAAAAACGGAATGGAAGGTTTTGAAAAATTTAAGAAAGACACTTTTGATTTATGCATCTTAGATGTTATGATGCCATATAAAGATGGATATACTTTAGCAAGAGAAATCCGTGAGAAAAACCAAGAAGTGCCGATTATCTTTTTAACAGCTAAAACATTAAAAGAAGACGTTTTAAAAGGTTATAAAGTAGGAGCAGACGATTATTTAAACAAACCGTTTGATTCAGAGGTGCTTTTAATGAAAATTAAAGCCATTATCCAAAGAAAAGCATCGGAAGTAAAACCAGATACTACTAAATTTGAATTTGAAATTGGTAAATTCCATTTGAATTCTAAATTACGTTTCTTAACCTTCCCTGGACAAGAACCAATTAAATTATCTCCAAAAGAGTGCGAATTATTAAAAATGTTAGCACTTCATGAAAATGATTTAATGCCAAGAGAATTAGCGTTAACCAAAATTTGGAGAGATGACAACTACTTCACATCAAGAAGTATGGATGTGTACATTGCTAAATTGAGAAAATTCTTAAAATTAGATGAAAACGTAGAAATCTTAAACATTCACGGAGAAGGTTTTAGATTGGTAATCAAAAAATAACAAAAAAGTCCTGAGAAATCAGGACTTTTTTTATTTGTTTATTTCTAGTGCGAAACAAATTTTATCTTCTTTCGTTATGACGTAGGTATTTTCGTTTTTCGAAATAATTACTTCATCATTCAAATTTAATTCTTTTAAGAAATTCATTTCAAAACCTTTTATGTGTTGTTTTAAAACGAATTTTTTATCCATTGTGTTCAGACACCATTCCAAGTATTTTACGTTGTTAGCATGATTTACAATATCTAAATCCGACAACTGAACTTTGTAATCTGCCAATTTTTCAAACGGGACATCCAAATTAATTCGTTGTACCGATTTTTCAGTTGCGCTGTGTTCTGGATATTTAATGAAATGTTCGTGAGGCAAAGCCAAATTTTCAGGTCTTCTGATTTGCGTATTTAAAACAGCCCAATACGTTTCGCAACCTGCTAACTTTTCATTACCACGATACAATTCTAAACAACGAGTTGAACGCGAATTTTCTAATGATTTTATCCAAGTTTTTACGGTAACTTTCTCTTTCCATTTCGGTAAACTGATAATTTCCAAACGCATTTTACTCATTACCCAAGCTTGATGATGTTCTTGCATATCGCTAAAACTAATTCCACCTAAATCGGCATGAATTCCAGCGGTGATTTGAAAAATATTGCACAAATCGGTATATTTCAACAAACCATTTGGATAGCATTGTAGAAAATTGATTTCGTATTCTTGTTCTAAAATTGAAGTAAAGTTGGGTGATATGGGCATTTTTTATAATTTTTGAATCTTTGATTCTATTGTTGTAATAATCTCTTTTCTATCGGTTAAATAATCGAACCAACTCACATTTTCAGTTCGTTTAAACCAGGTGATTTGACGTTTAGCAAATCGTCGGGTATTCATTTTGATTTGTTCTGTTGCGAAATCTAATGTGGTTTTTCCATCAAAATAATCGAATAATTCTCTGTAACCAACGGTTTGTAACGCATTCAAATGTTTGTTTGGATAAAGTGATTGCGCTTCGACTAAAAGTCCATCATTTAGCATGATATCAACACGCTGGTTAATTCTATCATACATTACTTCTCTATCTGCTTCTAAACCTATGACAATAGGAGTGAAGTTTCTCACATTTTTGCGCTTTCCAATAAAACTCGAATACGGTTTTCCAGTTCCCAAACAAACTTCAACAAAACGTTTCATGCGTTGCGGATTTTGTAAGGTTTGCGGATTTTCAACGGAAAGTTTGTTGTAATATTCCGAATCTAATTCTTGTAATTGTTGTTGTAAATAGTCAATTCCTAAAGTATCAAATTGTGCATTTATTTCATCTCTTACCGAATTATCAATATCTGGAAAATCATCAAATCCTTTCAATACCGCATCCACATATAATCCTGAACCACCAACCATAATTTGAATGTTGTTTTTCTGAAACAATTCCTCCAATTTAGATAAGGCTTCTTGCTCAAAATCACCAACAGAATACGATTCAAAAATCGATTTATTTTGGATAAAATGATGTGTTGCTGAAGCTAATTCTTCATCACTCGGAACAGCCGTACCAATTTTCATTTCTTTAAAAAACTGACGACTATCGCACGAAATAATATCGCAACCAAAATGTTGAGCTAAAGCAATACTTAGCGCCGTTTTTCCTATGGCGGTTGGCCCGATAATGGTAATTAGGTAATTCATTTTATAATTCGTGTCCGCAATCTTGACAAAATTTAGCGTTTACATAATGTTCGTGACTTCCGCAATTTTTGCACACTTTGGTCTCACTTTCTTTTACAGTTGGTTTATTTTTTGCAAATTCGGCAGAGACAATTCCGGTAGGAACGGCTATAATTCCGTAACCCATTATCATTACAAACGATGCTATAAATTGACCGAGTGGCGTAACTGGTGAAATATCGCCATAGCCAACAGTAGTTAAGGTTACAATTGCCCAATAAATTCCAGTTGGAATACTTGTAAAACCACCTGCTTCGCCTTCAATAACATACATAACTGAACCAATAATGATGGTGCTAATTAGCATAAAATACATGAAAATCAATATTTTCCCTTTACTTGCGACTAACGATTCTTTTAAGTGCGTAGATTGATTATTGAATTGTGGATGGTTTAAAATTTTGAATAAACGTAACAATCTCAATGCTCTAATAACTGCAAATACACTGGTTCCAGTAATGAAAAAGGATAAATACATTGGTAAAATCGCAATCAAATCGATGATTCCGTAGAAACTTAAAATGTAGTTGATTGGTTTTTTAATGGTGATAATTCGTAAAATGTATTCTAAAGTAAAAAATACAGTAATAACCCATTCAAAAAACACTAAATAGGAGTGATATTTTGTATCAAAACCTTTTACAGTTTCAAGCATAACTAAAACTACGCTTAAAACAATTAAGCCTAATAAAAATAAATCAAAAAGTCGCCCAGCTACTGTATTGGTGCCGTAGATGATAATGTGTGCCTTTTGTTTGAAAATTTCGTATTTTGACTTAATTTCACTCATACAACAAAATTAAGCAATTAAAAATGAATTACTTTATATACTTTGTTTTTGCGTAAGTAGCTTTGAATAATTGTTTTTACATCACGATTGTTTTGCATAGGAATAATGATGTTTTTAAGAATCTCAATGTTATTCACTTGATAATTTAACTCATAAAAACAATAGCCTTTATAAATTCCATTTTCGATTAAAACAGCACTTCGTTCATCAAAAGTTCTACCACGGTCGATAATGACCATATTGTTGTTTTCAAAAGAAGTTTCTTCAATAAATTCCTTTACTCTTTCGTTGTAGCTTTCTGGAGTTTCTTCGCCAATACAAGCACCATTGCATTCTTTTATTTTATGTTGAAAACAATCGTTTTTAGTTACATACAAACCATTGATTTTCTGACACAAATTGTGTTTTTCGGTAATTTTAAATAAGGCGTTTCTTCCTTCTTGTAAAGTAGTAAAAGAGGTAATTTCTTTTTTACGACCATCTGCTTTTTCTACGCTTAAAGCCAAATAGCCTTCTTCATTTTTATGCATGTATAATGCATATTGAAAAATACTTTTGCGTTGCGCTCGGTTGTAAATAGGTTTATTAATTTTGATTTCTTCACTTTCTTTTAAAAGTGAAATCAATTCGCTACCCGTTTCTTCAAAAGTAACTGCATACACATCGCGTTGTATTTTTTTACTCTTGCTAGATGTTCCAGTGAAATGTTGGTTAACGCGTTTTTTGATGTTTTTACTTTTGCCAATATAAATTAAATCGCCTTTTTCATTGTGAATGTAGTAGATTCCCGTTTTTGAAGGCAAACTTTCAACAATATCTAATAGTTTTGGAGAAATTCCCGATTTGATTTCCGTCTTAATAAAACTTTTTACGATTTCTTTTTCAACGTCTTTTGCCATCAACATTTTGAACAACTTAACAGTTGCCATTGCGTCACCACTTGCTCTGTGACGATCTGCCATGGGAATTCCTAAAGCACGAACTAATTTTCCTAAACTATACGATTCTTGTTCTGGTATTAATTTTTTAGCTAATTCAACCGTGCAAAGAGTTTGCTTTTTGAAATCATAACCCAAACGTCTGAATTCGGTTTTCAGAATACGATAATCGAATGACGCGTTGTGTGCTACGATAACGCAACCTTCCGTAATTTCGATAATTCTTTTGGCTACTTCGTAGAATTTTGG
>Ga0209373_10003726_pt1 | contig 13796 bp, 12 predicted proteins | sample Higcelweek5metaG_FD_187173 | JGI IMG/M metagenome (GOLD analysis project Ga0209373, IMG submission 187173) | Freshwater pond sediment microbial communities from the University of Edinburgh, under environmental carbon perturbations - High... | ecosystem: Environmental > Aquatic > Freshwater >...
TCCATTTTTATGAGTGCAAAAGGATAATCATATCTTGGAGGAATATAATTGTGAAGAGATGTCTATTGATTGTGAGTTTAACTCTCGCATTACTTTTACCGAGTTTTGCGCTTTGCAAGGAGTTGGAGATAAATTTTTGTCACGGTGATAAGCGCGGAGTATTGAGCTATACAGTCATCGTCAACGGGAAAGACAGATTAACATTTCCAGGAAATAGCACGAACGGCAAACTCAGTCAGCATACCGTTCGTATTCAAGCAGACGATAAAGATGATCAAAAGCCGGAGGTAATTGTTAAAGTTATTCTGGCAGATGGAACTACACAAAATATCAGGGGTGATGGCCTTAAAGTCACAAGTTCACCCGAAGGCTTCAGCAAAATGCGAGTAGCGCTTGGAAAAAATTAAAAAAACTATTCATTGAATAGCAGACAGGGTTGTCTTTTTAAGATAATCCTGTTTTTTATTTTCTACAGAAATATATCTAAATCAAAATCTTAATTGTCTAAATTTTTAAAATATGTAATAATTATTTATGTATTTATAATATTATTTTTTTATGAGAAAGCACGAAAATTACAAAGAACTTATTTGGGTTTTAGCTAAGACAGATTTTAAATTGCGTTACCATGGCAGTTTTTTGGGTTATTTGTGGGCCTTGCTTAAGCCCCTTTTGACTTTTGCTATTTTGAATTTTGTTTTTTCTTCAATGTTTAATCCACGAGGAACAGGAGAAAACACTTATTCTTTGCAATTGATGGTGAGTTTGATGATGTTTTACTTTTTTTCTGAGGGAACGAGTGCTGGACTTTCTTCACTTCTCAATAAAGCTCAGTTAGTAACTAAAATATATGTGCCTCGTTGGACGATAATTTTAGCTTCCACGATTAATGCGACTTTGATATTTTTGATGAATTTAGTAGTAATAGTGGGACTTTTTATTTACAAAGGTTTTATGCCGAGCTTAGCTTCAATTTTTCTTTTTCTTCTTTTTTCTATTTTCATCTATATTATCGTGCTTTCTTTTTCTCTAGTTATGGCTCCACTTTATGTTAAATTTCGTGATTTGGCGATGATTTGGGAGGTGCTTACGATGATATTGCTTTATGCGTCGCCAATCATTTATCCCTTAGTTACTTTGCCAGCCCAATATCATAAATTTATCTTACTTAACCCGATAGCTTTCATCGTGCACTTTACTAAAGAATCAATGATAAATAATCATTTTGCTACCCCAAGCCAGTATGCAATTTTTATTTCCATTGTATTTGGATTCTTTGCCTTTAGTATCTGGGCCTATCGGAAGCTAATTGTAAAAGTAGCGGAGGAGATATAGTTTAATATAATTAAATTATTAATTATTAACGCATTAACGAATTAACGAGTTATGAAAATCCAAAAATTCGAAGAATTAAATATTTGGAAATTAAGTCTTAATATAACAAAGGATATTTACGATCTAACAGCTAAGGGAAATTTTTCTAAAGATTACGGACTCAGAGATCAAATTAGAAGGGCTATTGTTTCCGTAAGCTCTAATATAGTAGAAGGCTTCGAAAAGAATAATAATAATGAATTTGTTAGATTTCTTAAAATAGCCAAGGGTTCTTCGGGTGAAGTTAGAAATCAATTATACATTGCGCTAGCTATTAACTATATTAATCAAGAAGAATTTAATAATATAAATGCCAAATTAGAAGATGTAGTAAATCAAATTGGAGGATTTATTGTTTATCTGCAAAAGAAAAAATTAAATAAAGAATTTCTTAAAAAATAACTCGTTAATGCGTTAACTCGTTAACTAAATAATAAATAATTTTAATAAAATGAAAATCGGAGTATTTGGAACTGGATATGTAGGACTTGTAACCGGAGCTTGTTTTGCTGAGAGAGGCAATCAGGTGATTTGTGTCGATATCGATGAGCAAAAAATAGAAAAGTTAAATGATGGCATAATTCCAATTTATGAGCCAGGCTTGGATAGCATCGTAGAAAAAGGTCATAAACTGGGAACTTTGAAATTTACAACTAATAGTGCCAAGGCTATAAAGGAGAGTGATATTATTTTTATCGCTGTGGGGACTCCTATGGGGGAGGATGGTAGCGCTGATTTGCAATATGTATTGAAAGTGGCTCAGACCATCGGTCAAAAAATGGAACACCCGCTTATCATTTTGGATAAATCAACTGTGCCGATTGGAACTGCTTTTAAGGTAAGAGATGTTATTAAAGAGGAATTAAAAAAGAGAAAACTGGATATTAAATTTGATGTGATTAGTAATCCAGAATTTCTCGCTGAGGGGCATGCGGTGGATGATTTTATGAAGCCTAGTCGAGTGGTAATTGGTTCAGATAATCCAGAAGTCACAAAAACAATGGAAGAGCTCTATGCGCCTTTTACCCGCAGTCAGGAGCGTTTTATTAATATGGATGTTATCAGTGCTGAGATGACTAAGTATGTAGCTAATTCGATGTTAGCCACTAGAATCTCCTTTATGAATGATATGGCTAATATTTGTGAAAAAGTTGGAGCCAATATTAATATGATTCGCAAGGGGATCGGAAGTGATCCAAGAATTGGAGCGCAGTTTCTTTACGCCGGCCCAGGATTTGGGGGGAGTTGTTTTCCCAAGGACCTGCGAGCCTTAAAAAAAACCGCAGATGGATTTGGACATTATTCACAAATGCTTGAAGCAGTAATTGATGTTAATGAGAGACAAAAGATGTCTTTGGTTAATAAAGTAACAGCAGAATTTGGACAAGATTTGAAGGGTAAAACTTTTGCCGTCTGGGGGTTGGCTTTTAAGCGAGATACGGATGATATGCGTGAGTCACCAGCCATTACTGTAATTGAGGGCCTTATTGAAAGAGGGGCTAAGATTAACGCTTTCGATCCACAGGCTATGGACGAGGCTAAAAATCATTATTTTAAGGGTAATAAGAATATTAAATATTTCCAGGAGATGTATGGACCGCTAGAGGGGTCTGACGCCTTGGTTATTATAACGGAGTGGCATGAATTTGATGCACCAGACTTTGAATTGATAAAAAAGAAGCTTAAAAATAGTACAATTTTTGATGGACGCAATCTTTATAATCCTGAGAATGTAAAGAAAATGGGAATTAAATATTATTGTATAGGAGTAAAAACCAATTAGTATAATTGTTTATTGTTTAGTTAACGTATTAACGAGTTAACGAGTGAGGTGAAGACAAGGTTTTTTTATTTGTTAGTATAAACATATCTAAAATCACTTGTCCTGACTTCTGCTGAGGTATGGCGGGTTTTTATTTTAAATAAAAATATGGAAAATAAATTTGATTTCAAAAAAATAAAAAGCTCTTTCTGTTTTATGGATGAAACAGGACTTATCAATAGTCAAAGGGATAAATTTTTTGCTATTGGAATTATAAAAATTAATAGGCCTGAAAAGATATATAATGAAATAAGAAAAATAAGGCAAAGGTTCAATTATAGAGAGGAGTTAAAATGGGCAAATATAAATAGAGATATAAGATTTAAAATTGCTATTAAATTTTTTGAAGTTTTCTTGAGAGAAAAAGCAGAATTTAGTTGTATAATATTAGATAAGAATGAGCTAGACTTTGAAAAATATCATAACAATAATATGTATAAAGCTTATCGTAGTTTTACAATAGCTTTGTTAAAGATGATATTGGGTCAAAATCCTAATGAAATTTTAATTGTGTTGGCAGATGACTATTTCTCTCCAGTAGGTGCGGATTTGGAAGAAACGATAAAAAAATTTACAAATGATCATTATAAAAAATTTGTGATCGGAGGAGTCTGTCAGATTGATTCAAAATCAAATGATATCTTGCAAATAGCTGATTTAATAATGGGAGCTATGGTATATGACTTAAAAAAACAAAATAATTTAATAAATGGCATAAATAAAAGTGGTAAATTTAAAAGAAAATTTATAAATTATTTATATCAAAAATTAGCAGTTAACGGTAATTTTTTCAAGAATGGAAAAAGCGGTGATAATTATAATTTTAGTCGAGGTAAAATAAAAGCAACCATATTTGATTGCAGTAAGTCTAAGGTTAAAAAATATCAATGTGTATAATTAAAAAACAAGCCATGGCCCACAACGGGCGACGCTTGTTTCAAGTAGTTAAAATGAATAATATCAACTACACGGTTATTATACACCTTTTAAAAAAAATTGTCAATTGATATGACAAATAGTTCTAAATGTAATATAATAGGTGAATGGAGAAAAAGAAAATTTTGAATGATAAGATAACTCGTTAATGCGTTAACTCGTTAACTGATTAATAATTAATAGCAGAAATGAATAAAACTCAAAATAAAACAAATGATAATGAAATTGCGATAAAGGTTGACCATGTCAGTAAGACTTTTCGCATTCCTCATGAAAAAATTTCCTCTATTCGAGGGGCAGTGGTAAATGCTTTTAAAAGCGGAGGTTATGAAGATTTTAATGCCTTGGACGATGTTTCTTTTGAAGTAAAAAAAGGAGAATTCTTTGGAATTATCGGGCGAAATGGGTCGGGCAAATCAACTTTACTTAAAATTCTAGCGGGGATTTATCAGGCTGATAAAGGAAAAGTTAAAGTGAATGGGATGATATCTCCGTTTCTCGAATTGGGCATTGGATTTAATCCTGAGTTGTCAGGGAGAGACAATGTTTATCTTAATGCGACAGTATTAGGAATGACTCAGAAACAAATTGATAAAAAGTTTGATAGTATCGTAAAATTCTCTGAACTGGAGAGATTTATCGATCAAAAATTAAAGAACTATTCTTCTGGGATGCAAGTTCGTCTGGCTTTTAGTGTTTCGATTCATGCTAATCGCGATATACTCCTAATGGATGAAGTCTTGGCAGTTGGAGATAGTAATTTTCAATCCAAATGTCTAGAGGAATTTAATAAATATAGAGAAATGGGTCGGACCGTGATAATTGTTACTCATGATATATCTGTAGTAGAGAGATATTGTGACAGAGCGATGTTGCTTAGAAATGGTAAAATTGTTAAAATAGGAAAAGCGGATGAAGTGGCTGATAGGTATGTGTTTAATAATATGAGTGACGAAGAAAAAAGGTTTATTAATGACGTTGAATATAGTAAAGATGATCAAATATTGGACAATATTCATCCTGGAATCAAAAATACAGTGGAGATTATAAATGTTAGCATGCTTGATAATGAAAAAAAACAAAAAAACGTTTTTCAAACAGGGGATGATTTTATTATTTTAATAAAATTTAATATATCTGGTGGTGTCAAGGATCTTGTTTTTAGAGTGTCATTTGAATCTGCGGATGGAGTTTACTTATTCGGATCCGATACTTATTCTTACGGACACAAGACAATTTATGAGGTAGGAGAAAATAAATTAATTTTTAAAATTAAAAATAACTTATTTTTAAAAGGTGAATATTTTGTTAATGTTAGCTGTTTTAATAATAATGGTACATCGCAATTAGATTTTAAGCCTAAATGTTTAATTTTTAAAATATTTTCTTTAATTAAAGATAATGGATTTAAAGGTTTTATAAAGATGGAACATGCCTGGAAAAGTCTTAAATAAATTTATGTCAAGTTTTGTTAATTTTATAAAAAATAATTTAAGAATGAATAAAAAAAAAATTGTTTTTTATACAGCTATTTTTGGTGATTATGATGATTTAAAAGATCCTCCGAAGAGTTTTTTAAGAGAATGTGATTTTATTTGCTTTACTAACAACAAAAAAATAAAGTCTAAATACTATAAGATAATTTATTCAAAAAATAACGAGCTAAGTGATCATATGCAATCGAGAAGTTTTAAGATACTTCCTCACAAATACCTTGCAAAAGATTATCAATATTCTATTTGGATTGATGCTTCAGTAATGTTAAAAGAATTTAACGTTGCTAACATGATAAAATTCTATGTAAATAAGTGTAGTTGGGTGTCTTTTATTCATCCAGAGAGAAATTGTATCTATGATGAGGCTTTAGTATGTATAAAATTGAAAAAAGATAATGGGGATAGCGTGCTTAAACAAATGTCAAGATATAAATTAGATGGATATCCTTCAAAAAATGGATTAACTGCTAACGGTTTTATTTTAAGGGAACACAATAATCCAGCCGTTATCGAAGTTTGTGAATATTGGTGGAATGAGATTGTGTCTGGGAGCAAGAGAGATCAGCTTAGTTTTTGTTATGTAGCTTGGAAAAAAGGGCTTAAGTTTGTTACAATAGATAAAAATATTTGGGATAACGATTATTTTAAAGTTTTAAAACATAGACATGATGCGATTGAAAAATAAAGAGACAATGCTTAAGAGATGGAAATATAATAGTCCAAAATTTGAATTTAATAATAAAACTCATAGTACTTGGTGGGGACATGTTTGGTTTGCTTATGATTTAGTGAGTAATATGAAGCCAAAATGTATTGTTGAGTTGGGAACGCATTATGGTGTCTCATTTCTTTCTATATGTCAGGCCATAAAAGATGGAGAGGTAGCGTGTGAATTGCATGCAGTAGATACCTGGGAAGGAGATTCGCAGGCAAGAGTCGGTTACGAGGAAAAAGACGTTGTTTACAATGGTCTAAAAAAAGAAATTGACTTAAATTTTGGGGATTTAAAAATAAACTTACATAGAAAAAAGTTCGATGAAGCTTTGCTGGAATTTAAAGATAGTTCAATTGATGTTCTTCATATTGATGGATTTCATTCTTATGAAGCTGTAAAGCATGATTTTGAATCATGGTTACCAAAGGTTAAAGATGGGGGAGTTATTTTGTTTCATGATATCCATGAATACAAAGAAGGTTTTGGAGTTCATATTTTATGGAAGGAATTGAAACAAAAATATAATACAATTGAATTTGATCATTATCATGGCTTGGGAGTTTTATTTAAAAATAATAATTTCGACGAATTATTGCAATACGAGGATATTTGGCGAAACTATTATAAGATTTTATCAGAAAAAAATGACGCAAATATTAAATTGGAAAATCTTAATGAAATAAATATTAAATTGAAAAATTTAGAAAACATAGTGTGTGTTTTAACCGAGGAAAATAATTCAATAAAATCTTCTAAATTTTGGAAATTAAGAGGGATTTATATGAGAATTAAGCATTGGATAATTTTTATTTTTTTTAATCCCAAGAAGTTTGTAAAAAGATATTTAAATTTTTAGAATCATGAAAAAATTAACAGCCATAATTACGCCTACCTGGAACAATGAGGAATATACAACTCGTTGTTTCGATAGCATTCGAAAAAATACAAAAGATTATAAAATAATCTGGATTGATAACGGATCAACTGAGGAAAGTAGATTAAAAGTTAAAAATTTTCTGGATAAAAATGGTGTTCCTTATGAATTAATTTTAAATAAAGAAAACATTGGCTTCGTTAAGGCTACTAATCAGGGAATGAAAAGGGCAGTAGAAATTGGCGCGGATTATGTTGTTTTGCAAAATAATGATACCGAAGTATATGCTAAGTGGCTTGATAGATTTATCGAAATAATAGAAAGCGACTCAAAGATTGGGCTTGTTGGGCCAATAACATCCCCCTGTGAAAGCTGGCAATCAATTGATAATTTAAAAAAAAATAATCCAAAATTTATTAATTTTCCAGTTTATAATAATCCGAAAGATTATTCAATGTTGGTTAGTAATATGAATGATGGCGAGGTAATTTTAGTGGATGATTATCTGGCATTTTTTTGTACTCTAATAAAAAGAGAAGTAATTAATGAGTTGGGCTATCTATCAGAAGACTTTGGCGTTGGATTGGGTGATGATAACGATTATTGTATGCGGGCAAGGAAGGGTGGATGGCAATTAGCATTGGCTAAAAATGTATTTGTTTTCCATAATCATCGTACAACTTTTAAGTCCTTATATTCTCAAGATGATATAAAAAATATGCAAAAAAAGGCACAAGAGATAATTAATGAAAAAAATAGTGAGGATTTTTTGGATAAAATAGAAGATTTTATAGTAAGAAACGATCGTTGCCCTTATTGTGGAGAAATAAATACAAATGTTGAGCATATAGATAATTGTCGAAAAAAGGCACCCTTAATTTCTGTTGTGATTCCTTCAAGAATTGGCGAAGAAGTTGTTTCCTTAAAATCACTCAATCGGCAAACTTACAAAAATTTAGAAATAATTGTTGAATATGATGAAAAAAAAGAAGGAGCAAGTGTGGTTAGGAATCGTGGAGCAAATAAGGCTAACGGTAAATATTTATTTTTTTGTGATAATGATTTAACTCTCAGCCCTAATTGTATATCTGATTTGTATTTGACACTTATTAAGTCAAAAGGAGCTAAGTGGGTTTTTGGAAAATTTTATATTGATGGAAATCTATTTAATGAAGGAAAGAAACTCTCTATTCCTGATGATAAATATTCATTGGACTGGGTAGATTATTTTTTTTGTATTTCAACGATGAGTTTGATAGATATTGACGTAAGTCCAATTTTTGATGAAGAAGCGAAACGTTTTAATGATTGGGACTTGTGGTTAGGATTGAGCAGGTTGGGGTATAGTCCAGTATTCTGTAATAAGGTACTATTTGCGACTTGTAATAGAAAAAATGGAATATCAAAGTTTGATAAAAATGACTTCAACAAGTGGAAAAATAGGCTTTATATGAAATATGAAATAGATATCGAAGGTAGTATAAATAAACTTAGATCGTCTTTAAATAATAGCATTCAGGAAATAGAAAATAAAGATAGGGAAATATATTTATTAAAAAATGAGTTAATGGAGGGTAATAAAAAAATATCTGATATGACTGATTCTTTACGCTGGAAGATCCCGAATTACTTTTATAAATTATATAAGAAAAAAATAAAAAAATTTGTTCCAAGAAAAGTATTTATATTTGTAAATTATGTTTTTAGAAAAATAAATGAGTTAGGTAGAGATTTGTCTGTTGATGATAAATTGGTATTGAAATGGAAGAGCTATTTTTTAAAAAATAAAAATAAAAAAATAGTTTTATTTGTTGATAGATCTATCCCTGAATATGATAAAGATGCGGGATCATTTATAGCTTTTCAATATTTAAAGATATTGAAAGAACTAAATTATCATGTAATTTTTTGGCCACAGGATATGAAAAATAATGATTTTTATGCTAGAAAATTAAATAATTTGGGTATTGAAGTAATGTTGGACAATTTTTCCCCTTATTTTTTTGTGAAAAATTTTGGAAAAAAAATAGATATTGCCATGCTTTCTAGGCCTGCTGCTGGCAATAATTTTGTGTCTAATTTTAGAAAATATTCTAATGCAAAGATAGTTTATATTGGGCATGATTTACATTATTTAAGAGAATCAAGGGCAGAAAGTGTGAATAATAAAATGTTAAAGGGTGTATCAGAAATTACAAAAAAGAACGAATTTTCAATTATGAAAAATTCAGATATCTCCCTGTTTTTTAGTGACAAAGAAGTGTCCATGATAAAAGAAGAGGATAAATCCATCGAGGCTGATGTTATCCCATGGATTGAGGATATTCATAAATGTAGTAGAGATAAATTGTGTGATAGAAAAAAAATAGTTTTTCTTGGGGGATTTTCGCACTTACCTAATGAGGATGCTGTTAAGTGGTTTCATGATTATATATACCCAGAGTTAATAATGAGAGATTTTTACGTTACTATTATAGGTAGCAACGTACCCGACGATATTAAATCCTTCGCTACTGATAAATTTGAAATTAGGGGATATGTTGAGGAGGATGATTTATTTGATATTTTTGAAGACACAAGAGTTTTTATTGCCCCACTTCGTTTTGGTGCGGGATTCAAGGGCAAAATAGCAAAAGCCATGAGCTGTGGATTGCCTGTTGTAACCACTGATATAGGAGCAGAGGGTATTGGACTAATTGACGGTGAAAATGCTATGATAGCAAATACAGCCGAGCTATTTGCTAAGAAAATAGAAAATATATTAGTAGATGATGATCTGTGGTTGAAATTGTCAAAAAATTCAATAAAGCATATAAGGGATAATTATTCAACTGAGAATGGAAAAATAAAAATGGAGAATTTATTGATGAAATAAGATATAAAAAATATGAAAAAACTAGTAAGCGTAGTTATACCATTGTATAATCATGAAAAATATATAGGTCCAGCTATAGAAAGTGTAATTAATCAGACTTATTCTAATGTGGAGTTAATTATAGTGGATGATGGATCTAAAGATGGCTCATATGATGAGGCATTGAGATATAAAAATAAATATCCAGGAATAATATCACTAATAAAACAAGAAAATAGTGGTGCACACAATGCCATAAATAGAGGTATTCAGGAATCTTCTGGTGAGTATATTTCTATTTTAAATTCGGATGATTTATTTAGAAATGATAAAATAAGTAGATGTCTGGAGTTATCAAAGAATAAAAATGTGGATGTTATTTTTGGTGGAGTAGAATTTATAGACGGTGATGGTAATATAATAAAAAGTGGCGGTATAGTTGATTGGCAAGCTAGGGGTAAGGATTTTTTAGATAAGTCTGGGTTATTTTTTCTATCAATCTTAAATGAAAACATAATATCGACGACATCAAATATGTTTTTTTCTAAAAAGATATTTACTGATGGATTCAGATTTCAGCCTTTGCGATATTGTCATGATTTAGATTTTATTTTATTTTGTGCCAAAAAATATGAATATTATTTTGATAAAAATAATACTCATATAAGCTATAGATATCACGAATCAAATACATTAAAAGAAAATTTGTTAAATATAAATTTAGAAATAGCGGCAGTTATAGCCAGTTCTTTGATTAGTTTAAGGATGGATTTGATTAAAAATAATGAATTAAATGTGGTATATTTAAATAGTTTTCTGGATAATAAAAATATTTCAAAAGCGATAATTTATCTGATGATGTTTTATGTAGAAAGTTTGGATAGGGATAAGCTATATGCTTATATATATGAAATTGAAAATAAAAAAAAGCTTTATTCATTATTAAAATAAAAAAATGTCTAATAGAAAAATAAACTTATTAATAGAATTAAATAGTTTTGATAAAGGAGGATTAGAAAAAGTAGTCCTTGACTCTGCGCTTAGGTTTAACAAAGAAGAGTTTAATGTTGTTATTGTGGCTATAAAAAAAATAGGATTACTTTCTGAAATTGCTAGAAAAAATGGAATAAGGGTTTACACATTAGAACGATTTGAAAGCTCAATCTTGAAATATTTATACTTTATCTATATAATTTTAAAAAATAAAATAGACATTTCTTGCTCTCATTTCTCACACGCTGGATACTTGTTCTATTGGATATTAAGAATTCCAAACATAACATTTATACATAATGTATATGCTTTCCTCAGTGATGATATGATGGGCAAGCTAAGAACATATGATAAATTCATAACCACCTACGTTTCTGTTTCTAAAAAGGCCACGGAATATGCAGTTAATAAAATAGGTCTAAGTAAGAATAAGATCATAACAGTACCCAATGGTCTTATAATAGAAGAGCATGAAGAGCGCTTAAATAAAATCAATAAAATTAATAGAAGTGATTTTGGTTTAAGTGAGAATGATTATGTTTTCTTGAATGTGGCTTCATATAATTTGCATAAAGGTCATTATTTAATGGCTGATGCCATGATGAAAATATTAAAAGAAAGATCGGATATAAAAATATTGTGCATAGGTAACGTTATCGTGGAAGATCATATAAATAAATTTAAAAATTATCTAAAAGAGAATGGATTAGAGAAAAATATTTTAATGCCTGGACATTATACCAATATTGAATCGTTCTATGATATTTCTGATGCATTCTTACTGCCATCATTTATAGAGGGTTGGAGTATTGCAATGAATGAGGCTATGTTTTATGAAAAGCCGATGATACTTAGTAACACAGGCGGTGCCAGTGAGGTTATAGAAAATAGTGACATAGGTATTTTAATAGAAAGTGAATATGGAGATATTAGCAATCTTGATTGTAAAATATTGGACTATAATGCTTATGAAAAGAGGACTTTTGAAACTTCACAGTTATTGGCTGATGCAATGATTAATTTTGCTAATAAGAAAGAATATTGGAAGGAGGCTGGAAAAAATGGAAGAGAAAAGATAGTTAACCTATATAACTTTGATAAAGTTGTTTTAAAATACGAAGATATAATAATTGATATTTTAAAAAAGAAATGATTATAAAAAAAATATTATCAATGAGCTATAGATGTTATAAGGGATTTTTATATTATATAGCCAATAATTTTTTTATGAATATCCCATTTTATGCAGTCAAGCATAGATTTTTAAAAAAATTTTTAAAAATTAAAATTGGTAATAACTCAAGTATCGGATATAGATGTTTTATATCTGGAAATGAGGCTGGAGCCTTAATTGAGATAGGCGACAATTCAGTCATCAACAGGGATGTTTATTTGGATGGGAGAGTGTCTCTAAAAATTGGTAATAATGTAAATGTATCACATAAGACAATAATTCAAACGCTATCCCATGATCCTCAAGATCCAAACTTTAATTGTGTATGTGGCCCAGTGATAATAGGTGATAATGTTTGGATTGGTGTTTCTGCAATAATTTTGCCAGGAGTTACCATAGGGGAGGGCGCTGTAATTGGAGGAGGATCTGTGGTTACCAAAAATATTCCTGCCTATACTATAGCGGTGGGAAATCCCGCTAAAGTTATAAAGAACAGAGAGAAAAATATTTTATATAAATCAAAATATTTTCCTTATTTTGACAGTGATATACAATAAATATATTTATAAATGATTTCAATTATTATTCCATTTAAGGATAAGTCTAAATTGCTTGGGCAATGTGTTTTTAGTGTCTTAGAAAAAACTATTTATCAAGATTATGAGATTTTATTGGTGAATAATCAGAGTAGTGAAGACAGAACGACATTGTTTTTGGATGAGATAATCAAAAATAATAGAGTTAGTGTTTTAAGTTATGATAAGCCTTTTAATTTCTCTGCAATAAATAATTTTGCAGTAAATAATTGCAACAGTGAATACGTGTTATTTTTAAATAATGATACAGAGGTTATATCTCCAAATTGGTTAGATGAAATGTTGAAATGTTTTAATGATAAGAAAATTGGTGTAGTGGGGGCGAAGTTGCTTTACCCGAATAATACTATTCAGCATTGCGGAGTAGTGCTTGATAAAAAGAATTTAGCTATCCATGAATTTAGAACTATGAAAGAGACAGATGTTGTGCTTGAAGATAGAAAAGAATGGCCAGCAGTAACTGGTGCTTGTATGCTTACAAAAAGAGATTTATTTATAAAAGCAGGAGGTTTTGATGAAATAAATCTGCCCATCGCTTATAATGATGTCGATTATTGTCTGAAGATTAGTGAACTAGGTTATAAGGTAGTTTGTGTGTCAAATATAAAACTCTATCATTATGAATCAGCTAGCAGAAAATCAGATATTTGGGCAAAAGTATTTAATAGAAAACGTTACAAAGAGTTCATTAAGGAGCGGTCTTATATTAAAAATAGATGGATAAACTAGATATTATTTTTCTAGCGTCTATTAATTTATATTTAATATTGTTTAATATAAAAAAGTGGATAAATAAAATTTATCCACTCATTTTTTTCAAAACATTTCAAAAAATAATGGTATTATCCCACGTTCCAAATCCGTTGTTGGCGTAGTCGATTAGGATTTTACCTGAATCAGTTTTGACTGATAGGTCATCTTTCCCGTCGCCATCGTAATCACCAGATTCAAAATGCGCAGTG
>Ga0209373_10003728_pt1 | contig 13790 bp, 10 predicted proteins | sample Higcelweek5metaG_FD_187173 | JGI IMG/M metagenome (GOLD analysis project Ga0209373, IMG submission 187173) | Freshwater pond sediment microbial communities from the University of Edinburgh, under environmental carbon perturbations - High... | ecosystem: Environmental > Aquatic > Freshwater >...
GGTCCTTGCGGACTCGACCCGGATGCTCCGCCAGACCATCACCGTCGTCCTGAACGATCTGGAAGAAAAGAACTGGATCGTCCGCATTCCGCAGTCGGTCGACCACCGCCGGAAATTGATCCGCCTCACAAAAGAGGGAAAAGAATTTGCCGGACAGGTTCTCGGGGAAATCGAGCAGATCGAACTGGCCTCCTTCTCCTCTATGACTCCCGCCGAACGGAAAACCTTGCTCGAACTCACCGGGCGGTTCTACGAAAGCATCGCAGACGCGGGACGGTGAGTCTCTGAAAAAAGGAAAGAACACCAGTTGTTATCCGGCAATGCAGAAAATATTTGTGTATGCTGAAGGTTTTTTATGAAAAGGGTATCAACACTCTCTATTATTTTGTTGTAGTGACAACTTATTAGACAATCCGTAGTGATTCAGATGCCTTCTTATCATTGTCGCATGCGCAAACGCCTTAAGATGAACTGATTACAACAAGTCAATTTGGTGTCTCCAATTTTCATAGTGTTTATGGTCAAATTCTGCGCTTATATACAGAGGTTTATTTTTATTGCGTTCATAATCCTGGATTCAATCACATGGCGGCTGAAAAGATCAATGACTTTCCCCTTCACTTCTATATACGTGATATCCATAGTCATACCCGATTTTAACATTCGATCAAGTCAAAGAGATAATCAATATGGAGGATTCTCCTTTTCAGAAGGAATCCAAGCGTGATCCCCCAGATAAACACGGACCTTGTGAATATATAGAAAACACAGATAGAAAAACTAAAAGTGGGATGATACCGAAAAAAAAACAAAATATTTTCGTTTGATGGTTGACAAGTAATTTTTTTTGATTACATTAGTTGTAATGACAACATGGCGTTTTTTTTAATTGTTTTCAAAATAATGTAATGATAACGTTTCAAGGGAGGTGGCATGGTGCGCTACAAACATCAGGAACTGCAGGCCTATCTTAGAGCCTGCATTCACGAACACGCAAAAACCGGTAAGCCACTGGAGTCGGAAAACGTTCTGAGCAAAAAGTTCGGGCTTTCTAGGACTACGATCCGCCGGGCACAAGACGAGTTGGTCCATCAAGGACTTTGTCGTCGCATCCGAGGTAAGGGAACCTTTGCCTGTGACATTCAGCTGTCTCACAAAATTGCTCTAATTATCTACGACACCGCCTACATGCTCGATCCGGTAACAGGCAACCTGATCCGGGGAATCGACTCGGTTCTTTCCGAAGCAGGATATTGTTTGGACATTTTGACTGGAACCCGTGACCGAATCGATGAAAATCTTTCCTCCTATCCCGCTAATTATGCCGGACTCCTGATCGGTGCTGCCCAACTTTCTCCAGAAATTTTGCGATCGCTCTTTCAGCTTCACTTACCTTGTCTAACGGTCAAGAACTACTTTCCCGGACTAGAAGAGTTCGCCGTCCGGATTGACTTTGAACGCGCCGGAGAACTTGCCGCTGATCACCTGATCGAGCAGGGGTGCCGCGAACTCGGCACAGTAATTGCCTATGAAAAGGCGATGATAACACAGGAATTTCTGCGTGGAATTCAGCGGAGGTGTCTGGAAAATGGTGTCAGACTGCGGGAAGCAAACATGCTTTCATTCACCGGTCTTTCCTGGGAAAAGCGGCAAGAACTTCTTGAGCGTGCTCTAGTTTTACCGGAACGTCCTCAGGGTTTTGTTTGTTTTGCCGATTTTTATGCGGACGCACTCTACAGAGCCTGCCTTAACAAGAATCTTTCTGTACCTGATGATGTGATGATCGTCGGATGTAACCATCAGGATTTTTCCGACCGCTATAAGCCTGAAATCGGATTGACCTCGCTGGAAATTCCAACGCAGGAACTTGGATGCTATGCAGCAAGGTTGCTGTTTGAACGCCTTGCAGGAAAATCGTCCACGATCACAAAACTCCAACCGCGTCTTTTTGTCGCGGAATCCACACAGAAGAGAAAATAGATGAAGTTTTATGAATTGAACAATGACCTGATCCATGTCGCGCTAGCGGAGGATGCTTCGCGTCTGATTGTAAGTTCGGATCGCTCTGGACTAGTCTACTCAGCCGCCGATTACGCCGCCTTTTTCTATGGCGGCATCTATCGATATGACCTTGCGACCCATGGGAGGGCACACGTCAAACATGAAAATGATGAATTGCGGATTGTTTTCGATCGCATTAATTACTGGATCCGGTTCCCGGAAAACGGGTTCCAGAAACCAGATCCCGGTCCGGAGCTCCGTTTCGAATTCAGGATTCGTCTAGACGGAGACGAGGCGGTCTTCATCACCGATTCAGTTGAAGGGATGGATGACGAAACCGTTCAGGTCAGCTTCCCCTATCGTCCGTTGCGCTGGAACCCGGCAGCTCCGGCGGAACTGGCTTTTTCGGGCGGCACTTACGGGACGCTCTGGAGCTTTCCTGCGACCGCACCAGGGCGTTTCACAAGTGGTCATGAGCCATTGCCGCTCTGCGGTTTGTTCGACAGGCGCGGCGGCATCGGAATCCGTTGCTGCACACCATTTGACCAGTTGACCGAGCATGTCGTTTCGAGCAGCGAGGGGTGGACCAACACCCAATTTGAGTTTGAGCGGCAAAGAGCCTGTTACCCGCGTGAAACGCGAATATTCTTTTTCGCTCCCGGCGAAAACTACGTCCATCTGGCAAAATTCTACCGGAAAAAGATCGAGGGGGAAGGACGTTTTGTCTCTTTGGCCGACAAGATCGCTGCCAATCCGGAAGTGGGCAAACTTCCGGGAAGCGTCATTTGGAAACACAACGTTTTTTGGGGCGAAAAACTTCCGGAAAACGTTGGGCGCGACTACAGTCTATATGTTTCGACACTCGAAGCCGGGCAGCGCGAAGGCAAGGTTGGCAACTGGACTGCGAAGGAGGTCTTCGACACCGCGCACAATGCCGGATTCGACCGAGTATGTATTTTCAATACCGGGTGGAACCATTATGGCTTTGACTGTGGATATCCGACTCGTTTCCCAGTTAATTCGGAACGTGGAACCGAGGCTGATTTCCTCGCCTCGGCTTCATATGGAAGAAGTCTTTCGCCAGACTACATTCTTTCGGTACACGACAATTACCGAGATGCCTACCGCAAATCACCAGAGTTCAATCTGGAAGAAATGATTCAAAATGCCGGCAAACAACCTGTCAAAGGGGGCATTTGGCGTGGCGGTCGCTGTTTTCTGATGTGCGGAGCCAATGGTCTGCGCTACGCAAAACGCGATCTACCGAGGATCGCTGGACTTTCCGGCAGAGGCTGTATTTATCTTGATGTCCTTGGCTGCGTTGATTTTCTGCGTTGCCATCATTCCGCCCATCCTGGTTCCGGGCGCGAAGACGCAGGATACAGGCTTGCCATTCTGCAGGAGGCAAAACACTATTTCGGAGCAGTCGCCACAGAGGGGGCGCCCCATGATTTTTGCGCTTCCGTTGCCGATCTCGGAGCATATTGTGCCATCCGCAATCCCTATCTTTCCACGTTAAACACCCGTTCGATCCCGTTATGGCAGTTGGTTTACCACGATTCTGTGCTGAATTATGCGGGAGAAGGAATTTCCGGCGTTTCCGGAAGCTTTTTCCGGAACTATCAGGCGCTCTATTGTCTGTTGCCCGCAGGATTCGACAAGGAAAATCTGCGAATTTCAAAGGAACTGCGTGTTACATGTTGTGCTGAGATGGTTTTACACGAATTTCTGCAAGATGAAATTCAACGAACGGTGTTTTCCGATGGAACAGTGGTCACCGCCGATTTTTCTTCTAAAAACGGTGAACGGGGAAACTTTGAACTCCAGAAAGAATGTTGATGCACACGGCGGAACTTTGTCAACAAAGGAATCTCCATGGTTCAGGGAGGTGTCATGAAAAAAAAATGAGTGAATATCACTGGAGGTGTTACCATCGACATTATGAATTTTAATGCATTACCGCAAAATTCGTACAGAAACGTTCCAATTAAGGAGGACAATATGAAAAAAAACTTTTTGCAGAGAAGTCAATGTTTTACATTGATAGAATTATTGGTTGTGATTGCGATCATCGCGATTCTGGCGGGAATTCTCCTGCCCGCGCTGAACAAGGCACGGGAAAGGGCAAAAAGCAGTTCTTGCTTCGGGCAATTGCGCCAGATTACACTGGCTTCCAGCATGTATTCGATGGACCACTACGACTGGATTCCGCCATTTTACAACACGCCGGGCGGAAATTGGGTATCGGGGGCCGGAGGCCTTTGGGACACGAACCGGAATGGACTTTTAAACAGATATATCGGACTTCGTCATGTCAAGGACGGGATGGGATTTAACGAGGTTGTGTCTGATGGTTTGCGTGGGGCGATGACCTGTCCGTCACGGACACCGGCGGTATTGTTCCGGACTCTCTTCACATACGCGACTAACCGTTTTGTTGCTCCGACTGGAACAAATGCCTCATTTCCAAGACCGTCCTATAAACTCAATGAGATACGATACCCATCGGCCCTGATGCTCTATTCGGAGGGCAAGGATGGATCATCGTCCCCGATGGTTTCACATGCCAGCGCCTGGGATCAATCGACCTGCGGTATCGAATTTCCCCATAACAAATCCGCTAACATGGGGTTTGTGGATGGACACGTGGAAAACCGCAAAAAAAATCAGGTGCCATCTTATACAGAGTCGGCAACTGATACATACTGTAAATTCTGGACGGTGATATGATGCATATCTTACTCTGTTTTCTTGCGTTGCTGCCGTTGTTTGCTTCGGGAAAGGAAGCCACGCTTCCGGTCACCGACGTTCCGGCTTTCCGGCGATCAATCCACATCGGCGGGACCGTGCGTGAATACCGCAATGTCGCCATCGCCATTCCACACCGCACTCCGCTGCTGGATTTTGCGGCACAGGAACTCTCGGAACTGTTGACCGCTGCTGGGTGCAAGGTCACAACCATCCACGACTCAGGCAATGATCGCGATGAGAATATTGTGCTCGTTCTCGGAAGTGGAATTGACATTTCGAAACTCCCGCCGGAAGGATTCCTGATCGTACGCGACGGCAAAAAAGTCTTCATTGCCGGAAAGGACTCCGACAAGGATGATCCGCGCCGGAACCAATTCATGCAGTGGTATGCGCGCGGCACCCTGACCGGCGTCTACGACTTCCTCGAGCGTTTTGCCGGGGTGCGCTTCTTTTTTCCGGGCGAATGCGGAACCGTCGTTCCACGCCGGAATGCGCTCGCGCTGCCGGATGAGATCGATCTTTTCGACAGTCCGGACAATCGGCTGCGCAATTACAGCTACTATACCGGACAGTGGCCGAAAAACTATCCGGAAAAGTTCAATGGCGTTGATGGCAAAATTCTCTCGTTGCTGCGGCTCCGCGGTACCTCATATCGAATTCCTCATACTCACGGGTTGGCCTCTATGGGATACATACGCCGTTTCGGAAAGACAAACCCAGAATATTTTGCGTTGCTTCCGGACGGTTCGCGCTATTTTTCATTCTCAGATGGTGTCTCTCACACGGGGCAGCTCTGTTTCAACAGCGGCATTCGCGAAGAGATCTATCATGACATGGTTTCCTATCTGCGTGGCGAGCCGGCTTCAAAACGGGGCGTGCTTGGGTTCTCCGGAAACCAGTTTGCCTGGAACCACGGAGCGGCCGGTTCCGGCGCCTTCTGCCCAATGCCTCAAGACTGGCTCTTCTGGTGCTGCTGCGAAAAATGCGCCAAAACTGCTCCAGGCGGACGCGGCGAATCCATGACAAATCCCCGTTTCCGTCGAGCCATCAACGAGTTCATTTGGCGCATGACAAAAGAATATGCAGACCGACTGACTACTGACGGCGTGTCGGGAATTCTCATTCAGATGGCCTATCCTCCTTACAATGAAGTTCCAGAATGCGCGATTCCGGAAAATGTCCGAGTCATGGTAGCAATGACTGGTGGTCGGGACGCTTCTGATCGCAGGCTCGAGGCATGGAACAAAAAGCTCGGCCATGCACCGATGATCTGGACCTATCCAGGCAAGCACATGGACAAGGCCATCTTTGATGGCATTCCGGCCATGTCGATGAAACGCCAAATCGAATATTACGGCAAACGCAAACTTCTTTACTCTGGCGTTTACCACAATTCGGAAACCGACTATTGGATATTCAATCACCTCGAATACTATCTCTTTTCCAAACAGATGTGGAATTCCGGACTCGACATGAAAACCCTTTACGACGAATATTTCACGCTCATGTTCGGGCCCGGAGCCAAATCAGTGGAAAAAGTCTATTCCCGTCTCGAGGAACTCTGGAACACCGGAATACTCGGCAAAGAGACCGAAACTGAACTTGGTCCTGTCGTCCATGTCCCAACACTATCCGAAGCGTGGACCAAAATCTACTCGCCCGAAGAATTCCGATGGTTCAATGCCCGGTTCGATGAGGCGGAAAGGCTTGCCACAGGAACACCGGATGCTTTGAAGCGAATCCGTTTCATCCGTCGACATATGCTTGGAATTATCGAAAAGCACGCCACCGAATTCCGTTCGCGGAACTCCCTGAGTGCGGACTGGAATATCTCCATGCCGGGCAAAGTGTTTTTGCGCCCGATCCATTCCGGCGACTGCCGGCCTTTGACTTCCGTGGAAGTTTCCGAAAGCAAAGATGATTTCATCTTTGTTTTCACCTGTGAAGAACCGGAAATGAAGAATATTTCCGCATCCGCATCGAAACCTGATTCTCCTGAAGTTTTTCGTGACTCGAACATCGAAATCTTCCTCAATCCATCGGGTGACCGCAAAAAATATTTTCACATAGCGTTTTCTGCATCCGGCACACTCTACGACGCACGTTGCGAGGTTGGTGCAAAACCTGATTACTCGTGGCAAAGCAAGGCGAAAAGTGAAATCGAACGCGGTGAAAACTTCTGGAAAGCGACGCTGATCATACCGAAAAAAACATTCGCATCGATCCGTGAAGAAGGTTTCCCCGTTAATTTCGGCCGCACGATTTTTCCAATCAAGCCCGGAGTCTCCCCCTACCGTCACTGGAGTCCATTTTCCGATAGCGGGTTCCACGACATCGAAAATTACGGGATGCTCCTGCGAAAAAAGAGTGTACAGATCGAGTTGGTCCGGAACGGGGACTTTTCGCAAGGGAGCGCCGACTGGAAATTGTGGAGGCAATTTCCAGCACAGCAGGTTCAGAAATTGGACTCTTCGGATTTTATCTCTGGCGGAGCCTCTCTTTTGTTTGAAAATAATGCTCAGGGCAAAATAATGAACGCCACGCAGCAGATTCCCCTGAAGCCGGGATGCCGATATCGCATTTCCTATGACATCAAAACGGAACTAACCGATGAAAACGATATGGACTTTGGTGCGGCGATTGCCATATGTACCGCCGCACACGGACACGGCGCGAAAAGATTTCCTGCGCACTACCTACGGGGAGACTCCCCTTGGCAACGGCTCTCATTCGAATTTACCACTGATGCGGAAACACGTTCCGATGAAGCTGAAATCGTTCTCTGGCTTTGGGGAGCCACTGGAATGGTCCGCTTCGATCGGGTCAGCGTAGTCGAACTCTGAAGGCGAAACGGGGCAGAACCAAAGAAGCGCTTCTTCCCACTTCTGCCCGCCTTGCCTTGAGATGGATACCTGAAAAAGAGTATTGATACATCGACAATGCCGCCACCCGCATTGAAACCCATAAATGTTTTTACGAAATTTTTGAGAATGGCAAAATGCTTGATCTATTGTCGGAGAAAAAAACAAAAGATGGAAAGAACTTACGCATTTGGCGACTGATCACGCCATGCGGTTCCGTACCGGAATGGATAAAACGCTATATGTCCGCTTCAATCGGATATGAAGTCTACCGCAATGCTTTGAGTGATTCCAGCTATTGGCGCCTTTACTACCGCAATGCATTCGACGGCAAGGGGGCAATCGACCATCTGTACATTGCCGAAGTGGATAACGAGCCGGCCGCCCGTGTCTGGTTCGGTTATTCTCCGCGTTTCGGACATGGGAACTTCGGGAATGTTTTTACTGAACCGGAATTTCGCCGGCACGGGCTGATGAATGAACTGTTGGCTCCATGTCTGAAAGATTTTTTTGACTCTCCGGCCAAAATGCTCTGTTGTAACGGTAATAAATTGACCGTTGGGAGTTATTTGAAATCCGGATTTCACCTGATATACGGCGATGAAACTTATCCCCTATGTATTCTCAAGTCGAAAGGCAGGCTTTTTTCAGATGTCGAAGCCGTTGCGTTCGACCATTCGCCCATTTGTAAAATACGGGAGGGAACCATCGACGACCAATATGACTGCGATAAATTCATGCCTTTCACCAGTGCAATGTATCGCTATCCACGCAATCACCGGGTCGGTATTTCCGCTTATATAACCGATTACCGGATTGCTTGTCAGGAATATTTATCAGGCAATGGAGTCATCGGTGTTGCCGAAAATCACAATGGAACGGTCGTTGGCTATGCTTTCGCGCTCAAGTTGTCCGGCCATAACTGTCTTGATTTCAGTGTTCATCCGGACAACCTCAAGGAGGCCGGCTGCCTCCTTGAATTTACTGCCGGAAAATTCAAGAAATATTTTTCGGGAGAACCCATTTTTGCTCAGATAGACGCTCGAGATATGGAAAAACACAGCTTGCTTGGACACGCTGGTTTCCGACTGTGCGCAACCATACCTAATATTTTCGAAAATCAAAACATCCTGATTTTCAAAATATGACAAGAAAAACAATACTTTTGAAATAGGCTTAACTGTTTTAATAACAACAGAAAAACACAAAATAAAATTCACGAACAGTCCCCGATTCGCGGGGATCGTTCAAAAAAATTACCTAAAAACAGAAAACTTCTGATAACCGGAAAAAGAGGAGAAACATGAAACCTATCATTACCAAACTCGGAACCATCGATATCTACATTATTGAATCCAATCCCGTGGTATTTAAGGGCAGACTCCACCGTTTTGAATACATCCGGCATCAAGAGGATGGACGGCATTACCGCTTTAATCAGACGGGTGATTCATATTTTCGGTTTGTGGATGTTGAAACTGGGGAATTCTCGGAACCATTCGGACATGGATTACATTTGGGAAATGCATTCGTATGGGATGACCACATTTGCGTGACCGCAGTGGAAAACTGGGGAAAATCCCGCTTTTATCAACTGGAATCGGATGATATGATGCATTGGACCGCTCCAAGAGTTATTTTGGAAAATCCGCTATGGGAAGGTTACAATACGAGTCTCTGTCGTGATCGTGATGGGTTCATGCTGACTTTTGAACTTGGCGCCCCGGCGGAATTGGTGGGACAGCCATTCACCATGTTTTTTGCACATTCGAAGGATCTTAAAAACTGGGAATACCTCCCGGACGCCGTTTTTGGACGCGAGAAATATACAGGAGGTCCCATGTTGCGGTACTTTGGCGACTGGTATTACTTCTTCTACCTGGACGGCTCTTACGAAAAAGGGTTTCTGCAGTCGGTCGCCCGCTCGATGGATCTGAAGCATTGGGAGTATACCCCCTGTCATCCTGTATTGGACTACGCAGACGACGACCGTAAGATTAAAGGAAATTTTTCTCCGGACGAACTGAAACTAATCCGCACCGCCGTCAATGTCAACAATTCCGATATGGATATGTGCGAATGGAAAAATGGTCTTTATATTGTTTATTCCTGGGGCAACCAGCGAGGAACAGAATTTCTGGCCGAAGCAAGAGCTGAATGCGGTGAACGGGAATTCTGCGAGGGATACTTTCAGAATCAGCCCTGACTCCGGATTCCGATAAGGGTTACCGTAATCATCGTAGCGGTAAAAGCAACCGCTCAGCAGGTAAGAAAAATATTGAAACAACCATCGGGGAACTGTATTCATGAAGCTGGATTTTCGCATTGACTGGGGATACCAATATAACTGTATTCACTATCATCCGTTTTATCACTGGGACAGACATCTGGATGTTCATGAACTCAACGTCAGCGATGCGGAATATTGAAAAAGATGGAATCGTACGTGCGTTTTTCTGCGGTGGGAACCAGTAGGAAGTCTCTGATAGATAACCAGACAACCGAATATCACGGAACTCTCGCAGAATTCTTCAGGTCGTTCTACTCATAAATGAGTGAGATACATAAAAATTGATTTTTTTTGAACCACCTGAACTCAAATGAAATTGTTATGTATAGGAATTCAAAAACAGAAAGGAAATGCACATGAAACGTTCCGATATTAATCATTACATCCGCAAGGCCGAAGATTTCTTCCGGATCAATCATTTCAGTCTGCCCCCGTTTGCTTCTTGGACTTTGGCGGAGTGGAAGGAAAAAGGAGATGAAATTGATGAGATTCTTGATTGTGAACTGGGGTGGGATGTCACCGACTTCGGCAAGAGAAATTATCTTGAGGAGGGGTTGTTTTTGTTTACGATTCGCAACGGACTGTCAGGAAGTCGAAAATATCCCAAAACCTATGCAGAAAAAGTCATGATTTCGCATGAAAATCAGATAACTTCGATGCATTATCATGCGACAAAGACTGAAGACATCATCAATCGTGCGGGAGGACGGCTCGTATTTGAACTTTACCATTCTGCAAAGGACAATCAACTCGACATAAAAAAAATTGTGACGGTGTCGCGGGACGGTGTTCGTTACGAAGTCCAGCCCGGAGTAAAACTTCTACTCGAACCAGGCGAAAGTCTGTCCCTTCCTCCTCGGCTTTACCATACTTTTTATGCGGAAAAAGGAACCGGTCCGGTTATGATCGGGGAAATTTCGTTTGTCAATGATGACCACACAGACAATATTTTCTTAAATCCCCAAATACGCTTCCCTGAAATTGAAGAGGATGAACTCCCTTACCGTTTGCTGGTTTGTGATTATAGAAAATTTTTCAGGAAGGAAACCGAGATATTTTGAATTTTCAGATTGAATTACAAAAAGAGCATTGAACCTCAATTTTATCAATTATTTAGTAAAAAGCCCCGCCCAGAGGACGGGGCTTTGCCTTGAGCTCCCCATAGGGGAGCGATAATGGTTCAATCGCCAATGCCATGCTACGGCAGGATATGATGAGTTGAAAAACATGCTTGAAATTCAATGGTTATTGAGTAAGAAAATGTGAGTTCAAGGCCTCTCGTAATTTCAAATGGTTCTCAAGAACCTTCAGGCAAACCCTGATGGTCTCTGACCACGCCCAGAGGACGTGGATTTCTAAGACGCATTAAAAAAAACTAGTGTAGTGTTTGTAAACGCCCAGTGTGATACATCTTTTCATCCAGTCCAATGTGTGATAAATTCCCCCCGAACCAAAACTCACGGGAGGAATCATGGCAGGAAGACCGGAGACGAAGCAATATTGGATTGATCAGTTGTCTGAATACTGGGATAGCGGTCTGAGGATCCAGGAATACTGCGAGCTGAAAGAAGTTTCGTATGAGAGCGCTCGGCGCTGGATTGCCCTTTTGAAGAAAGAACGAGAGGGCCAAGGAGCAGAAAGAGAAGCGCTGGAACTTGTAGAAGTAGGAATGCCAACGTCGGAAGCGTCCCAATCGGGAACAGGAGTGAAGCTTCTGAAAGACGGGATTGAAGTTCACCTTGATAAGAATTTTGACCAGGAAACCTTGCTCCAGGCATTGACTGTATTGAGGATGTTGGCATGTTCGGCTTCAGCGGAACAGTAAAATTTTATTATTGTCCGACGCCGGTGAGTATGCGGAAATCCTTTGACGGTTTGGCCGGTGCTGTTGAAGAATTGATTCATCAAAATCCGGAATCTGGTCATGCTTTCCTGTTTTTCGGAAAAACCCGGAAAATGGTGAAGATTCTGCAATGGGATGGCGACGGTTTCATCCTGTATGCAAAGCGATTGGAAAGCGGCTCGTTTCACTTGCCAAAAGATGGGGAAGGTCGAGTCGAATTGAGCAGCAGAGAACTGGCAGCGATTCTTTCCGGAATCAAGCCGCAGCGTTACTACAAAAGATATTCGAAAAAAGGTTCTGAATCCCCTTGAATTCAATGGGAAAACCGGTATGTTTCGAGCATGGTGTTATCTGCGGTTACAACTTTGGATGAGGCAAAAGCCGTCATCTGGAATCAGGCTGAGGAAATCGAAAAACTCAGCCATGAGCTTGCCTGGCTGAAACGTCAGCTCTACGGTTGTAAAACCGAGCGTTTTCTGCAGGAAGAGGAGTCCACTCCGCTTCTCCCCGGTCTGGTTTCCACGCAGCCGGAAGAAGCGATTCAGGAGACGGTGCAAAAAGTTTCCGAGCATGAACGGAGCGTCCGCAAAGAAAACGCGCTGTCCGAAATTCCCTCCGATCTGCCGCGAGAGGAACGGATCATTGACATTCCTGAAGAGGAACGTCCGGGGCTGAAGCTGATCGGTTATGCCGAAAGCGAGCGTGTGGCCTACCGCAGCGGATTGTATGTGATCCATTACAAGCGTGCCAAATATGCCGATCCGGATCAGCCGGAACAAGGCGTCAAAACGGCTCCCGCGCCGGGAGATTTCTTCGATACGGCAAGCGGCAAGACCCGTTATGATGTTTCTTTCGTTGCCAAGGTGGTTGCGGATAAAGTGGAAAATGCGATTCCGCTGGAGCGGCAGTCAAAAATGTTTTCCAATGAAGGCTTGCCGGTTGCCCCGGCCACGCTCGAATATCTTTATAAAAACAGCGCCGCGATGCTGAAAGGGTTGTATGATCGGATGGTTGAATTGATTATGCGACGTGAAATCCTGCATGTCGATGAAACCTTCCTTAAGATGCAAGTCAAGGGCCTCGGAAAATGCAGGCAGGCTTATCTGTGGTGTCGTCTTACGGGAGTCGGCCCTCCATTGGTTGCGTTTCACTTCGCCCCCTCACGGGCACAGGATGTCGCCGAACTGCTGCTCGGGGATTATTCCAGGACAATTCTGCGTGATTCTTATATCGGGTATGAAAAGCTTGAATGCGAAGTCGCGTGCTGCTGGGCTCATGTTCGCCGCCGTATCCTGGAAGCCCATGAAAACGGGTATTCCAAAGCCGAAGAACTCCTGATGCTGATTCGCGCACTCTACAAGATCGAACACGAAGCCAAAGCCCAGGCCGAAAAGAAAGGCACGGAGACGGCCCTGTTCCAAGCCCGAAAGAATGCCCGGCGAGAATCCGCGAAAATCGTTGCTGCCTTCTTCGAACGCTGCCGGATGCTTCGGGAATCGGAACGTCCCTCTTCGCCCGTGATCAAAGCGGTCAATTATGCGCTGAATATCGAAGGAGAGCTGAAAAAGTTCCTGAACAATCCCAAACTCAATATCGACAACAACCCCGCCGAACGACTGAACCGGGGCATTGCTCTGCTCAGGAAAAACTGCCTCTTTGCCGGAAGCGAAAAAGGCGGACAGAATCTGGCCATCCTTTATTCATTCGCCGCCTCATGCAAGGCAAACGCCATTCCGTTCCGGCAATGGCTCGAAAATGTCCTGCCTCGTCTGACGACCACGGCGGCAAGTCAAATCGACTCTCTCCTCCCCCATCTTTGGAATCAAGCCAAGGCACAATAACTTCTCCATATTTCTTTCGCAATCTACCTCTGACCGGTCTTCGTCTGCGACATGTATCACGTTGGGCGCTTACTAGTGTTTCTCAAGTAGTATAATTAAAAATCCGTGCTATATTTTCTTCCATTATCAACATGGGAGGAATAAAGCCAATGGAGCGTTATAAGATTGAACTTGAACCGGAAGCCCGGCAGGAATTGGAAATG
>Ga0209373_10003729_pt1 | contig 13790 bp, 9 predicted proteins | sample Higcelweek5metaG_FD_187173 | JGI IMG/M metagenome (GOLD analysis project Ga0209373, IMG submission 187173) | Freshwater pond sediment microbial communities from the University of Edinburgh, under environmental carbon perturbations - High... | ecosystem: Environmental > Aquatic > Freshwater >...
CGAGGACCGCGAGGCCGCCGTGGCCGCCGTGCAGAAAGCGGCGCAGGCCGGGGCGCCCATCTCCGTGGAATACCGCCTGAACACCCGCGACGGCGGCGAGCGCTGGCTCTACTCGCGCGGGCAGCCCCAGCTCGACGGAAAGGGCCGGGTGCGCAGGTACCTGGGCATCGTCGTGGACATCACCGAGCGCAGGAAGTCCGAGGCCGCCCTGCGCGAGAGCGAGGCCAAGTTCCGCACCGTGGCGGACTACACCTTCGACTGGGAATACTGGCGCACGCCGGACGGCAGGATGGTCTGGGTCTCGCCGTCCTGCTCGCGCGTGACGGGCTACGCGGCCGAGGAGTTCCTGGCCGACCCGAAGCTCATCCTGCGCATCGTCCACCCCGACGACCAGGACTTGTACGCGCAACATCTCCGGGAGTCGAAGGCCGGCCTGCACAAGTCGTCCAGCCTGGACTTCCGCATCCTCCGCCGCGACGGCCAGGTGGTCTGGATCAGCCACCACTGCGTGGACCTGATGGCCCCGAGCGGGGTGTCCCTGGGCCGACGCGTCAGCAACCGCGACATCACGGACCGCAAGATGGCCGAACTGGAGGCCCAAAGCTGGGCCAAGTTCCCGGAGGAGAACCCCTTCCTGGTCATGCGCGTCGGCCCGGACCTGCGCATCACCCACGCCAACAGGGCCAGCCAGACCTTCCAGGACGCGTTTTCGTCCCCGGTGGGCCGGGCCTTCCCCGCGTTCCTGGCGGGGCATGTGGCGGCGGCCCGGAGCACCGGCCGGACCGACCACGCCGAGGTGCCCCTGGGCGACAGGATCCTGGACATAAGCTTCACCCCGGTGGCGGGCCAAGACTACGTCAACGTCTACGGCATGGACATCACGGACCGCAAGCGGGCCGAGCTGCTCAGCCTGGCCGCCAAGGACGCCGCCGAGGCCGCCAACATGGCCAAGAGCGAATTTTTGGCCAACATGAGCCACGAGATACGCACGCCGCTGAACGGGGTGCTGGGCATGCTGCACCTGCTGAAGGAAGGCGCCACGCCGGCCGAGCAGGCCACCTACTCCAACATGGCCTATGAGGCCGCAGGCAGGCTTTTGTCCCTGCTCAACGACATCCTGGACTTCTCGCGCCTGGAGGCCGGGCGCATCACCTTGGAGAACGCCCCGTTCCGTCTGGAGGACATCTTCGACGCCGTGGCCAACGTGTTCAGCCTGGCCAGCAGGGCCAAGCAGCTGGAGCTGGCCTTCAACATCGCCCCGGGCACGCCCCGGAAGCTCCTGGGAGACGAGGCCCGCGTGCGCCAGATTTTGTTCAACCTCGTGGGCAACTCCATCAAGTTCACCCCGGCCGGGTCCGTGCGCGTGGAGGCCTGGTCCCACCCCTTCGGGCAGGGCAGGGATGGGCTCCACCTGTACATCAGCGTCAGCGACACGGGCATCGGCATCCCGGACGACAAGGTGGACCACGTCTTCCAGCGCTTCACCCAGACCGACGCCTCCTACACCCGCCAGTACGAGGGGGCCGGGCTGGGCCTGGCCATCGTCAAGCGGCTGACCCAGGTCATGGGCGGAGAAATCGCTGTCGACAGCACCCTGGGGCAGGGCACCGCCATCTACCTGCACCTGCCCGTGGCCGCCGTGGCGGAGAAGGCCGTGGCGGAAAGCCCGCGCAGCCCGGCCTCGGACAGCGGCAAGGACCGCAGGCTCTCCATCCTCGTGGCGGAAGACGAAGAGGTCAGCCAATTCGCCATCCAGATGCTGCTCACGCGCATGGGCCATGAGGTCGTCTGCGTGAACAACGGGCGCAAGGCCGTGGAAGCCGTGCGCCAGGGCCGCTTCGACTGCGTGCTCATGGACATCCAGATGCCGGAGATGAACGGCGTGGAGGCCACGGAGCAGATCCGCGCGCTTCCCGGCGGACCAGGGGTGTGGATCATCGCCCTGACGGCCTACGCCCTCACCGGAGACAGGGAGAAGTTCATGGGCGTCGGAATGAACGATTACGTCAGCAAGCCAGTGCAGGCGCAGCAGCTGCGGGAAGCCCTGGCCCGCGTCACCGCGCGCGGCGCGGCCAAGGACTGAGGCGCAAGCCGCGCCCGCCGGAGATGGCTCGCCAGGCGGGTCTCCCCACGCGCACCAACGGCAAAGCCGAACGGTTCATCCAGACTCGCTGCGCGAATGGGCCTACGCCGCCGCGTACCCGAACTCGAATGAAAGAGCCAGCGAGTTGCCCCGCTGGCTCCGCGAATACAACGTCTACAGGAACCACTCCGCGTTACAAAACAAACCGCCCATCAGCCGAGTCGGGGAGGTTGTGAACAACGTCCTGCAACTTCACAGCTAGCCGGGGTCCTTCCCCAAGACCAGACTGGCCCCGACGAAATGCTGGAGCATGAGCACCAGCCCCCCCGCGAGCATGCCCAAGAGCCCGGCCTGATAGACCGGCTCGGACAGGGGCCGCAGCGCCATGAGCACGGCCGCCAGCACGCACAGCCCCAGCCCCAGCATCTCCGCACGGCCCTGGTGGAGCCCCAGGCACAGGGGGCAGCCCTCGCCCTCGGGCGGGGGGTAGGTGAACCAGACCCGGTTCCAGGCCAGGGCGCAGAGCACGGCGATGACCGCGCCCCAGGCCATGTGCAGAGGCAGCAGGAACGGCGCCATGGGCAGGGGCAGGATGGCCGGAATGGCCGCCGTGGCTGCGGCTGGCGGATGGTCGGCGTCGAAGACCTGCATGAACACTGCGGCCAGCCCCACGGCCAGCCCCAGCTTGAGCGGCAGGATGGCCGGGGCGGGCAGCGCCTGAACCAGGGCGTCGCCCGCCAGCACGGCCAGCAACCCGGCCACGCTGGACACCAGGTGCCCCACGATGACCTGCCGGGGCCGGGCCACGCGCAGATACACGCAGGTGGCGTTGATGAAGCAGGTGGCGGCGAGCGGCGGGTAAAGCACCCCCACCCCGCTGCCCCGGGAAAAAATGGCGATGACGGCGAGCGTCAGCCCACCCCCGAGGGAGCCCCAGGCCAGGCGCGAAAGGGAGATGACCCCCGGCCTGTAGACATCCTTTTCGAACTCCCGCCTGCATGGCGCCTTCAGCCGTATCTGGATCATGGCGCCCTCCGGTGACTTGGACACACACCCGGCATTGGCCGGGCAGCGCCGCGTGGACGCCGCCCGGCCCGGCTGAACGCCTCAGCCTCAGCTCTTGACGTAGAGGATGGACTGGGTGCTCTTCTTTTTCACGACCTTCTTGCCTGCCGCGTCGGCCTGCATGAGCAGGATCTCCTTCTCACCGAAGGAGAGGGCGTCGGCCAGGCAGACCTCCACGCACACGGGCACCTGCCCGTGGATGACCCGGTCGTAGCACAGGGTGCACTTGTGGGCGAACTTGCCCGGCGCGTCGAACTGGATGACGGCGTAGGGGCACTTCTCGATGCACTTCTTGGCCCCCACGCACTTGTTCTTGTCGATGAGCACGATGCCGGTCTGCACGTCCTTGTGGATGGCCCCGGCCTCGCAGGCCTTGATGCACGGGGGCTTCTTGCAGTGCTGGCACATGACCACCCAGTAGTCCTCGGCGAGGTTCGGGTAGCTGCCCGTGCATTCGCTCTCCACGCGCAGGTAGTGGCTCATGGAGCCGGGCATGGACTTCTCGTGGTCCACCAGGCCGTAGTGGTTGCGGCAGGCCACGATGCAAGTCTTGCAGCCGATGCAGCGGTCAAGGTCGACCATTATGCTGAGTTGTTTCATGTCCGCCCTCCTTTACTTCGCGATCCGGACGCGGGTGGAGACATGGGCCTCGCCGCCGCGCAGATCCTGTTCGTCCAGATGCGAGCCCGCGTCAGCGATGAGCTCGTTGTCGCCGATCCACTTGCCGCGCGCGGCCACCTTGCCCATGGTCTGCCCGAAGCCGTGGATGATCCCCGCGCAGCCGGGCTTGATCTTCTCGGTGAACATGACCGGGATGCGCACCTTGCCGGTGCTCGACTCCACGGTCACGGTGGCCCCGTCGGCGATGCCCAGGCGGGCGGCGTCGATGGGGTTGAGCAGGAGCGGATTGGCGTCCAGGCCGGAGACCGAGTCGCGCAGCTGGGCGTTGTTCTGCGACCAGGCCCCAGTGTTGTTCAGGAAGATGGTGCGGAAGTTCACCAGGATGAAGGGGTACTTGTCCGCGTCGCGGCGGAACTCCAGCGGCAGCTCCGGGCTCGGCCACTCCTGGCCGATGTCCTTGTACATCCTCCATTCCAGCTCGATCTTGCCGCTGGCCGTGTTGAACTTGCCCGCGTCCTCGTACTTGCGGAAGCCAACCGTGCCCGGCGACCACAGGGCGCCGCCGTCGAGCACCTTCTGCATGCTCATGCCCACGCCCGAGAGCTCGATGTCGTAATACTCCACATCGTCCTTGAAGGCGAAGAACTCCGGGAACATGCGCTTGCCGAGGTCGATCATCACGCGGTTGGCGTGGCGCGACTCGCCGATGGGCTTGACCACCGGCTGGCAAACCGCCGCCGTGTGCCCGAAGTTGTACCACCAGGGCATGTACAGCAGCTCCCAGCGCTCGAAGTTGGTCTGGTCGGGCAGCACCAGGTCGGCCCACTTCATGGTTTCCGAGGGCAATATCTCGGTGACCACGAAGAGCTCCAGCAGGTAGTTGCCCTTCTTGTCCTTCATGGTCATGGCCTTGCGCCACTCCCCGGAGCCCATCTCGCTTAGTGCCGGGTTGCACTCCGAGGCGAAGAAGACCTTCAGGTTGCCTTCCTTCACGGCCTGGGCCGCGTACCAGGTGGGCTCCAGGATGAAGTTGTAGTGGTTGAACTTGTCGCGGTTGGGCCCGGTGCGGTGGTAGCCCAGCTCCTTCAGGTTCGGAGCCGGGGGCACGGGCGCCACGGCGGCCATGGGCGCGATCTCCGGCAGGGGCTGGCCGCCGGGGTTGTCCAGGTTGCCGGTGATGACCAGGAAGATGGACCAGGCGTGGCCCCAGTCCATGCCGTTGCCGTACATGATGGACTTGAAGGCGTCGACGCTGACGCTGGGGGCCGCCGCGCACATCTCGGCCAGCTTGATGATGTCCTTGGCCGGGACCTCGCAGATCTTGCTCATGGCCTCAGGGGTCTTGTCCTTGAGGAAGGCCGCCAGCTTGTCCATGTCGCCCTCGCGCACCCACTTGTCGCAGAAGGCCTTGTTGTACAGGCCCTTCTTGAGCATGTGGCTCGCCATGCCCAGGAACAGGGCCGCGTCGCCGCCGGGCTTGATGGGAATCCACCAGTCGGCCTTGGCCGCCTCGGTGCGGAAGATGGGGTCGATGACGATGAGCTTGGCCCCGCGCTCCTTGGCGTCCAGGATGTGCTTCGGCACGCTGGCGTCGTCCAGACAGCCGAAGGGGTGGCGGCCGGAGAGGATCATGATCCCGCCCCTGGGCACGGTGTAGTACATGGGTGCGATATGGTGGTTGGGGAAACAGCCGAAGGTGTGCAGGTGGGCCATGATCTTGGCCGAGTCGCAGTGCGGCAGGCCCGTGCTGATGAACCCGCCCACGGCGTTGACGAAGCGCCACTTGGGGTCCGTGGTGGAATGCGGGAACATGGAGTAGGTGAACTTGTGCGCCTCGCCGTTCTTCATGAGCTCACGCAGCTTCTTCTCCATGATGTCCATGGCCTCGTCCCAGCCGATGTCCACGAACTTGCCCTCGCCGCGCTCGCCCACCCGCTTCATGGGGCGCTTGAGCCGCTCCTGGGAATAGAGCGTGGTGATTCCGGCCATGCCCTTGACGCACATCTTGCCGCGCGCCAGGGGATTGCCCTTGACCTCCCGCACCACTCCGTCTTCCACGCGGGCCAAAATCGCGCACTCGGCCTTGCATTGGTAACAAACCGTGGGAATCCATTTGCTCTCGCCCATAATGCTGCCCTCCGTTCAAGGTGTGGCACACCGACGGGCCGGTTCTCGCCTGCGGGTGTTGCTACAACAGTAGAGCGTCTGGCTGGGAAAAGAGTTCCCGGAATGGGACTGAAAAGTGTAAAATTCGTGACTCAGGCCGAGGCCTGGGCAAAATACTCCGGCCGGGCGAAGCCCTGGATGGAGCAGGACTCCGGCAGAACCCCGGCCTGCCGGGCCAGGCGCACGAAGGAATCCAGGCGGCCCTCCTCCGGCTCCAGGTCGTCGAAGCTGACGCCCCCCTCGTCCAGCACCTGCCGGGCCACGGAAATGTCTACCCCGGTGCAGGCGGCCTGCACCGCAGCCCCGAAGGCCGGGGCGCGGCGCACCCGGTCCCTGGCCGTAAGCAGGGTGCGCACGTAGTCGGTCAGCACCTGGCCCTGGCGCCTGGCGAACTCCTCGCGCACGGCCAGGATGCAGCAGAGATGGCCGGGCAGGATGTCGCGCGAGCGCAACAGCGTGTCCCCCAGGCCCTCGCGCCCGCACTTGGTGCTCCAGGGCTCGCCGCAGAAAAAGGAGCCGATCTCGTTCTGGCGCAGGGAGGAGATGATGGAGGACGGGTTCACCACCAGGGTCGGCAGCTGGGGGAGCTCGGGGCGCTCGCGCATCAGGCGGTCCAGCAGCACGCGGTGGGTGGAGCATTCGCCGGGCAGGCCCATGCGCCAGCGCCGCTCCGAACGCCTGGACAGGGACAGGGAGCTGCCGTCGTGGTGGCCGTCCATGACGTACAGGAGCGGGGTCCCGGCCTGGCGCAGACTCAGGGCCAGGGGGGCCATGATGAAGGCCGCGTCCAGCCGCCCGCGCCGGAGGTCGTCTGCCAGGGAGGCCCAGGAAAGATAGCGCCGCGAGCAGAGCGGCAGGCCTCGTCCCTGGCTCATCTGGTCGGCGCACATGGCCAAAAGATGGTCGCTGATGGGCATGTAGCCCACGCGGAAGAGCGTCTCACAGTGGAAGCGCGACAGGCGCTGCTGGAGCAGGGGCCGGGCGGTGAACAGCCGCTTCTTGACCGTGCCCTCGGGCAGGCCGCAGGCCTGGGCTACCTCCGGAACGGACAGACCACGCCGGTAGTGCAGGCGGCAGACATCGCGCAGGCTGATCGGCAGGTCCGCCAGGGCGTCGTCGCAGGCCGCAAGCAGCTGCATGGCGGCCAGGGCGTCCTCCGGGTCGCACCAGCCGGAAGGCGGCATAAGCCCGCAGGCGTCCAGATGGTCCAGGGAGACCTCCGGGGCCTGGCTGGCCGCCAGGCGCATGCACTGCGAACAGATGATGGCCGCGAGCCAGGCCGGGAAGGACGCGGCCTCGCGCAGGCAGGCCAGCTTGGTGAAGGCGATGAGGAAGGACTCCTGGACGGCGTCCTCGGGCAGGACGCCACGGGGCAGGCGCCGATGCGCCAGCCGCAGGGCCCAGGGATACATGCGGTCGACCAGACTCCGCCAGGCGGCGGCATCGCCGCCCAGGGCCTTTTCCACAAGCGAGACCAGGGTGCACGGTGCGGCCATGCAGGCAGCGCCTCCTGTTCGTGCGGTCGTTCTGTCAGAGAAAAAATATAGTCACGACACGGTGATCCGTCAATATGTTAGGAAAAGCATAACTGGTCGTCGCCGTGCGCCCGAAGCCCCGGTCCAACGCTGCGGAACGCCGGACTGGGCTGCGGGCAAGGGCCGGAATTGCCGGAAAAGGAGGCAGGAGGAGGCGGAGGGAGACGGCCCGGAGCGGCCTTCTAGCCGTGGGTGGCCAGGGAGATGAGGGCCTCGGCCATCTCGGCCGGGTCGCAGGTGAACTTGAGCCCCACCTCGTCGCCGCGCACCCAGGCGCACACGCCGGGGAACTGGCCGCAGGCCTTGATCTCCAGGCTCAGCTCCTGGCCCGCGCAGAAGATGCCCCAGACCCGAAGCTTGGCCCCGCCCACGGAGAGGTTGACGACCTCGCAGGCCTCCCAGACCCCTTCGTTCAAGAGCCGTCCGGCCACAAGCACCGTCTGGCGGGCGTGGCCTCTGTGGTCGGAACCCGAGGGGGGGCTCTGGGCCGGGCCGGATGTGTTCACGGGCGCTCCGTTTTCATGGGCTGGCTCACTTCGAGGTCATGGTCCACACCCCGCACCAATCCGTGGGGTGTGCGCCGGCCAGGGTGTCGCAGCGTTCGATGTAGGTTGTGGAAAGCTTGTCCGAGGGGTTCAGGCGCAGGGCCTCGGCAAAGGCGCGGGTGGCCTTGGCGAAGTCCCCGGCGCGGTAGGCCTTGCGGCCCTCCTGAAAATGCCCCGTGGCCTCCATGAGGTTGGGGAAGCTCGCGTCGGTGTGGTAGTCCAGCACCTCGAAGATGCGCACGGGCTCGGTCTTGCCCTTGACCACAACGTCGTCCACGTCCCGCATCCTGTAGGTGCCCTTGAGCCTGGCGCGGGTGAACTCGCTGATGAGGATGCGCGCGCTGTACTGCTTGCAGGCGCTCTCCAGGCGCGCGGCCAGGTTCACGCCGTCGCCGATGATGGTGTAGTCCATGCGCTTGGGCGAGCCGATGTTGCCGGAGACCACCTGGGCCGTGTTCAGGCCGATGCCGATGTCGATGGGCTTGCTGCCTGCGGCGGCGCGCTGGGCGTTGAACTCGGCCAGGGAGCGGATCATGCCGATGGCGCAGCGCAGGGCCCGGTCCTCGTCGTCCCCGTGGGCCAGCGGGATGCCGAACACGGCCATGATGGCGTCGCCGATGAACTTGTCGAGCATGCCGCCCTCGGCCTGCAGGCAGTCCACCATGAGGGTGAAGTAGTCGTTCAAAAAGCTCACCGTGCCCTGGGCGCCCAGGCTCTCGGTCAAGGTGGTGAAGCTACGGATGTCCGAGAACAGCACCGTGACGTCCACCACCTTGCCGCCCAGGATGTCGTCGCCCCCGGCCATGAGCTGGTCGGCCAGCTTGGGGTCCATGTAGCGGCTCATGGTGGACTTCATGCGCTTCTCGCTGGAAATGTCCTCCAGCATGACCATGGTGCCGAGCTTCTTCTGGTCGCCGCTCAAGAGCGGCAGCACCGAGGCGTTCACCGAGACACTGCGCTCGGCCAGGACCAGCTCGGCGTCCATGAGCACATCCGGCACCTGGGAGGCCTCCACCTCGGCCACCTTGTCCGCCAGCCAGGCGTTGGCTCCGGTGAAGAACTCGGCGAAATTCTGGCCGAGCAGGCCCTTGCCCCCGCCCGTCTCGCCAACCGACAGGATGCGCAGGCCGGCCGCGTTGCAGGTCTTGATGCGGCCGTCCTCGTCCAGCGTGATGACGCCGTTGCTCATGCTCTGGAGCATGCTCTCGTTGTAGTTCTTCATGCTCTGCACGTCGCTGAAGAGCTTGGCGTTCTCCAGCGCAATGGAGATCTGGGCGGTGAAGGCCTTGAGCCGGGACTCGTCCTCGGCCGTGAAAGGCCCGCCGCGCCGGTTCAGCACCTGGGTCACGCCGATGACCTTGCCTTCCTTGGTGACCACCGGGGTGCACAGGATGGAGCGCGTGAAGAACCCCGTCTTCTTGTCGAAGCCCGGGTTGAAGCGCAGGTCGGCGTAGGCATGGGGGATGTTCACGGAGTGGCCGCTGGTGAACACCGCGCCCGCGATGCCCAGGTGGTTGGGGAAACGGATCTGGGTGGCGGAGATGCCCTCCCCCACCATGGACCAGAGCTCGCCGGTCTTCTCGTCGTTCAAGAACAGGGTGGAGCGCTCGGCCGCGAGCATCTTGGTGCACTCGCCCATGACCTTGCGCAAGAGCGTGCCCAGCTCGATCTCCGAGGTCACGTCGGCCACGACGTTCAGGAACTCCAGCTCCTTGGCGCGCGAGGCCTGCATCTTCTCCACGAACTGCGCCCCGGACAGGGCGATGGCCGCCTGCATGGCGATGGCCTCAAGGAGCTTCAGGTCGTCGCGGTCAAAGGCCCCGTCCTTCCTGTTCAGCACCTGGGCCACGCCGATGACCTCGCCCTTGACCGTGCGGATGGGCGCGCAGACGATGTTGCGCGTCACGTACCCGGTCTGCAGGTCCACTTCCCTGTTGAAATACTTGTTCTTGTAGGCCTCGGCCACCACCATGCCCCGGCCCGTGGTGAACACGCGGCCCGCCACGCCCGTGGTGTTCAGGATGCGGATGCGCCGGTGCTGGTTGCCCTGGGCCACGATGGAGTAAAGCTCCCCGGTCTCGGGGTCGTTCAGGAACAGCGAGCCGCGCTCGGCCCCCAGCTCCCAGGTGGTCATCTCCAGCAGGGCCTGGAGCATCTCGTCCAGGGTGTCCAGGGAGGCCAGGCGATGGGACACGCCGAGCAGCATCTCGGAGCGCTCCTGCGGCAGGCCCTTGGCCACGGCCGCGATCCTGGGCTTGGTCCTGGGCCCGGCCTTGGAACGGGTCGACGGTTTCGACGCCTTGGCTTTTGCGGCCATCACTTCCGCCCTCCGGCCTCAAGGGCCTCGCGCAGGACCACTACGGTCTGGCGCAGCTGCGCCAGCTCGTCCTCCAGGCTCCGGCGCTCCAGCCTGGAGCGGTCGCGCTCGTCCAGAACAGCCTGCTCCATGCGCTCGCGCAGGGCCTGGATGGCGACCTGCAGCTCGCGGTTCTCAGCCTTGCCATGGGCCACGGCCTCCTGGACCTGGCGGTCGCGCTCGGCGCGCAGGGTCTCCAGGGCGTCGCGCAGGGCCACCACCGCAGCCTTCAGGTTCTCCATCTCGCCCTGGGAAGCGGCCACGGCCTGCTGCACGGCGGCGTTCTTGTCCAGCACCAGAACCTCAAGGGACTGGCGCAGGGCCACGATGCTGTCCTTGAGGTGGCGGTTTTCGGCGTGCAGCGCGCTGATTTCGTCGGCCGAGGTGGGCGTGTGGGCCATGGTCGTCCTGTCCGGGTCGAAGTGCAGGCCAAGAAACTGGGAGAACATCGAGTGAACAAAGTAAAGGATACTTAGGACATTTTGTCAATGGCGGCCGCACCCGACAGGAAGAATTCCTGGGTTGTTCCCGCGACTGAGCCAGCGCCCAAATCCAGCCCCCGGAGCCAGCGGCCAGGGCCAGCGGGCAGGGCCGGGGCTCCGGGGCAGCGGACACGGACAGCCGGAACGAACAGGCGCTACGGCCAGGCGCTCAGGCCGCCCTGCCGACTTCGCCCAGGCGGAACGGCAAAAGCGAAACCGGCCCCAAGGCCGCTGCCCCCTTTGCCCCGTCGGGCCGCACCTCCACCCGCCGCCCTGCCGGGGCCCGCACCACGCCGAGCACCTCCAGGTGCTCGGCCAGGGCGTCGTGTTCCAGGTAGCCGGTGTCCACGCGCGCGCCCAAGGCATTCTTGAGGGTGGCCAGGCCGTCGCCCCCGCCCGCCAGGTAGCTGTTGGTCACCAGCCGGTACGTGGCCGCCGGGTCGATGGCCGCAAAGCTCCCGTCCGCCCCGCGCACCAGAAGCGCGCTGACGCGGCCGCCCCTGGGCCGGGCCGGGTCGACCACGCAGGTGAACCCAGCGGCGTGGAACACCCGGACCTTGCGCCAGTCCGCGCCATCTGGCGGATGGACCTTGAGCCGGAACTCGGCGGCGTCCTCCAGGGCCTGCTGGAACTCGGCCCCGCTGAGGTCCAGGGTGACCAGGGAGTTGCCGAAGGGCAGCACGCTCATGACCATGCCCTGGGTGAGCTCGCCCTGATAGAGGTCCTGGCGCAGGCCGCCGGGCATGAGCAGGGCCAGCCGCGCGCCCGGCGCCTTGGCCAGGTAGGCGTCGGCCACGATGGGGCCGGGGTCCGTGGCCGTGCCGCGCACGAGGTCCGCCACGGCGCGGGCCCCGATGGGCGCGTTGCGGAAGGAGTCCAGCTGCCGGGCATAGGGCTCCAGGCGCTCGGCCAGGGCCGGGTCCCCGGCCACCACGCGCGCCGCGCCCGAGGCCGTGAGCGCGGCCTTGAGCCGCGCCTGCTCCGGCGAGCCCTTGGGCACCACCTTGCCGCCCTGGCGAAAGTCATCGCCAGCCAGGAGCACGGGCCGGGCCTCGTAGCCAGCGACGCCGCCCGCCGCGTCAAAGATGACCCGCAACAGCCCGAGCTCCATGCCCCAGCGCCAGGCCTGGACCACCAGCACCCTGCCGTTGTCCGGGCCGCGCACCTCGGTGGGATACGGCCCGGCCGGGGTCAGGCCGAGGGCCGCCAATTTGGCCGGGTCGCCCAGAAGGGTGTGGGAATGCCCGCCCACGATGACGTCGATGCCGGGCACGGCCTTGGCCAGGGCGATGTCCTGGGCGTAGCCCAGGTGGGAGAGCACCACGATCCTGTCCACGCCGAGGCGCAGCAGTTCCCTGACCACTGCGGCCACGGCCGGGGCGGCCGGGTGGAACTTCACCCCACCCACGTCGCTGGTGATCCTCGGCGTGCCGGGCGTGGTGGCGCCGATGACGCCCACGCGCTCGACCCCGTACAGGCGGACCACGTAGGGCCGGATCTTGCCAGCCAGGGCCGGTTCATCCGAGACGTCGAGGTTGGCCGAGACCACCGGGAACCTGGCCTGGTCCACCAGGGAGCCGGTGAGGGCCGGGCCCCTGTCGAACTCGTGGTTGCCCAGGGTCATGGCGTCCAGTCCCAGCTGGTTCAGGAGGTCGAAGTCCGCCCGGCCCTGGAAGACATTGAAGAACAGCGTGCCCTGCACCGCGTCCCCGGCGTGCAGCGCCAGCACGTTGGCGTCGCTGGCGCGGACCTCGTCCAGCGCCGTTTTGAGCCGCGCGACCCCGCCCAGCCGTGCCGTGACCTTCGCGCCCGCCAGGGTCAGGCCGGTGTCCACGGGCTCCAGGTTGGAGTGCGTGTCGTTGACGTGGGCGATGGTCAGGACAAAGGGCCCGCCCTGCTGGCGCGGCGCGGGCCGGGCGCAGGCCGCCAGCAGGCACAGGGCCAGGCAGAGGATCGGGCGAAGGTGGCGTGGGACACTGGGCATGGCCGGGCTCCTTCAGCTGATTGTGTCGCGCAGGGGCGCAGAGTGGGCCTTGCGCCCTCACTCCTCGTGATCAAAGGCTCTCAACCTCGATGGCCGGGCACACCCGCGCGCCATAGAACGCAACCAAGGCTGCCGTATGCGAAGCATCGACAAGCGCGCGCAGGGCGGCCTCCAAGCTGAAGCGGTGGGGGCTGTCCTGCTCCACCCGTCCACTAATCGACACGCGCGAATTGCGCAAGCAAACGGCCAAGGTCATTGACTCCTCGCCAAAACAGCATACATTCCTGTTTGGCTCGGACACCTTCAGCCGGAGCACGAGACATGAAGAGAACATCCGCCTTCCTGGCGCTGCCGCTGGCCCTCGCGCTGACCTTCGCGCTGGCCCTCCCGGCCGCCGCCGCAACGGCCGCGCCCCAAAAAGCGCAGGAGCATAAAGGAGCCGCCATGACCCAGAACACGCTCGACACGGCCACCTTCGCGGGCGGCTGCTTCTGGTGCGTTGAATCGGACTTCATCCACATCCCAGGCGTGGTGCAGGTGACCTCCGGCTTTGCCGGGGGCAAGGAGAAGAACCCCAGCTACGAGCAGGTCTCCGCCGGGCAAACCGGCCACCGGGAGGCCGTGCAGCTGCGCTATGACCCGGCCAAGGTCAGCTACCGGCTGCTGCTGGAGTGGTTCTGGCGGCACCACGACGCCACCGACGACGGCGGCCAGTTCTGCGACCGGGGCAACCAGTACCGCCCGGCCATCTTCACGCACACGCCCGAGCAAAAGCGCGAGGCCGAGGAATCCCGGAAGCGCCTGGTGGACTCACGCGCCCTGAAGAACCCGGTGGTCACGCCCATCCTCGACTACACGACCTTCTACCCGGCCGAGGACTACCACCAGCGCTACTTCGAGAAGAACCCGCTGCGCTACAAGTACTACCGCTACAGCTGCGGCCGCGACAAGAC
>Ga0209373_10003730_pt1 | contig 13786 bp, 12 predicted proteins | sample Higcelweek5metaG_FD_187173 | JGI IMG/M metagenome (GOLD analysis project Ga0209373, IMG submission 187173) | Freshwater pond sediment microbial communities from the University of Edinburgh, under environmental carbon perturbations - High... | ecosystem: Environmental > Aquatic > Freshwater >...
ACACCCTTACATTCAGTACAAACTTGAATGGACGAAGCAGGGTGAGTGGTGGTACAAATGATTTTGAGGAGAAATCAACCAGTGGGTTCCTGTTAAATTCGCTCACAAAAAGCAACAATTCAGGAGAAGGTGAAAATATTTCATTCAACCTCGATTACAAGAAAAAGTTTGAGAAAGAGGGGCATGAATTATCCGTTTTTCTTTATTACGAACATGGAACAGATGATGAACTATCCTATTTTAACCAGTTTCTTAACGATACAGTTCTAACAAACGGACAGAAAAACTGGGAGAATGGAACTGAAAATGAGTTTAGGATCAAAGCTGATTATGTTTATCCAATCACCTCCAAAATGAAAATTGAAGCTGGTTACCAATCCCGGTTGGAACAGGAAAAAGGCTGGAACGATGTTCACTGGTATAATGTTGCCGATGATTATGTTCCTTCAGACACATCGCGCTATTATACAAATTCCGATTTTAAACAGAATATCCATTCCATTTATGCAACATGGAGCAATGCAGGGAGAATTTTCGGGTATCAATTGGGCTTACGAACCGAATATACCGACTGGAATATTTCATACACTGGGGCACCACAGGATTATATAATTAATCGTTGGGATTTTTTCCCGTCTGTTCACTTGTCGGCTAACGTTTCAGAAAAACAACAACTTACAACTAGTTATACCCGACGGATACAACGCCCTCGCGGAAACATGTTCGAATATTTCGAGACCTGGACCGATGCTTACAACGTGAGAAAAGGTAATCCTGGAATTCAACCTGAGTATGTCGATTCTTATGAGCTTGGATATCAACTGCAGTTAACCAAGGGTTTTGTGTCGTCTGAAATTTATCACCGGAAAACAAATGATAAAATTGAACAGGTCAGAAGTGTTTATTCTGAAAATGTAATGCTTCAAACTGTTGCCAACATTGGAAAAGATTTTTCGACAGGAATTGAATTGATGTTGAATTATCGGCCTGCTTCATGGTGGTCGTTTAACCTGATGGGGAATATCTACCGGTATCGTATTGTAGGTGATTTGAACGGAAGAGATGTAGACCAAAGCAGTAATAATTGGAATGCAAGGCTTAGCAATACGTTCAACCTAACCAAAACTACGAAACTTCAGATCGATGGCATGTATAACAGCCCAACCACATCGGCTCAGGGTAGCCGCGATGGCTTTGCCTTTACCAATCTGGCCGTTCGTCAGGATTTATTCAAAAATAAATTGAATGCTACTTTTTCGATCAGGGATGTGTTGAATACCGCCAAATTTGGATTCGAATCTTCGGGAACAAACTTTTATTCAAAATCGAAGTATGATATGAAATCGCCGGTATTATCGCTGACACTTTCTTTCAAAATCAATAATTTCAAACAACAAAGGCAACGCCCCGATAGTGAAAACGGACAAAATGTCGAAATGAACGGGATGGACATGAATGAAGGAAATGAGTAATACTCAGGAAAAAGTAAAAAGTCATTAGAAAAAAGGTACGTGACTTTAACAAAAAGCTTCTGAAGTTTTAAGTTATTTTAGAAAATAGAAAAATTTTTTTTTAAGGCTGGGCAATCTTTGTTCAGCCTTTTTCATTTGAATCAGAGAGTTCCATCCATTTCTTTTTAACTTTGCATCGAAAACATTTTGCATTTAAAGATGGATGGCACGCAACGGAAAAATATTGAACCCGGCATCGAAGTTGAGATAGTACAAAAGAACGACCAACGAACCGGAAAACTTACTTGGGGATTTGTAAAAGATATTCTGACCAATTCATCCTTTCATCCGCATGGGATCAAGGTTCGGTTAACCAGTGGTGAAGTTGGTAGGGTAAAAGAAATTATAGAGGAATAGATGAAGAAAGATACTAAAAATCAAAAAATGGGTTTTAAACCCGATACTGTATTCCCGGTTGCAACGGAGAATGAACTGATGAAGTTCCTGATTGAGGCGCTACCTGGTAAAAACAAAAACAACATAAAAAGTTTATTGAGTAACGATCAGGTTGACGTAAACGGTAAGGTTGTCAGCCAATACAATTTCAGGCTTAAGGCAGGCAGTCAGGTGAAAATAAAATGGGAACGATCGCCAGTTGCCGCAAAGTCATTCAGAGGGTTTTCCATTGTTTTCGAAGATGATTATTTGATCGTGATTGACAAACATGCCGGGGTTCTTTCTGTTGCTACCAAAGGAGAAAAGGATTATACTGCGTATAGTTTTTTGAGTAAGCACGTGAAGACTCAGAATCCCGAAAACAAAATTTTTGTGGTTCACCGTCTCGACCGCGACACTTCGGGGTTGATGGTTTTTGCTAAAAATCCGGAAATCCAACACCAGATGCAGGATAATTGGCGAAATATCATTACCGAGCGAACCTATATTGCCATTGCCGAGGGGTTGGTTGAAGACGATGAAGGTGAAATTACCTCGTACCTGCACGAGAACAATGCGATGGTTGTGTACTCCGACCAAAACCCCGAAGGAGGGAAAAAGGCGGTAACCCATTACAAAGTGTTGAAACGCAAAGGAGGGTTTACGCTGTTGCAAGTAAGGCTCGATACCGGAAGAAAAAATCAGATCAGGGTTCACATGCAGGATCTGGGGCACCCGCTCATTGCTGACCGAAAATATGGGGGTACACAAAATCCCATCAACCGGTTAGGGCTGCATTCAAAGGTATTGGGGTTTATTCATCCGGTTTCAAAACAAGCGATGCGCTTTGAGACTCCGATACCCCGAAAGTTCACAAGGCTTTTCTAATGACTTTTTTCTAATGACTAATACTCTTTTTGCATGAAGATTACTGATATCAATGGAACCGTAAAACTAAACAATGGGGTAGAAATGCCCTATTTTGGTTTGGGTACATGGCAGTCGAATGAGGGTCACGAGGTGAAAAACGCGGTACATTACGCATTGGATGCCGGATACCGCCTGATTGATACGGCTACGTTGTATCAGAATGAGAAAAGCATTGGCGAGGCTATTAAAGAAAATGGTGTTGCGCGGGAAAAACTGTTTATTACCACCAAAGTTTGGAACGATGATCAGGGGTTTGAAAATACATTGAAAGCTTATGACCATAGCCTGAAGTTATTGGGTGTCGAAACAATTGATCTCTACTTGATTCACTGGCCGGTAACGGGAAAATATCTTGAAACATGGCGGGCGCTCGAAAAAATCTATAAAGAGGGTAGGGTAAGGGCTATCGGGATTAGCAATTTTCTGCCGGTTCACCTTGCAAAGCTATTGCCTGAGGTCGAAATTATGCCCGCTGTTAACCAAATGGAATTTCATCCGTATCTGATTCAACAGGAGCTTATCGATCTTTGTTCCGAAAACAATATTGTTTATCAAGCATGGAGCCCCATTATGCAGGGGATGGTTTTCGACATTCCGTTATTGAAACAACTTGGGAAAAAGTACCGGAAAAATGCAGCTCAGATTGTTCTTCGCTGGGATTTGCAAAAAGGGGTACCCACCATTCCAAAATCGGTGAACCAAGCCCGGATTATTTCCAATTCCGAAATTTTTGATTTTGAACTCACCGCTGAAGAGGTTGCCCTGATTGACAGCCTTGACAAAAACCACCGGTTTGGATATGATCCGATGATGGTGTGAGGGAGAGGATCAATTCCCCAGAGATAATTTTATCAAAAATCCAACGATTAGGCGATTTTCTTCCAAGGATTGTAATAAATACATTGGTATCAATGACTACCTTGAGGCCGGTTGTGTTCATTTTCCCATTGATTCATGGTTTGATCGTCCCATTTGTTTTCATCCCATAAACGATCCATCTCATCCGAAGCTTTTTCTGCAAAAAAATTACTCAACAAAAACTTTATCTCCTGAAGTTGATCCTCGGGAATGTCGGTTGAATAAAGTTTCAGCAATTCTTTTTGCATGTTGCTTAAAACTGGTGCTCCCATTTTGATCTGTATTTATTTACAAATATAAGACTATTGCTTTCCAAGTCCAGATTCTTTACTCTTCTTCGGTTACAACGAATACAATTGAAATCAGTCGATCAAATTTTCTAAGAATCATGCTTAATATCTTTCAACCTGAAATAACGTATGCCTGAAAAAACTGTGAAAACTAGTAAGCAGGTAACTACAATCCAAAGCCAACCCGGAACGGTTGCCTCACCGGCGCCTGAATAGGAATGCATGCCCGAAAGAAAATAGTTCACCCCAAAGAAGGTCATCAGTATGGATGAAAAGGCCCAGAAGGCAGCCATATTTGTCCAGAATTCATTTTTCAGCGATGGAATCAGCCTCATGTGCCCAACAAACGCATAAATCAGAATAGAGATCAATGCCCAGGTTTCCTTGGGGTCCCAGCCCCAATAACGGCCCCACGATTCGTTGGCCCAAACAGCGCCCAAAATTGTTCCAATGGTCATCAGGTATAATCCGATGATCATCATCACATTGATCATGGCGCTCATTTGCTCTGTTTTTTCAATAATTTGGTTGAGTTTGGCAGGTTTTGACACTGCATAAAGTACCATATTAACCAGTGCCATCATCATGACCATGGCAAAAAGTGCATACGACGAAGTAATTACAGCTACATGAATGCTTAACCAATACGATTTTAAAACGGGTACGAGGTTCCCTATTTCGGGATTGGCGTTATTCATACTTGCCACAAAGAGGAATGTAAATGACAGAATCAGCGATAAGGCCAATACAACGGGCTGTTTTCGACCAACCACCAAGCCAGCCAACAAAACAACCCCCGAAAGGAAAATCATTACTTCATACGAATTACTGATGGGAATATACCCTCCTATATACCAGCGTAAGCCAATTCCGAAGAGCACAACTAAAAGCAAAATCGCGGTTATCACCTGAAACAAAATAAACAACCATCTTTTAAATATCTTGCCATTCAAAACAAACACAAAAAAGAAGATCAGCATGGCAAACCCAGCTAACCCGGCAATATTCTTGGTGCGGTCGAAAATATTGATTCGGTTGTAAATTAGTTCTGCTTTGATTTTCCCCGGCGATAACATTACTGCCGATCCAACAGATTCCTGATACTTCTTCATGGCATTATAATACCGGTTAACCTGTATGTATTCACCACTCGTTTTAGCCCTTGCCAGCTCAGTGAGGTAGATGGTGAAAATGTGTTTCAGAAAAAGGGAATCCTCGGGTGTAGGGGCAAATTTATAGGCATCGAACGGAGCGTGCCATTTGTTGTTTTCAGCATTTTTTACCGGGAAAATATTCAACTCATCACCATTTAAGAAAGAGTGAAGGATATTGGATTTTTCGTCGAGTTGAACGATTGCCTTATCGGTTTTATCCCTCGAATTTTGGGATTTCATCGAAATGGAGTTTACCATATCTCCCAAAATATATTCGCCCTTATCATTAAACAGTTTGTTGTAGGAGAGGAATTTGCCATTCATCTTCAGCTTTTCCCTTACAGCGCTGCTGCTTACCTTTATGATCGGGATTTTTTTCCAGTTCTCGGGAAATACGGTTATCGACAATACTACCTGGTTGGCAGAAAGCCCCTCTAAAGATTCACTGCCATATATTTTGCGCATGAATTCGTTATTGTAGGTATTCACGGTTTTCATTCTACCGCGAAAATCTTGAATAACCAGTTTGCCAAAATCGGAGGCTTGTTCTTTGCCAACCACCATTGTTTGGTCTATGCCCATGCTAAAACCAAATACCGGAATCAGGATGAATAACAAGATTACAGGAATGGCTTTCAGTTTTGAAAGTTGATTTCTAAAATAGGTTCCGGGCATAATTAGCGAGGCAAGCAACAATGCGATGGTTAAAATGTAACCGGTATAAGTAATGGGTGTCCCGATTACATCTTTCGACGCGGTTAAAAAAGTGCCTTTTTCATCCTGATCATAAGAGGTTTGGAAAAAACGCCAGCCTCGGTATTTCAGAATGTGGTTCATGTAAATATGGTAGTCGAAAATTTTGCCTTTTTCGGCATCTACCACCTTTACATAACTAGAATACGAAGAAGGCGATTGTGAACCGGGATAACGTTCCAGCTCAAAGTTCTCAAGATACAAATCAAAAGGAAGTTTTATTTCTTCATTTTCGGATGCAGAAACAATGTTTGTCTTTTCCCCTTCGCGTATGTACACAGAACCTTCCTTCGCGGTATATCGGGTGAAAAAGGCACCAACCATAATCAACACAAAAGCAAGGTGAAAAAGTGGAACAGAGATTTTCTTCCACGAAAAACTTCGGAACAAAAACATGCTTCCTGCCATGTTTATAGTTAAAAGTAAAAGAACAAATTCGAACCATTTTGCAGCATAAACTAGTTGCCAGGCTCTTTCAGTACCAAATGCCGATTCGATAAATGTTGCTGAAATAATGGCAATAACCGTCATCGTCAGTAATACCATTGTTGTTTTATATCCGAAAAATATTTTTTTCATTCGTTTTATATTCTAAAAATGGAACTAGCATTTTATTTAAGAGTTTTTCCAAAACAAATATAATTACAGATTGTTCGATGTTTCATCCTGGAGGCTAAAGTTCTCGATTTTAAATATTTGCTTTTGTGATGAGAGTCAACTATCTGTTGATAAGAAATTTATATCCGGGAAATTATTTGGGAACGATTGAGCCGTTTAACAGGTTTTTAACCCCAATTATTTCATCAATACTATCCCAAAAAACAAAATGTCCTCGAATCGTGTAATTCTCTCGCACAGATTTATCGGCATTCAATAGTTTTGGAACCCAGGATACAGGGATTGATATCACCCTATTATCTGTAAGTTGAAACGAAATATTATCGGAAGAGAAAACAATGTTTCTAAAAGTTGGCAATTCTGAGAAACTGTTTTTATTTATGCTTCGGGTTATACTCTTTTTTACTGGTATTTTTACAGTGTTCATCCCATGCTTTTTTAAATAATTGGAAATTTTCTATGACGATACGCCTCAAATTCAATAGTTCAGCTTTTGAAAATCCATTATTGTCGGCTAAAAAAATAACAAATTCTTCCTTTAACCAATATTTGCATTCCTTCTTGCCATCAACGATGTGAATGTGAGTAGGTTCATTACAGTCGTAGCTGGTAAAAAAGAAAATGACAGAACCAATTCTAAGAACAGTTGGCATACAAATATTTTGATGTAAAATTAAAGATTTTCTTTCTTGTTTTCTAATATTCGTGAAGCCCATTTTTATATCTGATTTTGATTGAAGAATAATAGCATTTCCATTTGTAGCCAGCAAATTTCCACAACATAGAACCAGTAGGTATTAATTTGTATCCAATCAATTCAACGTTTGAATACTGATTAAAGTCTGTTCATTTGAAACGTTTATTTTAGCACCTCACAATCATAAAAAAAATAATAACCAATGATTTGTTCAATATGAAAGAAATCCTTTTCTCGTCTGTTTTGTTGTTTGGCATCCTCATCTCAACTTCTTTCAACACAATTGGGGCGAAGTCAGTGAACGCTGATTCTGAAAGATACAACTGGAAGAATGTTCAAATTGTTGGGGGTGGTTTTGTCGATGGCATAGTTTTTCATCCGTATGAAAAGAACCTTCGTTATGCACGTACCGACATGGGAGGGGCTTACCGTTGGAACGAAAGTGAGAAACGCTGGGTTCCACTCCTTGATTGGCTTTCTTATGATGACCGAAACCTGATGGGGGTTGAAAGCATTGCGCTCGACCCTAATGATCCCGATAAAGTATATCTTTCGTGCGGAACCTACACGATGCCCCAGGTGCCAAACGGGGCTGTACTCATTTCGAATGACCGTGGAAAAACCTTTGAACGTGTGAATATGCCCTTCAAAATGGGAGGAAACGAAAACGGGCGTGGAAACGGCGAGCGGATGGCTGTTGATCCCAAAAACGGGAATGTTATTTTCCTTGGAACCCGAAATGACGGACTATGGAAAAGCGCTGATGCCGGAAAAACCTGGGGCCAGGTGAAAAGTTTCCCCGATGTAACTGAGGTCATGCCATCTGGCTTGGATGAACGCCAGAAACGAATGTGGGGATGGAATAAAGGTAGCGGGATTATGGTGGTAATTTTTGATCCGGCATCAGCAAATGATAATGGTTGCCAAACCATTTATGCCGGCGTTTCACTGATGAACCGCGAAAATCTGTACCGTTCAACCAATGGTGGTAACTCTTGGCAGGCTGTTCCGGGACAACCCACACAGTACCGCCCAACCCATGCCATACTGGCTTCAAACGGAATGCTTTACATTTCGTATGGCGACAATGCCGGACCGGGACGAATGACCAACGGTGGAGTATGGAAACTGAATACTAAAACCGGGGAGTGGACTGATATTACCCCCGATAAGCCCGATCAAACCAAACAGTTTGGCTATGCTGCCATATCTGTCGATGCTACAAACCCTGATGTTGTAATCGCAAGTACGCATTACCGTCCGGGTGAAGTTGTGGGTGATGAAATTTTCCGATCAACAAATGGAGGTAAAAATTGGAAGGCTGTCTTTGGGAATGGAACTGAATACGATTATTCCAAAGCCCCTTATGTGCAACACACCGGCATTCACTGGATGTTTGATATCGAGATCGACCCGTTCAATCCTGACCATACTTTGTTTACAACTGGTTTTGGTGGCTTCGAAACATTTAATCTGACCAATGTCGATAAAGGTGAAAAAACAAACTGGAGCGTGTACACAACCGGTATAGAAGAGACTGTTCCGCTGGAACTTTGTAGTCCGCCTGCCGGTGCTCATCTTTTAACCGGGATTGGCGATTACGGTGGTTTTGCGCATTGGGATCTCGACAACCCGTCGCCCGATGGCAACTTTGAAAACCCTCATTTTGGAAATACTGATGGAATAACTTGTGCAGAGTTAAAACCCGAAATGGTGGTCAGGGTTGGTGTCTGCTCCGGCAACCGTGGATGCGGGAATATTGGCTATTCGCTCGACTTTGGAAAAACATGGCAGCCAGCAAAAGAACCCGTCGAAAACAGCCGTCATGGACATATTGCTGTTTCTGCAACCGGGGATACCTGGATTTGGACTCCCGAACGTCAAAAACCTTATTGCACAAAAGATAAAGGGGCAACATGGAGTGTGATTGAACACTTAAAAGAGAATATACGTGTCGTTGCCGATCGGGTTAACCCATTGAAATTTTACGCTATTGACATAGATGAAGGGAACTTGTTTACAAGTATCGATGGTGGAATAAACTTCGAATCAAAACCATTGAATTTGGCGAATGGGAAAGCAATTTCCACGTCAGATCGGGGAGATGGAAGGGGAGGTCAAGATCGGATTTATGCGACACCCGGTATGGAAAATGATTTGTGGATCGCTGCTTTCGATGGATTATATCATTCAGCAAAAAAAGGCGACGCTTTTGAGCGTCAACAACATGTGACCGAAATACATGGTTTTGGATTTGGAAAAGCTGCACCAGGCGAAGATTATCCGGCACTTTACCTTATCGGAGTTGTTGATGGGGTTCGTGGAATTTACCGTTCAACAGATCAGTCAAGAAGTTGGGTTCGCATCAACGACGATCAGCATCAATGGGGTTTGTTACTGCACATAACCGGCGATCCGAAAAAATTTGGACGGGTTTATGTTGGGACACATGGGCGTGGCGCAATTTATGGAGACCCGGTTAAGGATTAAGGTTCAATTGGGGGCAAGTTTCGATCAGGTCTGTTTCAATTTAAAACAAAATTGAAGGTAAATGGTGTGCATTATTATTATTTCGGTCTAAAAAATTCCGAAATGATGATTACCCTCTTTTTTTATTCAATAATTGATTATTGTTTACATAAACATTTTGTAATTTTCGTCCCTCTAAATCAAACCTAACTAACCTTAATATTTGCATTATGTCCGATTGGTCCCTAATCCTAACTTTACTGCCCATTGTGGTAATTTTGGTAATGCTCATCGTTTTTAAGAAACCTGCTGATATCAGTGGAATTGTTGGATGGGCAGCAATCGCCCTGGTCGCTTTTTTCTTTTTCAAAACGTCGGTTGAAGTCATTCTTCGTTCAACAGGTGCGGGGTTAATCCGGTCGATGTCCGTTTCATTGATTGTGGCTACTTCGTTGCTGCAAATGGCGTTTATGGAGAAAACAGGAGCTCTGAAAAGGATTATCATTTTTGTAAAGACCATCGCCAGCGACAACCGGGCGGTACAAATAATGCTCATCAATATTGGTTTCGGAACGTTGATGGTTTCGGTTGGGGCTACGCCAGTTTCGTTGCTCCCTCCAATCCTTATCGCGATGGGGTATTCAACCTATGTTGCCATTGCTCTTCCGGCAGTTGGGTACGATTCGCTTTGCACGTATGCGTTGCTTGGCGCTCCAATCGTGGTTTTTGTCGATCTGGCCAATAATTTTCTGGGTGTTGGAAATGAAATCAGCCTTCACCAGGCCGGATCGATTTTCTTTATGTTCCTTCCGGTGGTTTCAACCCTGATTGGTTTTTGTATGTTGTGGATTGTCGGGAAGTGGGAAGCCATTAAAGAGGGATGGTTTGTTTGTTTGCTTACAGGTTTTACCATTGGAGTAGTAGCTTATTTCACTAACAGATATGACAACCTCGTGGTTCTGACAGGGGTTGCTTGCGGAATTGCTGTTATATTGGTGATGGCCGGATATCTGAAAGTAACCGGAAAACCATTGATCGACCGCAGCCGTTTGACACCCGAAGAACTTGAATATGAAAAGGAATATCCGCTTTGGAAAGCCTTGATGCCGTGGATTTTGCTGATTGTTATGATTTTGGCACTTAATCTTCCAAAAGATGCATTTAACTTTCTATATAGAACAATGAAGCTTCCAATCACCGGACTTACCGCCAATGGAAGCCCGCTCGATACCCGTGCATTATGGCAGGCATACACCTGGATTTTTGTAAGCATCATCGTGGCAATCCCGTTTATGAAACCTACCAAACAGCAGTTGAAAGATACTTGGAAAGTATGGTTAAAAAGGGCTCCCCGTCCGGTTTTTGCAGCAGCCATCTTTTTTGCCATTGGCGAGATCATGAACATGGCTGGCTTTAGCATGACCACCATGAAATTTGAAACTGCCAGTATGGTAAAGGTTTTGGCCGACAGCTCTGCTCAATTTTTCCAACAAGCATACGGAGGTATTGTTACCTTCATCGGGCTGTTTGGCGGTTTTATTACCGGTAGTGAGGCATCGACCATTGCCATGTTCTCGAAGTATGCGCTTACAACTGCTAAAACGCTTGGTCTTACTACCGAAGGAATGTTGATTATTGCCGCAGGTTTAGCTTTTGGTGGCGGATTGGCCAGCGTTATTTCACCTGCCAAGTTGCAGAATGCAGCAGCGGCTATCGACAAAATCGGCGAAGAAAACAAAGTGATTAAAATTGCCTTTGTCTTTTCACTGATCTTAACGGCAGTGACATCGGTATTTGTGTTGGTGTTTCTGGGGATGAAAGAAATGTAGAAGGGCTTATCAACCAATTCTTTTTATAACTTGTTTTGCCTTCGAATACATTTGGGGGTGGTTTTTCTTTTTATAACTTTGCTACGAGATTCACAATTTTTTTGAATTATGAAACAGCTTGTATTAAAGATACCTGAAAGTGAATACCGTTTCTTTCTCAAAATGGTAAAAAGTTTCTCTTTTGTCGAGATTGACGAAAAGAAAAACAAGTATCTCGAAATGGAGGAAAAACTTTCGCCGACAAAACGGAAAACGTGGGGAAGCATTAAATCAGCCCTAAACGAAGTGGAGCTGATTGATCAGGGAAGACTAAAAGGGAAAACCGCTCGCGAATTCATTGATGAGCTATAAGCTAATCATCACACCCACTTTTGAAAAGGATGCAAAGTCCCTGCTCAAAAAATACAAATCGTTGAAATATGATTTAATATCTCTTTTTGAATCTTTGGAAAAAGAACCAATTCAAGGTAATGCACTTGGAAAAGATTGCTACAAAATTAGGTTGTCAATAACGTACAAGGGAAAAGGGAAATCTGGTGGTGCAAGGGTGATTACCTATGTTAAAATCAAAGCTGAGAATGTTTTTCTACTTACTATATACGACAAATCTACAAAAGAAAATATTTCCAGCAAGGAACTTAAAGAATTACTTCGATTTATTTAAGAATGGCTTTTTTATCCTACTATATAACAAGAATACAACATCCTGTCTAGTAATATTTTTCAACTAATCTTTTTTAATTGCATTATCTGTTTTTCAAGATAAGCGATTCTCTTTTCTTTCCACTTTTCTTGGGACAACGCAACCGTTCCAGGATTATATGGACATTTATCCTTTAGCATGGTATAGACTATCCTGGCCAGTTTATGGGCCGAAGCTACGGTGCCTGCCCTTTTACCAAGCCTTGATTTCATTTTCCTGGCATAATCCCCTAGTGGCGATTTGCTGCTCTTTAGGCTGTTAGCACACATTCGAAAAGTCTGCCCGGCATGGTTCTTCTTTTTTTGCATTTTACTGCTTATTATCTTACCTCCCGTAATTTTTGTATTGGGTGCAACATTGAGCCATGCCGCAAAATGTTTGATGCTTTCCCATTTGCCCATATCTGTTCCTATTTCCGAGATTATCTCAAGGCATGATATCTCGCTTATCCCTTCTACCTTGCATAGGTCAGTCCCTGCAATTACCGTTAACAATGGACGGATTTCATGGACAAATTCATTTTTTCGTGGACTTTTTTTTTATTGTCAGGTTAGTTATATCACCATCCAATATTTTGGCTGCTTGGGCAAGTAACAGCCCCCTTATTTTTTCTTCGCATTCATTTATCTGCAACTGATAAAACTGATATTCATCAAATGCCTGCTTGAGCATAAACAGATATTCTTCTTTCCAAATGCCTGTCAACGATTTCTTAAGTTCAACATCGCTGGCTTTAATCCTGTAATCCTTGTCTTTTATCAGCTTATCTGCATCGCGCTCCCCAGCTAAAATTGACCTGATTATCTGAAACCCTGTCTTGCCAAGTATGTCACTTATTACGGTATGTATCTTCAGGTTCATTAGTTCCAGTGCCTTTTGCATACGCCGTACACTGTCTGAACTGATCGATATGAGATTTTTGCGTTGACGAACATAAGTGCGGAGAACCCGTATCTCTCCTTCTGGTTGATAACTCTTTTGCAAAAGACCACAGCAATGCAGTTTTTGAAGCCAAATTGCATCTGTGTCATCTTTTTTACGACCCGTTACATTCTTTACATGTTTGGCGTTAACCAGGTAGGGTTCAATGTCCGCTTCTTCCAGCATTAAATACAGGTTCAGCCAATAAACACCAGTGCTTTCCATTGCAACAGTAGTGATCCCTTCTGATTTTAGCCAACCGACAAGGTTTTCGATGTCTTCGGTAAATGAAAGATATTCACGAACCTCAAACCCAGATGCCCCATCACTAATTGCCACATCGTGCATTGTATCGCCAACATCAATACCCGCAGCATAAGGGTTAAGAACGGGCAACCCTTGGCTGTGTCTTTTCTTTTGAACTTCACTTTTTTGATTTCTTTCCATACAAATCATTTTTGTGCAATCCGAAAGGGGTTTGTAAATGAATATTTATCTACTATACGGTGTCTTTTTGTGCATCCATTTGAAATTCCAAAGAAAACCCCGGTCCAAACTTAGTAAGGGCATATAATTCACCATGGTTTGCCCGGACTCTGAACAGATTGCAGGTTTGACCACAAGTTATTCATTTTGATGTTCGATTCATATATCGAGGGGGACTTAATAGCCTTAATA
>Ga0209373_10003731_pt1 | contig 13782 bp, 11 predicted proteins | sample Higcelweek5metaG_FD_187173 | JGI IMG/M metagenome (GOLD analysis project Ga0209373, IMG submission 187173) | Freshwater pond sediment microbial communities from the University of Edinburgh, under environmental carbon perturbations - High... | ecosystem: Environmental > Aquatic > Freshwater >...
TCGCTTCGCTCATCTCTCAATTCGCTCATTCCCCCTAATTTTTACATGCTTTCTTGATTACTTTTTACTCCAAAACACGACATTTCTATTTTTCATTTTATTACGACATTTCTATTTTTATTTGACATTGAAATCACTTCAAAATAAAATTAATTTAGTATTATTAAATATGCTTAGAGAGGGAATCAGAGTAATTATGATAAACAATACTGTAAGATTGAATATATATTTAAACCATTTTATTTTGAAATTATTGAGAAATATCAACAATAATGTCATTCATCATAATCTCAAAACTTCTATATTTTTGAACGAATGTACTTCGAAATAGTATAACTGAATGAAGATAAACAAACTTTGAAAAAATAAATAGAAAATTAAGCTTGGAATGATAATTTTAGAAAACAGTCATACAATAAATGAGTTGATTTCATTAAAATAGAAATAATTTCTTTTTTGAGAATACAAAATATAAAAAGTAATTATATGTCAAGTCGAAATAAAAATAAAAATTCACACAATGAATATGGAAACAATGAGTCAACTTGTCCAATTGTTAAAAAAAAATCTACCTATGACTAGTATTATTGCTATAAATCAACAAATAATAATTATTCTTCCCGTATATGCTTTGTTTTTCATTATTTCAATCAATTCCAACCAAATTTTGACTAGGGTAAAACAAGAAAAACCAAAAATTTCTTTTAGGTTATTTAGTAATCTATTATTGGAAGATTTTCAATTCATAGAATTTTTTATTAAATATATCGTATATATTATATTTATTTAGATATATAAGTCAATTTCTTTAGATACTCCTTAGCTTTCCCTCTCGCATGAGGGGGAAAACGGAGCGAAGCGGAGGAGGGGGAGAAAAGAGGCTGATTCGGAGTGATGGAAGAGTATTTCTATATCTTTCTGCACTATTCAAAATACAGATTCTGAGCAAAGCTCAGAATGACAGACGCTTCCTCTTCCTTACCCAAGATATTCTCAAAGATCCTCCAAGCTGATGAAGAGAGAGTGCTTTTCATAATCATGAAATTTTTGAATTTTGAGTGATTTTGCTGTGAGTTCGTCTTTGACTTTTTGTGTCAGTTTGCTTTTGTTCAATTTGCATTCTATAAAAACAACCTGTTTTGATGTTTCATTGAAACATACCAAGTCAATTTCATTTCCTCATTTGTCAAAATAATTTCCAATTTTTTCAAAATTTATGAGAAATTTGTTGTGTCTGTTTTGCTCTATGATGAGATTTTTGACAAGCTTTTCAAAGGTAAATCACTTGATGGTGTTTCTGTCTGAGAGGATGAATTGAGTGAGTTCTTTGTATTTTCCAATTTCAATGAGGTTTGATTTTTTGTAAATATATCGAAACCAAAAAAACAAGAAATTGTCTTTTATTTTATACCTGTTGAGCACGGTTTTTTGCTCTATGATGGGAGTCATCTTTTCAATATATCAGTAGATTTTTTCCAAGTTATCGAGATACAATCCCAGTGAATCATACGAAATCTTTGTATAATCGGCTATCTCAGAGCGTTTTGTTTTACTATTGGCAATGGCTTCAAGAATAGAAAAATAGAGTGGTGAAGTCTTTCAAAATTCTCACAATAATAGATCGGTTCATTCTTTCAAATAAAGAGAATTATCCTGTATGTAATGATTGGTAAGGATGTTTTCAAGCAGATTTTCACTTGAAATATTTTCAAGTTTATCAAAGATTTCAAGATATTTTGGTACTCATCAAAAAACTGTATATATATCAAGCAAGTTTCCATACGAAAAAACTCCATAATCCAGAAGGATTTCTTTTAAAGTAATCAGATCAAATTCTTGTAAAACTATTTTTGCTGTCGCTCTTCAAAACAGAGGAGAGGTTTTGTCTTGAAATACTTTCTCCATCATGGTATAAATTGATCATATTGCAAAAAGCTTGAGTCTGGAACGGTCTTTGTACAAATCCCAAAACTCTTGAAAATCTCAAAAGATTTCTTCATTGACATACAAAAAATTTTGAAATTCGTCAAAGACGATGTACGTATTTTCATTTTTGACACTGTATTCAAAGACAAACTTCAAAAAATCCCTCAGACTCTGAAAGGTTACAGCGTACCCCAAGAAATCATACAAAGTGTCTTCAAAGGCTTTGAGGAGATTTCACTCTCACTTGTTTCCCACGAAAAAGTACAGATAATTCTTATCTTTTTCCTGAAAGAAATGATTGATGAGGGAGGTTTTTCCGATTCTCCTCCTTCATAAAAAATATACAAACTCTGATACTTTGGATTCTATAATCCTATCAAGAAGCAAGAGTTCATTTTTTCTGTTGTAAAATTTCATTGTATAAAATTTAACTGTTTAAAATCCTACAACTTATTATAATTATTTTTAGTGTGAAATCAAGTATTTGTATTTTTCCGAGCCCCTCCACTATTTCAGGGGAGATGGAGGGGGAAGGAAGAGCAAGCTACAAGAGCAAGATTAGATTAATACAAAAAATTTCCTTTCGCTGGCGGGGCAGAAAAAAGGCTGATTCAGAGTGAAGTGTAGAGAGAAACTCGGGAAAGTTGGGGATTTTGATTTTAAAGTATACCCAAGCAAAATTGGTTTTCCGAAAAACTGGAAGAGACGAAAACTGTTTGAGTCCCATGTTTGAACTACGTTCAAACTGGTCGAGTTTTTGAGTCGATGGAAAATTTTCGGAAAACCAAAATAGAACGGGTATAATACATGGAAGATTTGAAAGAACAATTATTTTTTATCTATCCACCCGAGATTAGTTCAGAGAAAAGAAAAGAAGAGAATATAAATCTAAAAACTTGACATTGATTATTGAATAGGTATAACATTTAATATTAATCATTAAATTGTTCTTATGGGAAAAAATGTAGAAGTGAAAGACCCTCTATTGTTGGATTCTATTACTCCTTCTGTAAGTGATGGTACTGCTCAGGTAATCCATGAAATTCTTAGAAAATCTCAAGTAATCAACGTGGTTTGAAATGACCAGTATTGGATGAAATATGTAAATATTCAAGCAAACAATCAAGAATTGTCTGAAAGTCAAAGAGCGTATTATAGAAGAATCCAACGTGTCAAAGATATGCCAATTTTGACAGAGGTAAAATGAAATCCGGTGAATATGGTTTATGAAAGTATTGTACAATCAGATTATTTCCATGATTTTCAAATAGTACGTATTCCTGAAGTGGTGGACGAATATACAACATTTGACCTTTTTAATTTTCCTGATAACCACGTTGCTAGAAGACCAAGTGATAGTTATTTTATCGAAAAGTCTGAAGAAAAAGAAAAAAGCATCCTATTACGTCCTCATACTTCCGTAATGTGGAAGTTTATCATGGATGATTTAAAAGGAAAGGAACAACTTGAACAAGTGAGAAAGCTTCAATACCTGTCAGCTTGAAAGGTATATAGAGTTGATGATATTGACCCCACCCATCATGAGTGTTTTCACCAAATTGACTGATTGAAAGTGGTAAATATTCAAGACGAGGTGATTACTCAAGCGACCCTCAAAGGGCTTCTCTCCAGTATTATATACTCGATTTTTGGAGAGGATATCGAATATAGGTTTTTGGTAGATAATTTTCCGTATACAAAAGATAGTTTACAGGTTGAGGTTATGTTTGATTGAAGATGGCTAGAGGTGTTGTGAGCTGGGATTGTTCATCCGACAGTTATGGATAAACTATGATTAGATTCTTCAAAATACAATGGATGGGCGTTTGGTTTTTGAATTGAGAGGCTGGCAATGGCGCTGAAGAAAATCCCTGATATCCGTCTGTTTTGGAGCAATGACCAGAGAGTCACAAAACAATGGTGAAATTATAAATCATTTGAGAATGTGAGTAGTTATCCTCCTGTATATAAAGATATCTCTTTTATTGTTCCAAAAACACTTTTTCAAAAATCTGAGATATCAGAATCTAATGAAATCGAAATTCAAAATGAAGCAGATCTGTTCGCAATAGCAGCAGTAGTGAGAGATATTGCTTGAGATTTAGTAGAAGAAGTGAGAATCGTTGATATGTTTGAAAATGATAGAAAGTTTTCATCTGAAAATAAAAGTGTCAGCATTAAGATTACATTCAGATCTTTAGAAAGAACGTTGACCAACGAAGAAATTAATACCATGTATTTTCAAATAAGAAATAAAATTGAGAGTGAGCTTGGATACTCCTTAAGATAATAAATGTGAATACTCATAACTTTTTGATACAAAGTCTTTAAATTAGCGTATCATGAGGACATATTATTCATCCAAGGATTAGCTCAATAAATATTTTTCTATGCAAGAAACGTCCCAATATAATTCAAATATTTCGTGAGTGAATCTTCTGTGAACTCCTACTAAACTATGACAAATTCAAAGACAAATACATCATGTCCTTTTTCAGTCCTGATATACCCCTCATTTTGCATATTCACCACTGTCAAATACATATAATAATCTTGTATTTTGACTTATCCCTATTTATTCTCCTCTATATACAAATTGACAGATAAAACTTTCCCAGAGGAATGATGATGTCTTGTCATGACCAGACTCCAAACTGCTTGATTGTATTCAACACTACCTTCAGGAATTTGCATTTTGTGATTGAGAGATTCAAAAAATTGAAAATCAAGTAACTCTTGTTTCACAATTTTCATGAACGATGATAAAAGAGATTCTTGCATGAGAAAAGGATAAACAGTATATTCTCTGAGAACTGTTTCGTTTTGCGTGAAAATGAAGAATCAAACATTATCCACAACTTGAAGCAATTATTGATGAAGTGAATATTCCATCAGTAGTTTCTGAACTTGGTGATCTCGTTTCTCAATTTATGGGAAAAAAATACCAGATACAATCTATTTGCGAAAAAAACTTCCCTTTTGTTTCTCCGTGATATGAATTTATTTTTTGAAATTCTGAGGGAAGAAAGATTCGTATTGTTTGAGGGAACGTTGATTCCCATCTTTTGAAAAAATGTTTTGTCAAGGGGAACTATTTTTTGTTTTGAGTGAATGTGAATTATCTCCTATGAGAGAAAAAAGAATCTTCTCAAAAAAGTAATTGGAAAAGTATAGAACTGTCTGAATATCATGAATCTTCTTTTCTCCCTAGCAGAGATCTTTCTATCGATTGACAAAACAAAATTCTTCTTCAACCAAATAAAATACATTTATTAGTAAAAAATAGATTGCATCAAATCCTTCAAATTCCAAACAATCAAGATACCCAAGAGATTCAAGCTCCAACAGTAGAAGTGTGTTGAAAAATACTCAGTATATCATGAGATTGGCAACAGTATTTCTTCCCAAATCTTATTGATTATCTCCGTCATTATTACTCAGGACAGGTTATATCTTCAACATCTCACCAACTTACTATCTCGTTTCCAAATGTTGATGTAGGGATACTACGTGAGATTCTTAGTACCAATAGAACTCATACCAATATTACTGTTTGAAAACCAGACGTAGGTACGTATCTGTGATGTGATATTGACTTGATGCTTTTTCAAGATGAGTTGGTGAAAAGATGAATACATATATCATATGATGAAAAAAAATGATATACTTTTGCCATTCCTTCGTATCGACCAGATATAAAAGATTTTCGACAAATATTAGGAGAGGTGATGTATTATATCTTTCCATACCTTTCGTTTGATACTACGGTAGCAAGAACCACAAGATTTTATGAGAAACAAGCTAAATTGTACCGAGATCTTATGGTTTCAGTTCCTGCCTTTTTGTTAGCAAATACGTTTCAAGAAATGACACAAGAATTGGTTATCCAAACTATGAATGCTACTCATGATATAGATGAAGTATTTCTTCCAGTTAGCAGTGAACTGGGTGATGGAAACAAACAATTAGTATCTCAGTTATTTAATGGAACGATTCAGTGAATCAAGAAAATATGCCCAAAACTTCCCTATCGATGTTTTTCAATAGCACATCTCTCTGATGGAATTCATCTTTGCATCTGTATATTAGAAAGACCAAATACCAACTCATTCAATGAACTCTATAATTATATTTATAGTGTTTGAAAAATACTTTGAAAAAAGTATGTTCTCGGACCTTGAATAGAAAAAAAATCTTTTGAAAAGGGAAAAATCTTTTCAGTGATGGAGTCTTCACAAACAGTCTGATATTTTTGAAAAATAGATACGCAAGTGAAAATGAGAGGAGATTGATTTATTACAGAAATATCCATTAAGATCTAAACTTCTATGAAAGTACACTTTATAAATGTATCTGATTTTCCTGCACTGATTTCCTATCAGGAACAAACAGATGCTCACAACACATTCCAGAGGTATAATATTTCCTCTGAGAATCATGTTTCAAGATTCCCAGAGGAAAACGTGAAGATATTTAACCAATTGATGAATTCTCCATGAAAAGAGATGATTATGTTTTCTTCTGGTGGAATGAATGCGATAAATCGTATTTGAATGATTCATTCTATGGTACATTGAGAAAAGATATTGGTGTGATTTAGTGATACATTGCATGTACAAGCATTGTTTTCTCATGAAAAAAATGTGTTGAACATATATGGACTTACTATGAGAAATCTCTCTTCTCTCTCTTGAGCAGATCAGTATGCATTTTTTAATCTACTTGATAACTCCTATTATAGGCAAGCCTTGGTATCCAAACATAATCGGGAAAAAATCGAGGGAACATTGTATTGATGACATATTATGGTGTATGTGACAACGCTGCTTTTATATGGGAAATCAAAGATGAAATGAGAAATCTTGTATTTGGAATTTCACGGGCTATCAAATTATTATATTTTCTATTATTTGGATATATTAAAGATTTTAGGAGTATTTGATAATGGTAAATGAGTGATTTTTGACTTATGATATGATATAGACTTAAAAACAGAAGATTTTGAAAAATATGCACAAGATAATCTTACTTCCAATATATATTTTTCTCATGAAATTCCTTTTCTTCCACTTTATAAATTTATGAGTATAGAAACATGAATCTTGATGTTACAAAACTAGGAAAATATTTTCGTTATGGGCTTATATCTAGAAAAATAAATACTCAATGAAAATTACAAGAAATTCAACAATACACCAAAGTTGAACTTGAAGATATTTTAAGAAAAAAGTTTGTCGAAATTGCGTTTCGAATTCAAACCATTTCAGTGCGAACAAAAAGGAAAATATATCTTGGATTGAGTGCTTGAGTTGATTCTCTTCTCATCTATCATACATTTCAAGAATTATGAATAGATTTTTCAGCTCTGAGTTTGAGTTATAATCAATTGTACTCTGAGGCTGATGCTCTTCAAGAGATCTTATGAGGAAAAACAGAAAAAATATCTTTTATCGAAGGGGAAATGTACTCAAATATTGATACAAATGATGTGAAAGAGCTTCTTTTTCCGAATACAGTTTCTCATCCCACAATCCTAGCATATCATGAAATAGTCAAAAGAATACCAGAAAATAGTATTTTGGTTACAGGAGACTTATGAGATGAAATTTTTGGGAATACTCAAAAAGATCTTTTTGAGTGAGAACCATTGCCTGAATATGTATTTACTCAAAGTGAATTGTGAGCACTTTTTGGAGGAAAAATAGGAGGTGATGAGTCTACTCTCGTCCTCCAAGAGAATCCGAGTATCGCAGAGGTATTTGTTTTTTTTGAGCAAGTCACGAAGAATATGTGGAAAAATGTCTCTGGAGGGAAAAACATCTTGTATATCCCATTTTATAAATATTTTTTGAACTATCTGCTTACGATTAAGTATTTATGAATCAGTACAGATAACAAGATTTTTCTTCTTAATTATGCCTCAGAAATCAGTCTTCCAATAAAACAATTTCTTACCACTGGCATTAAATATCCCATAAGTGACTCATTTTTATCCACATTGTTTTCCTTAATTGTAAAAAGAAAACAAATCTTTCAACAATTTCATTTAGAGCTTGATACTGATTATCTTGAATGACTCCTTACCCAAGATCATAAAGTTCTTAAATGGAAGCTCTTTTCGCTCTATTTATTCACTCTCTATTGAGAATATGATATCTCTAGATTTTGCGAACATACAGACAGATAAACATTACGTCTTTTCAATTCCTTGAGCAAAAAATGTTGTTTTGCCTCTCTTATTTTTTGCTTCAGGACTTGCATATAAATATCAAAAAGATGTTTGTCTTTCTAATATTCCAAACCTCGGAGATGTATCAAAGTGTGTAGAATTTTTACGACACTTATGAGTATATATTTCTCGTCAAAACTCGTTGAACGGAATTCAGATATCTTGAAAGCTTTCCTGTCTGAAAAATACTATAGATGCTACTCTCTATTCCGAATTTAGGTATTCTATTCTTTCACTTGGGCTGTTATTGAGTTTTTTTGATTCTATTTCTATTCCTTCAAAAACTTGAGGGTGTAATATTGGAGAAAGAAAAAACGATATCCATTATGCGTTTTTCTGAATCTTTTGATATACTTTTATTGATGATCATGAAGGGGGAATTATGGTTCGAAAAGAGAAATATGACCAGATTACACATCTGAAATTTCATCCACATATTGCTTCAACATCAGTAACTGAAAATATTTTATTGTTCCTCGTTTTATCGTACGATGATTTAGAAAGTATAAATATTCAAAACTTTTATGCAATTAGACCTGAAATATCTGAACTGATGGTATTTTGTGAAAGATTTTGATATATTTTTCATCATGATGAGAATGCATTGTATTGAATAACACTTCATGAAGTGAATAATTCTCAAGAAATATTCTATCATATCCTTGCGGATTTTGATCAAGCTCTTTTTTATATTTGTTTTGCTTGTGTATTGAGAATGGATCTTCTTATTGAAAATTTTGACAATGTATATTCGTATCAAGAATTTGTCTTTTTAGAAAAAATCTTTTCTATTCGATTGAATGTTTCTAATAATACACTAGAAGTGAAGGGGACTGAAGCTCAGTATAGATGATGAGACATATGTCTGTATGTCAATCAGTATCCAAACATTATGTCTGATTCACAGCCTATTCTTTCGGTTGTGGGAATTTTTTTGGACAAAATAACTATAATTGATACTCGATATCCGTGAAGGTATTGATATCATGAATACTTCCAACTTTTTGGATTCAAAACAACCATATGAAAAAATTCATTGTGTATGACTTCTTCTCATAGCAAGACGAGGTGAATTGAGATTCCGCAAGTCATACCTCTCTACAGTATTCGTGAATCCTGACTTTTATTACTACTTTGAGCATATTTTCGTGCTAAGATGCACATCGATAATATATATTTTTTACAAAGAGGATATGAAGGCATTTTTGAAAAACTTTCCCATATGGGAGTTGAAATTACCACATATACATAATTTTTCTATTTCTCACAATTCGTATCTTCAATTACAGGATACGATTTGAGAGGTAATTCTTATCGCGGATGAATGTGATTATTTAAAATATATTTCGTCGAGTCTTCGTGATTTTAAAGTATTGGGGGCTATGAGTAATACTATTCTTTCTCCCAATGCGAGTCAAAACATGGATATATTGATATCAAAGTCTCAAACTTTCTCATGAGATATGATTGAGCCTTTGTGAAATGGTATCTTTTTAGTGGATTCCACCTCTCTTTTATCTGATGTTTGTTGATACATACTGAACGAGGGGTTTGATGCTACTCACTTACTTTGAATTCCTTGAACCATAGCTTGAGCTGTTGCTAACAACTCAGGTTCATGAAAGTTGAAACAATCTATTTTTGATAATATTTTGGAGGTGAGGTACTATCAAAGAGATAGATATTGTTTCAAGACAAAAGAAGATATATTGTTTTCATACAGAAACTCAGAATTTAAACATACTCATAATATTTATATCTCTCAGGTGCTATTACAGTTCCCAAAAGAATCTCCAGAGATGTTGCAAGAGAAAAGACTTCAAAGATTTGTATATAGGAAAAAGATGAGGAGTATTTATAAGTATCCTTCATTGTGAACATATTATATTTCAAATCATAATCTTGCATACAAGGATTCTGAATCAATTCATTTTTCATTGCGAGATAACAAGCTATTACACATTTCAAAATCATGATGTTATTGAGATTATCTTGATTTTGCAAACAAGATCTTGAATTGATTATTTGAATTAGAGATAGAAACTGTGTATTGAGCATTTGCTTCAGATTATGTAGCAATACTGTATTATGATATGCAAGGAAACGTATTGTTACAAGAGCGTGACTCAATAGGTTGCGAGAATATGGGAATGGTGTGATTATTTTGATGAGGAAGAGAATGAAGAGAGAGTATCCAAGACGCATTGGTAAGAGAGATTCAAGAGGAATTAGGAATCAAAATCTCTTATGAAAACCTCTATTTTGGTCTTTTTATGAAGTGAAACAAAAGATGTTTTATTTTTCGTAAAGAGGTTGATAACTTTACTCATTTTCTAAAAAAGATTGTATGTAGTGAATGACGTATCTGCTTGAAAAGTTATCACAATTCACAAGAAATTATTCTTGATACTCAACTGACACTCCTTACCAAAAAGGTCCTTTTGTATCATTTTCGTTTCAATATTTAGATACCTTTTCCTGAGTAAAACGTCTTGATGATATCCTCCAAACTTGGCTCGGTGATAGAGATGTCTTCAAAAGGGAAGTTTTTGGTGAAGTCAGAGAGGAGCGTAGAGAGAAACTCGGGAGCGTTTGGGATTTGGATTTCAAAATAATTTCCTGATGCTTTGAGGATTTTGAGTCTCGGATAGATTGAAAAGTCGGGGAGGGAAGAAAGAAACCTGACTTGGATGAGCTTAGTCTGTATATGCTTGGTTTTGAGGTCTTCGATGCATCCGTCATAAATGATGGAACCATGGTTGATGATGATGACACGATTACAAATTTCCTCAATATCCCCGATATCGTGCGAGGTGAGAAAGATAGTAGTATTTTCACGCAGGTTGATTTCGTTGATGATGTCACGAAGCTTTTGCTTGGCTATGATATCAAGTCCAATCGTCGGCTCGTCGAGGAAAAGGATTTTTGGACTATGGAGAAGACTGGCAACGACCTCGGCACGCATACGCTGACCAAGTGAAAGCTTTCTCACGGGAGTGTTCATGAGATCTTGAATCTCGAAGGATTCAGTAAGAAACGCTATACGCTCTCCATAGACTTCCTTGGGGAGATCATAGAGTTTGGCAAAGAGTTCAAAGGTATCACGAGGACTTAAGTGGTACCAGAGACGACTAGACTGCCCAAAGACAGCACCTATTTCATACACAAGCTTCTCACGGTCATGACACGGTTCCATCTCAAGGACCTGAATAGTTCAGGAAGAGGAGGAAAGGATTCATGTGAGCATCTTGATGGTGGTGGATTTTCAAGCACCGTTGGGACCGATAAAGGCAATCTTTTCTCAGGCTTCGACATTGATAGAGATACCATTTACAGCTTGACGCTCTTCATAGACAGAATGAAAGATGGATTTGAGATGGGGAAGAAATCACGGTTGTTTTTTCTCGATTTTGAAGGTTTTGTAGAGATTTTTGATGGAGATCTGAGGCATAGAGGGGAGAAAGGAGATAATGCATGCGATTATAGAGAAACAATCAAGAAAGTAAAGATTAGTATAGATAAAAATAATTGCTTTTTAAATTTCGTTGTGCTATAATTAGCATGTTATTTTATTATTCATTGTTATGCCTCATACTCTTGAAAAACTTCCCCAGCCAAGACATAATACCTCTCCACTAGCTTCTGATCTCCAAGCACAAGCGAAATCTACTTTAGCAAAGATTCATGAAATTATTCAGAGTCAATCTCCTGAAGTTCTTGTCTCTCCCTCAGAAATAACGCAACTCTACGCTCAAACACCTCAAGTACATCCTGATGATATTGAGATTTATGAACTTACCAAAGAGATTCTCTCTCTTCAAACACTCGATTCGACCCAAGAAATCTTAGAGTCAAGACTCAGATTATTGATGAAGGAAAAAGGAATTAAGACTTTAAAGCATTGTGAGTGACCTACGGTTTTGGATCATATAGAGAGAGGACTTACGGTTATAGATCAGTTGGACACGACTCAGGAAAGACAAAGGTTGTATAAGATTATCTTTTTTGCTCATGACATCGGAAAGACCGATGGAGAAATTTGAGTCCAGAACCAAGGAATAAATGCAAGCCCAAATCGAGGAGGGAATTACGTTATAAGTTTTATTTGACACGCAGACCTCAGCAAACTCACTCCCGAGACCCATGAGATGTTGCAGAGGTATTTGGATCAATCAGGGCTTTCACAACATAATAAAGATGATGCGCTTTGGATTATTCAAAATCATATGAATGGAGGACTTATTGATGTAGATTCAAAACTTGCCAATTCAGTCAAGGTCTATGAGGAACGTCCAGAGGCTTTTTTGATGCTCTTGGATGTCATCACCATCGATGGGCAGGCTACTATGACCTATTCTCTCGATGAGTGATTTTGAAAAAATATTAAGAAGTCCGAGATTGATCAGCAAAAGCTTCTAGAAAATATCAAAGCGTACCAGTCTGTTCAGGCTTTATTTTCGGCTGATATAAAGATCCGACTCAAACAAGAACAAGCACTCAATACGTTTTTTAATAAAGTGAGAAACTTTGATGATATTCCAGACACAGAACTTCATGAACTCAAAACCAAGATAGTACAGTTGGCAGACGTTGAGTCTCAATGAGTCGAGATTCCCAAGGCTTTAAAAAGAGAACTCGGAAAAATCCTCAGAGCGGATCTAAAAAAGTTTGAAGAAGTCTATGCATCACTTGTATCAAAAAAAGAGAATCAAAAAGCATGTCTTTGAATCCTTCAAGGGAAATGTGGGTTTACTCCTGAGATAGCTTTACAAGTCTATGAAGTTATCACCAATACTGATCTTTGATAAGAAAAAAAATGTCATTCTTGCTGAAGCAGGAATGACATTTTTTTCTTTTCTTATTTATTTGGGTTCGTAGACACGATTTGCTCTTCGTAGTAGCTGGCGATGACTTGGATTCCGACATGTTCGCTTCCGGCAAAGAAGAGTCCCTGTCCGACTGATGAATTCAGCAGGATATATTTTTCTTGGTCGGTAATTTTGAAGATATTTTGAAGGGCATCAATACTCGCAGGGGATTGTTTCAAGAGAAGTTGGATGGAAGAGTTCGTTACGATTGGTTTTCCATAACTACTCCCAATAAAGTCCTCAACATCTTGCGTGATGGTGGTGACTCCGAGGTTATATTTTCTGGCTCTTTTTACGAGTCCAAAGAGAAAACGTGCTGAGTCGTCGTGTTGCATGATATTCCAAGCCTCATCTATAACGAGGATTCTTTTTTTGCTTGAGCTTCTGACTCTATTCCAGATATAACTCAGAATGATATACATCGCGGTTGGTCTGAGCATCTCATCGAGGTCTCTCACGGAGAAGACTTGGAGTCATTCGGTCAGAGAGATATTGGTTTGCTCGGAGAAGAGTCAGGCAAAGATTCAGGTCGTATACTTTTCGAGTCGATGAAGGAGATCACTTGCTCCACTCATGGTTTCAAGTACCGAGTAGAGGTCTTTCATGGTAGGGATTTCTTTTCCTACAATATCATCATCATCGAGGGTGATTCCTTTGAGGTTGTAGGTGGTGATAATAGCTTTTTCCATAAGACTTTCTTCGGTAGCAGAGAGCTTTCCAAACATCAGATTCATCAGTCCTAAGAGATTGATAATAGCA
>Ga0209373_10003733_pt1 | contig 13764 bp, 10 predicted proteins | sample Higcelweek5metaG_FD_187173 | JGI IMG/M metagenome (GOLD analysis project Ga0209373, IMG submission 187173) | Freshwater pond sediment microbial communities from the University of Edinburgh, under environmental carbon perturbations - High... | ecosystem: Environmental > Aquatic > Freshwater >...
AAACGGTTCTGAAAAGGTAAGCGTTTGGTGGTTAGTGGCTAATTACGGAGTTATCACTATCGGAGAGTTATTCTTAAGTCCGATGGGATTATCAGTAGTTTCAAAATTGAGTCCAACCAATATCACTTCATTGATGATGGGCGGTTGGTTTTTATCCACTTCAATCGGAAATAAATTAAGTGGTGTGTTAGCAAGTCTTTGGGATACGTATGACAACAAACAAGATTTCTTTTGGATTAACTTCGGATTATTAATGTTTGCTACAATGTTGATGTTCATTTTATTGAAACAACTAAACAAAGTAATGCAAGAAAAAGGGATTCATTAAGATGCAAACAATAGAAGAAATTCAGAATTTTAAAGGAAAATATCCAAAACAACTTTGGTATTTATTCTTTAGTGAAATGTGGGAGCGTTTCTGTTTCTACGGAATGCGTGGAATGCTTTACTTCTATATGGTTCATCATTTATTAATGGACAAAGAAACAGCAAATTTGCAATATGGTGCTACTCAGGCATGGGTGTATGCTTTTACATTTATTGGAGGTTTGTTTGCGGATAAAATTTTTGGTTTCAGAAAATCATTGTTTTGGGGTGGTTTATTAATGATTGTTGGAAGTTTAATTTTAGCAATCGATCCAAAATCAATGTTTTTTATTGGAGTGAGCTTTACCATTGTAGGAACTGGTTTTTTCAAACCAAATATTTCATCAATGGTTGGAAAGTTATATAAAGAAGGTGATTCTAGAACTGATGCTGGATTTTCATTATTTTATGCAGGTGTTAATTTAGGTGCTTTAATTGGCGGCTATGTTTGTATAGCTGTTGGGAAAAGAGAAATGTTATCTTCAATTATTCCAAAAGGTTTAGAGTGGAACATTGCTTTTGGATTGGCAGCTGTTGTCATGGTAATTAGTTTATTGACTTTTGCACAAACTCAAAAAAGTTTAGGAAATATTGGTTTATCGCCTTTGCAACATATTGAATCAGGAAAAAGAAAAATTTATGAATGGTCAACTTATTTAGGTTCTATTTTGATTATTCCAATAATAATCGTAATGGTTTCTAATACAGAGTATACAGATTACTTTATGTATACCATTGGTCCATTTTCATTGCTATATTTAGCCTATGAAATGCGAGGTTTTTCAATAGCTGAAAATAAAAAGTTAATTGCGGCAGTTATTTTTATGCTATTTTCAATTGTTTTTTGGGCGTTTTTCGAACAAAGTGGAGGTTCTTTAAGTGATTTTGCTGCTGAGAATTTAAACAATACAGTTTTGGGAATTTCTTTAGATCCTAATGGTGTAAACAACTCAGCAAATTCTTTCTTTGTAATTGCTTTCGCGGCATTAGTGGGTATGGTTTGGCTTTGGATGGCAAAGAAAAAAATTGAGCCTAATACAATTATTAAATTTGGACTAGCTTTTCTGTTTTTAGCAGGAGGTTTTTGGGTGTTTTATTATACTAAGTTTTTTGCAGGACCAGATGGAAAAACTTCATTAGATTTATTTACATTCGGATGGTTTGTAATCACATTTGGTGAATTGTGTTTGTCACCAATTGGTATGAGCGCCATGACAAAATTATCGCCACAAAAAACACAAGCGGTTATTATGGGAATGTGGTTTTTAGCAAGCGCATATGGTCAATATTTTGCAGGTTTATTAGGTGCAAATATTGCAAGTGCGTCTAAAAACATGACAAATTTAGAAAAGTTAAATACTTATGCAGATGGCTACCAACAATTGGCCATTTATGCTCTAATTGCTGGAGTTGTTTTAATCGCGATATCACCTTTAGTTAAAAAATTAATGCAAGAAGTTAAGTAATAGCTATTTTTGGCATCCAATTTGCTTAATTTTGTTTTATAAAATTTAAAATATGAAGAAGATTTTAGTAATAGCGTTTTTAACTTTGACCAGTATGTCAATGCAAGCGCAAGAAGAATTAACTTGGCACACTGATATGTCAAAAGCTACAGATATTTCGATAAAAGAAAATAAGCCGATGTTCTTGTTTTTTACAGGTTCAGATTGGTGCGGATGGTGTATTCGTTTGCAAAAAGAAGTTTTCAAAACCCCAGAATTTATAAAATGGGCAAAAGAAAGTGTTGTGTTAGTTGAGTTAGATTTTCCAAGAAAAAACAACCAAACAGAAGAAGTTAAATTACAAAATGCTCAATTACAACAACAGCTTCAAGTTAGAGGTTATCCAACCGTTTGGTTTGTAAGTGCTACAAAAACGGCTGAAGCTAAGATAAATTTGAACGCTTTAGGAAGTACAGGATATGTAGCAGGAGGTCCACAAGCTTGGCTTAGCGGAGCTAATCAGATTATTCAGAAAAAATAAGAATTATCTCAATCTATAGAATCCCTTTTCGGCAATAGCATGAAAAGGGATTTTCTCTTTTCTACAAGTAGCTTCCCAAAGTTTAATGGTGTTTTTGTAGTTGCTTTTATCGGCTATAATTAAATTAGGTTTTACTTCGTTTAATAATCGAGTTAGATTAATTTTTGGGTTTTGAGTTAATACAATTATTTCTGGGCGAATTGAGGTTTTGTAAATCCCTAAACTATCAATAACTAAAATTCTTTTACCCTGAAAAGAAATCGTGTTTTGCAATGGGAAAATGCGCAACGAATCTGAAAAGGTTCCTCGGGTGTAGTGTTGTAAAGTGGCGTTATGATTTTCTGGAATATCGCTAAAAGCCATAACGTTGTTTTGATTTTTGATGCCAATTAGTGTTGTTTTTTCATTGAAAATTACTAATTCACTGCTGTTATTTTCGCTCCATTTTATAATGATGTAGCTCAATTGAAAAATTAAAAGTGTTCCTAAAATATATTTTATGTTTTTTTCTTTTGTATGGTGAAGCCAATATATAAAAGCAATTATAACTAAATACAATGAAAAAGTGAGCCAACCTGAAAACGAAATATTAGTTATGATTCCGCTTTTAAATTGTGCAATCCAATGAATATAATCGTTCATAAATTGAATGCTGAATTCTAAAATTTTACCTAAGAAAACCGCAGCGGATGGAAGTACATAATTAAGTGGTAAAATCACAATTCCAACAATCAACACCAAACTCGATAGCGGAATGATTACCAAATTAGCTAATAAAAATAATAAGGGTAATTGGTTAAAATAATACAAACTCAAAGGCAAAACGCCAATTTGTGCAGCTAAGGAAACCAAAACGGTATCGGTAAAGTAAACTGCAATTTTGTTTTCGGAAAAATAGAACTTTTTGTAAAAAGGTTGAAATAACACAATCGATATAACTGCTGCATAACTTAATTGAAAGCCAATATCGAAAATTGAATTAGGTTTTATTAATAAAATAAGAAAAGCTGAAATAGCTAGGGCGTTATAAATTGCTTTTGGTTGGTTAAAGTAATTTCCAATACTAATAAAGCTAAATAAAGTTACAGCTCTTGTTACCGATGCTGGCAAACCAGTAAGCAAAGCAAATAACCATAAAACCCCTAAGACGATTAGTAATTGAATTTCCGCACCAAAACGAACTCTTTTTAAAGGTTTTAACAAGAACACGAGAAAGAAGTAAATGATGGAAATATGCAATCCCGAAATCGCTAAAATGTGAATCACACCCGCATTGGAATAATCGGCAATGGTTTCTTTGTCTAATTCCAATCGTTGCCCTAAAATTAAAGCATCAATGATGGCTTTAGTTTTGGGTTCAAAATGATGAATATCAAAACTTTTACTCAAATTGTTTCTTAAATTTTCAACGTAAAAATCAATTGTTTTATGGGTTTGAATAATTTTAATTTGATTTTCATTCGTGTAAATCTGATGAAAAACGTTTTGCTTTTCTAAATACTTTGAATAATCAAATTGATAGGGATTGAAAGCTTTTGGAATTGGATAAACGGCATTATTTAACCAAATTTCATCACCTGAATGTAAGGTTTCATTGTTTGTTTTTGGAACATAAAGTAATATTTTCCCTGAAGCTATTGAATCATTAAAATGTGAAAGTGTTACAAAATATTTATTGTATTTTTCATTTGGCTTTAATGTAGTTGTAACAATAGCTCGAATAGAATTGGTTTCTTCAAACAATTTTTTAGCGTAATGTTGCTTCGAATTTAAATCGGAATGAGCATAAAAACTCAGCATTCCTAGAATAAAAGCGAGTAGGTAAGTGGCAATTCCAAAAAGAGAATTTTGAAGTAAAGCTTTTTTGCTTTTCCAAAATAGAAAACAAAAAATCCCTAAACACAAAAACAATGAAACAATAAGGGTTAAAAAACGCCATTGCATATAATATTGTGCAATAATGCCTATTGCAAAACTTATGGTAATGGTGAGTAAGGGAAACTTAAATACTTTCAATCACTTTTGTTTTTGAAGTAGTATTTAGTTTTAAGGTATTGGGACTTCTTATTTCAAAAATATAAAAAATCAGTTAAGTTTCTAATAAATCGATAAGAATCTTCTTTATTTTTTGAAAGAATTTACAATCAACTCAGCTGTTTTTTTGCTTGCGCCTTCTCCACCTAATTTTTGTTTCAATTCGGTATAATTGTTCAATAACACAGTACGACTTTCAGTATTCAAGATTTTGTTGAGTTCTAATTTCAAGTTTTTCGAATTCAATTCTTCTTGAATTAATTCTTTAACCACTTCTTTGTCCATGATTAAATTCACCAAAGAAATGTATTTTAGAGTGATGATACGTTTTGCAATTTGGTACGAAATGTAACTTCCTTTATAACAAACCACTTCAGGAACATTGAATAATGCTGTTTCTAAAGTTGCGGTTCCAGAAGTTACTAATGCAGCATGAGAATGACTCAATAAATCATAAGTTTTATTCGAAATAAATTTCACGTTTTCATTCGTTAAAAATGTTTTGTAAAATTCATATTCCTGACTAGGAGCTCCAGCAATTACAAACTGATATTCTGGAAAATCTTTCACTACCGAAAGCATAATCGAAAGCATTTTGGAAATTTCTTGCTTTCTACTTCCTGGTAATAAAGCTATAATTGGTTTTTCAGATAACTGATTTTCTTTTCTGAAACTTTCATCCGAAACTTCAGTTCTACTTGCAATGGCATCTATTAACGGATGACCTACAAAATGAACTGGAAAATTGTGTTTTTTCTCGTAAAAATCTTTCTCAAACGGAAGAATTACATACATATAATCCACATCGCGTTTAATGGCTTTGATACGATTTTCTTTCCAAGCCCAAATTTGAGGCGAAACGTAGTAATGTGTTGGAATATTTCGCTCTTTTGCCCAAGTCGCAATGCGCATATTAAATCCAGGATAATCGATAAAAATAATCACATCAGGTTGAAAGGCTTCAATGTCTTTTTTACAAATTTTGATGTTGTTCAAAATCGTTTTTAGGTTCATGATGACTTCAATAAAGCCCATGAAAGCTAATTCACGGTAGTGTTTTACTAAAGTTCCGCCAACATTCTGCATCAAATCGCCACCCCAAAAACGAATTTCGGCTGATGGATCTTTTTCGTACAAAGCTTTCATCAAATTCGAACCGTGTAAATCGCCCGAAGCTTCTCCTGCTATGATGTAATATTTCATTTTTTAATAGTCTAATTTTATAATTCCCAAGAATTTAATTGCTGTATCGCATGATGTGCCGTTAAATCAAACTGAACTGGAACAATCGAAATATAACCATTTTCTAATGCCCATTCGTCAGTGTCGGTTCCTTTATCTAAATTAACAAACTTACCAGTTAACCAATAATATTCTTTTCCTTGTGGATTTGTTCTTTTATCAAATTCTTCTTGCCACATAGCTTTCGCTTGACGACAAATTTTCACTCCTTTTATTTCTTCTTTGCTTAATTTCGGGAAATTAACATTCAAAATTACACCTTCAGGTAAACCATTTTTCAAAACTTCAGATGCAATTTGTTTGATATGACTTTTGATGGGTTCAAAATCGGCATCCCAACTGTAATCTAACAACGAAAATCCGATTGCTGGAATTCCTTCAATTCCGGCTTCAACTGCAGCACTCATCGTGCCAGAATAAATTACATTAATTGAAGAATTGGAACCGTGATTGATTCCAGAAACACATAAGTCGGGTTTTCGCTTTAGAATTTCGTTAACGGCAATTTTCACGCAATCTACTGGAGTTCCACTACAACTGTATTCTTGTTCAAGTTCTTTGTCTAAATGAACTTTTTCTAGTTTTAAGGTGTTGTTTATTGTAATTGCATGTCCCATCGCGCTTTGTGGACTATCTGGAGCTACAACTACAACATCACCAAGTTCTTTCATCACTTCAATTAAAGCGCGAATTCCTGGTGCAACAATACTATCGTCGTTAGTTACTAGTATAAGTGGTTTTGACATTCTTCGTACATTTTTTGCTAAATTAAATAATTTAAACCAAAACCTTTTTTTTGTATGCCTATTTTTGTTGGTTTAACAAAAAATTATAGTATTTTGCACACTTGTGGCACGATTTTTTGTTTAATTTAGTTGAAAATTTTTCAATGAAACGAATAGTGGAATTTATGAAAAGAAATTATAAGGTTATATTGTTGGTAACTGCTTTATCAGCAATATTGTGGAGTTTTGTTCCTAGTGAAAAAAAGGAAGATCCAGAAAAAGATAAACTTTTGTTGGAACTGCTAACTTTTGTTTTAGAAAAAGGTCATTATAGTCCGGTTGAGTTAAATGATGACTTTTCTAAAAAAGTATACAGTAAATATTTAAATAATATTGATCCTACTAAACGATTTTTTCTTCAAAGTGATATTGATGAGTTCAGTAAATATGAAACTTCAATTGATGATATGATTAAAAACAAAGATTTGACTTTCTTTAATTTGACAAACTCGCGTTTGTTGAAAAGAATGAAAGAATCTAGAGCTATTTATGAAGAAATTTTAGATAAGCCTTTTGATTTCAATAGTAATGAAAGCATAAATGTAGATTATGAAAAACTTCCCTACAGTAAAAACAAATCTGAATTAGTTGACAGATGGAGAAAACAATTAAAACTTTCTGCACTTTCTTCTATTACAGATAAGCAACAACTTGAAGATGATAAAAAGAAAAATGATGCTAAATATGAAGTAAAATCATTTGAAACAATTGAGAAAGAAGTTCGTGAAAATTCTTTAAAATCTTTAAATGAATATTTTGATTTTATTGAAAAAGAGTTAGAAAGAGATGATTGGTTTGCTATATTTTTAAATTCTATCGTGGAACGTTTCGATCCTCATACATTCTACTTTTCTCCAGATGATAAAGAGAAATTTGATGTAAGTATGAGTGGAACATTTCAAGGAATTGGTGCACGTTTGCAAAAGAAAGAATCGGGAGTTGAAGTTTCAGAATTAATTTCTGGAGGTCCGGCTTGGAGAGGAAAAGAATTAGAAGCAGGAGATTTGATATTGAAAGTAGCTCAGGGAAAAGAAGAGCCTCTTGATATTGCAGGAATGCGTTTAGATGACGTTGTTAAAAAAATCAAAGGACCTAAAGGAACTGAAGTTCGATTAACAGTAAAAAAAGTTGATGGTACAATAAAAGTTATTTCAATTATTAGAGATGAAGTTGAAACTGAGGAAACATTCGCTAAATCAAGTGTAGTTGAAAAAGATGGAAAGAAATACGGAATTATTTACTTACCAAAATTTTATATCAGTTTTGAAAACAAAGAAAACCGTGATGCGTTTAAAGATGTAGCAGCTGAAATTGAAAAACTAAAAGCACAAAACATCGATGGACTTGTTATGGATTTACGTGATAATGGTGGAGGTTCTTTAGAAACGGTTGTTAAAATGGTAGGATTGTTTATTCCAGAAGGGCCAATTGTTCAAGTAAAAGCTCCAGGAAGAAATCCAGAAATTTTACCAGATCCAGATAAAAGAGTTCAGTATGACGGACCACTTGTAGTAATGATTAATAATTTCTCGGCATCAGCTTCAGAAATTTTTGCTGCTGCAATTCAAGATTATAAGCGAGGAATTGTTGTGGGCAGTAAACATTCTTATGGTAAAGGAACTGTTCAAAATATGATTGATTTAAATCAATTTATTAGAGGGAATTCTTATGGTGATTTAGGAGCCTTAAAAACTACTATTCAGAAGTTTTATAGAATTAATGGAGGCTCAACACAACGTGAAGGTGTAAAAAGTGATATTGTTTTTCCAGATCGTTTCGCCTATTTAGATATGGGAGAACGTGATGAAGAAAGTGCATTGCCTTGGGATAAAATAGAACCAGCAAAATATCAACCGTTAAATATTAACTATGATAATGTAATAGCAAATAGCAAGAAGAGAATTGCTTCTAACCCAACTTTTAATCTTATTGATGAAAACGCAAAATGGATTTTTGAACGTAAAGATGAAAATGACTTCAGTTTAAATTTAAACGAATTTAATAAAGAAATTGCTGCGACAGATCTAAAGATCAAAAAGTTCAAAGCTATTACAGACTATAAAAATAAGTATCAGTTTACTTCTTTGCCTGATGAAGTTGCGTTGTTTGAAAAAGACACTTTACTAAAACAAAAAAGAGAGCGTTGGCATGAAGAAATGCAAAAGGATATTTATATGGAAGAGACTTTAAATGTTATATCTGATATTAAATTATTAACTAAAGGAAAAGGATTTACTCAGAAGTTGAGTATGAATTAATAGATTTAAAGGAAAAAAAATCCCGATTCGTGAGAATCGGGATTTTTTTTATTCTAATTTTCTTAGTTTGTTCTCAGCTTTTTCTAAGTCCATTTGTAATTCTAAAGCTTTATTTTCTTTTTTAAGAATTTTTTCTCTCCATTTTAATTCATCATCTGCAGATAATTTCCCTTTTCTTTTAAGCTTTTCAAATTTTTCTTTGTCTTTTTCTAAGTCTTTTTTATTGTTAGCAATTCTGTCTTTTGCTTTTTCAGTATTTTTCTTTGCCTTTTCTCTTTGTGCAACTGCTCTTTCAGCTTTTTTTACTTCTTTTTCCGCCTTTTTTTGTGCTCTTTCTGCTTGTTTTTGAGCTTTTTCTGCTTCTTTCAGGGCTTTTTGGCGCTCTCTTTCCGCTTTCTGGCTTTCTTTAATTTGCTTTTCTTCGGCTTTGATTCTTTCTTTTTCGGCTTTTTGTTGTTCAAGAACTAATTTTTCCTGTTTAACTTTTACACTATCAATTACAGTTTCTTGAGCTAAAGCAGATTGTAAACTAAACAAACCTAACAGAATTAAAAAATTTATTTTCATCATTTTGGATTTTAAAAATTATCTTTACAAAGATAACAAAAACTGAGCCAAAGCATGAAAAGATTCATTTACCTCCTTATAGTTGTTTCAATATTTTCTTGTAGAGAATTTAATATTGATGAGGATACTTCAATCAATAAAAGTGAGGATTCGGTTGAAAAAAGTCTGATTTCTGTTGATTTTGATTTTTTACCATCAACAACAACTAAAGAAGTTTACAAGCGTAACACTTATGTTTTTTCTTATTCTGAAGAGCACGAACAAAGCGAATGGGTGGCGTATTATTTGGATAAAGACGATGTGAAGGTAACAAATTTTGATAGACCCTTTTTTGAACAAGATCCATTAGTTGAATCTGTGTCAGCCGATTGGAGAAACTATAAAAATTCGGGTTACGATAAAGGGCATTTGTGTCCGGCTGGTGATAGAAAAGGTTCATTTGATGAGTATAACGAAACTTTTTTTACTTCTAATATTAGTCCGCAAGAACATGAGTTTAATTCTGGTGTTTGGAATCGTTTAGAGGAAAAAGTAAGATATTGGGCAGTAAAAAGTGACGGATTATACGTAGTAACTGGTGGTGTTTTGAGCGATAATTTAAAAACAATTGGTAAAGAAGATGTTTCGGTGCCTAATTATTTTTATAAAGTGTTGCTGTCTAAAGATGGTTCTAAAATGATTGGTTTTTTAGTGCCTCATGAAAATTCAAATCAGCCTTTATATGAATTTGTGGTTTCGGTAGACGAAATTGAAAAAATGACAGGGATTGACTTTTATCCTAATTTAGAGGATGCAATCGAAAATCAATTAGAATCTAAATCTGATTATAAAGACTGGAGTTTTTAAAATTACCACTCATTTACTTTGTTTGCATCTAGTTTAATAAAGATAAAAAGTAATATTGTAAATGCCCATAAACTTGAACCTCCGTAAGAGAAAAAGGGTAGAGGTACTCCAATTGTTGGGAACAATTTAATAAGCATAGCAATATTTACAAAGAAATGGGTGAATAAATAAGTAGCCACACAATAGCCGTAAACTCTACTGAATTTGGTTTTTTGATTTTCGGCTAAATAGATAATTCTTAAAAATAAGGCTACAAATAATAAAATTACGGTTATACTTCCAATGAATCCCCATTCTTCACCTACCGTTGTAAAAATGTAGTCGGTATGTTGTTCAGGTACGAAACCACCTTTAGTTTGTGTGCCTTCTAAATAACCTTTTCCTAATAATCCTCCAGAACCAATAGCAATCATTGATTGGTTTAAATTGTATCCTTCTCGTTTCATGTCAACATCATCACCAATTAATACATTGATACGATCTTTTTGGTGTGGTTCTAAAACACTTTCATAAACATAACTTACCGAGAACGCAAATCCAGCCATAACTAAGTATAGCAATCCGTAAACAATAGGATTTCTAGAAATTTTTCGGTTAAATATGTAATGAATCACCATTATTACAAATACAATCCCAATTAAATAGATAGGTTCAATTACTAATGATAGAAAGAATAATGCAATAGCAATTATGCCTGAGAAAAAGTACCAGCTTGGTAATCCTTCACGGTTTAAAACAAAGATTAGCGAAATGAAAATCATGGCACTACCTGCATCGGGCTGCATTAGAATTAGCAAAACAGGTATAAAGACAATTGCTAAACCTATTATTTGATGTTTTGTGTACTTTAAATTAATTTGGGAATAACTTAAATATTTTGCCAATAATAAAGCAGTTGCTGTTTTAACAAATTCAGAAGGTTGAAATCCAAATCCGCCAAATTGATACCAGTTGGTTTGTCCTTTTTTGGTAACTCCAAATACAAATAAACCAAGTAATAATATAATTCCTAAACCATAAAACACAAAAGAAAGGCGTTCAAAAATTTTAGCATCGGTGAATAAGATGATAAAAATAAGAGGAATGGTTAAACCAATGAAGAGCATTTGTCTACCATAGATTTGAGAAATATCAAAAATGGAAGTTTCTTCTAAAGGTAAAGAAGCGGAATAAATAGTCATCCAGCCCATGATTACTAATACGATGTAAAGTAATATGGAGATATAGTCAATTCTATTTCCTACGCTTTGATTTTTCATTTAGTTTTCCTCTTCTTCTTTTTTGGCTTCGCTAATTTCTACATTGACTTTGTTCAAAGAATCTTGAACTCTTGTTGGATCTACTTTTCTTTGAAAAATAATATTTTCAATTTTTTCATATTCTGAAAGTAAGCTTCCATTTAGCATTCTATCTTCTAAATCTTTACGAGTGATTTTGCCATTTACATATTTTTCAACCATTAAAGTAGCAATTGGTCCAGCCCATCGACTTCCCCAATAACCGTTTTCAATAAATACCGCAATAGCAATTGTAGGGTTTTCTTTTGGTGCAAAAGCCACAAAAATTGAGTGATCTTTTAGTTGGTAAGTTTTACCCGCTACTCTAATCTTGTTCTCAGCAGTACCCGTTTTTCCACATATTTGTAATCCTTCAACTTTTAAAGTGGAGGCGGTACCAACATTATAAACATCTGCTAATCCTTGAATCATGGGGGCAAAGTGCTGTTTTTCGATGGTGGTATAGTGTTTCGTAGTGTATTTTTTGTCTAAATTTTGACCTTTAATTTTTTTAACGATATGTGGCGTAAAGTAATAACCTTGATTTGCTACAGCAGCCATCATATTAGCTAATTGAATAGGAGACGTTAAAACTTCTCCCTGTCCAATTGAATTCGAAATTATATATGAGCTTCTGATTTTTGCGCCATTATACATTTTTTTATACATTTTTGACGTTGGAACTAATCCTTTTGACCCAATTGGCATATCGGTTCCTAAAAATTGTCCTAATCCAAAACTTTTAACATGGTTGGCCCAATTATCTACACTATAATAAGAGTCTTTGTATTTTTCAATAGTTCTTTTATATGTGTTTCCAAAATAACTGTTACACGACTGATACGTTCCGTTGTTTAGTTGTAGGGTATGCAAACCACAGTGACATTTCATAAAACGTCCAAAATTGGCTCCATGATTACAATAAAAAGTAGTTTGTTCGTCAATTACTTCTTCTTGAAGTCCAATTAATCCTGTAACAATTTTAAATGGTGAACCAGGTGGATATGCTGCTTGAAGCCCTCTGTCATATAATGGTTTTGCAATTGAGTCGTTGTATAGTGCAGTGAAATTTTTTGAACGTTGTCTTCCAACTAATAAAGCAGGATCGAACGTTGGAGCTGAAACTAAAGCCAAAATCTCACCAGTTTTAGGTTCGATAGCTACAATTCCACCTCTTTTATTAATCATTAAATCGGTGCCGTATTTTTGAAGTTCATGATCAATAGTTAAGGTTAAATCCTTTCCTTGTTGAGCAATGGTGTCAAATTGACCATTTTTATAAGGGCCGATAATTTTGTTGTGCTTGTCGCGAAGTAAATATTTTACTCCTTTAATACCTCTTAAAGTTTCTTCGTATTGTTGCTCAACGCCTTGTTTTCCAATCAAATCACCGCTATTATAGTATTTGTTTTTGTTCAATATGGCTTCATTAACTTGGGTGATAAAACCAAAAATATTAGCACATTCTTTTACTTGATAATCTCTTAATGCACGTTTTTGCGTATAAAACCCTTCAAATTTTCTTTCTTTTTCCTGAAAAGCAGCATATTCAGCCTTGTTTAATTGCGACAAGAAAACCGAAGGAAGTATTGGGCTATAAACATTCGCTTTTTCAATTTTCTTTATAAAATAATCCTTTGTAATGTGAAGTAAATTACAAAATTCGGTTGTATCAATATTTTTGATTTCTCTCGGAACCACCATGATATCATACGAAGGCTGATTGGCAACTAAAAGTTTACCATTACGATCATAGATATAACCTCTTTCAGGAAAATCGAATACTTTTTTAATAGCATTATTTTCCGATTGTAGTTTTAAATTTTCATCAATTACTTGAAGATAGAAAATTCGTACAATCAGAAGAATGGAAGTAATAATGATAACGGCAGGTAAAACAGCTTTTCTCATCGTCTATTGCTTGGCTTGATTAAATAGATGGTTAACAAACATATAATAAACGTAAACAGGGTGCTAAATAGTGTTCGTAATAAAACAGTAAATATCAAATCAAATCTGAAATATTCAAAAAAGAATAAGATGAAATGATGAATAAAAATAGCTAATAGCAACAATGTAATTCGCTCAGGCGAAATTTTATCAGCAATTTTTACAGTTTGATATTCGTAACTCAATCCAAAAGCAAATTTAAAAAGTGATGGTCTTATGTATGCCAAAACCAAAGATGCCATTGTGTTAATTCCTCCTGAATTACAAAACATATCCAAAAGGATTCCCATTGTAAAACTGCTTAATAGTAAAATACTTTTATTGCTATTAACAGGATATAGTAAAATAAACAACACATAAGGATACGGATTTAAATACCCAAACAGATTAATATTATTGAATATTAAAATCTGAAGAAGTAAAAAAACAACAAAACGTATGCTATTTAAAATG
>Ga0209373_10003734_pt1 | contig 13763 bp, 20 predicted proteins | sample Higcelweek5metaG_FD_187173 | JGI IMG/M metagenome (GOLD analysis project Ga0209373, IMG submission 187173) | Freshwater pond sediment microbial communities from the University of Edinburgh, under environmental carbon perturbations - High... | ecosystem: Environmental > Aquatic > Freshwater >...
GCTTGCCGATTTGGACGAGGAATGGGCGGGGCTGGTTGGCCCCGATTCTGACGATCCGGCCCCTTCAGAGAAATTCAGCGAAATTCAGGATAATTCTTGTTCTGCCTCTTCAGCACCGGGCGAACGGGTGAAAAAGCGAGGCAGGCCAGGGGGTTCCGGGTACAAAGCGACGGATATCCCACTGGTCGAGGAAATGCGGGAAGCCATCCTAGCCGACCAAACCCTTTCGATAACGGCCGCCGCGCACTTGGTGGCCGATCGGGCGGAGGGGGGCGGAACCCTAAAGAGCAGGGCGACGCGGCTCGCTGGGATATATTCAGATAAATATAGGGTGTAAGTCCGGCTCATTTTTTCTGAATTATTCTGAATATTTCTCCCATGACTTAGCCCGGCAGTCTAAAGCAACGTCTTGCCATGAATGAAGCCCAGTGATTGGGCGTAGTCATGGGAGACGAGAGTGCAAGACATCATCAAAGAACTTCGCGCGGCTTGGCCGCCGATCTTTGCCGGCACCGCCATCGACGACCTGAGCGGCGGGGCGGTGCGCTGGCGTACCATCCAGAATCAGCGGTCGCGTCGCGAAATCCCTGAAGATTGCTTTATCCGCTCCGGCACGAAGGTGCTGGTGGTTCGCGACCAGTTCCTGAGCTGGTGGGCGCAGACCCTGGCCCCGGCCACCCCGGTCTCGACCAGCCCGCGCCGCAAGCCGGCGCCCGGCTCCCAAGCCGCCGCCTAATCCCCTTTCTCATCATCGACATGAAGGAGGACGCCATGGGCGTATCCACCAAAAGAAAAGGGGGGCCCCTGGCCGGGCACCCCCAATCAAAAAGTCACATTACCAGCCCCGACCATACCAAGTCCGGTTCCGAAAAGTCCAGCACGGGTTACGCCGCCCTGGTGCTGGCGCGTCGGTTCGGTCTGAGCCCGGCCCGGGCCTCGCTGGTCGCCGATCTGGCCGGTTTCGCCCCGATCTTACCGGCGCTGATTGAGGGGGCACGCCATGCGTGATCCCCGCCGCCCGATCCCCTTTGACGCGATCAACGCCGCCGCCTTGGCGGTGCTGCCGGCCCTGCTGTGCCGCTGGTTCCCCGCCGGCCGGATCGAGGGCCGGGAATTCTGCGTCGGTTCGCTCGCTGGCGAGCCCGGCCGCAGCCTGAAAATCAACCTGAGGACCGGTGTATGGCGGGACTTCGCCGCCGATGTCGGGGGCTCCGATCCCGTGAGCCTCACCGCCGCCGTCTTCAATCTTTCGCAGGCCGACGCCGCCCGCAACCTCGCTGCCATGCTGGGGATCAGCAATCATGAATAAAGAAACGTTCGCCCCGCTGACCCCGGAAGAGATAAGCAACGCCGTCTCCAAGGTAGAGAAAATTGACGAAGATGAGTGGACCCCCATCGTCCCGGTTCCCGACAACGCGCCGAACACAAATCTCAAGCATCACCGCCTTGGCTTTCCGGATAATTTTTATACTTATCGCGATCCATTCGGCGCTGTTTTGTTTTATGTCTGCCGCTTTGACACCAAAGGTGGGAAGCAGATCCTCCCTTATTCTTTCTGCGAGTCCAGTAACGGTCGCCGGGAATGGCGGTGGAAAGGAATTCCCGCCCTGAGGCCGCTATTCGGGCTGGTTGACCTGCGCGTCCGCCAGGACGCTCTGGTTTTGGTGACGGAGGGCGAAAAAGCTGCCATTGGAGCCGCTGATCTGCTCCCTGAACTGGTGATTGTCACGTCGCCGGGCGGAGCAAAGGCGGCGGGGAAAGCCGATTGGGCGCCGCTGTCCGGTCGGGCGGTGGTGATCTGGCCTGATGCCGATGAGCCGGGGCGGGCCTATGCGGCAGATGTCGCCCGGCTCGCCCTCGATGCCGGTGCCGCCTCGGTGGCGGTGGTGACCGTGCCCGAGGATTTCCCCGCCGGCTGGGATCTGGCCGACCCGATTCCCGAGGGGTGGGACACTGACCGACTCCACGACCTGCTGGCGACGGCAGCGGAGGTGAAAATTGAGCCGACCGGCCCCAAGACCAAGCCCACCTCGAACCCCGCCGCCAGCCCGTTCCGCATGACTGCAACCGGGCTGTGGTTCGTGCCTGAAGGTGATGAAGACCGCACCCTTGTTGCCGGCCCGTTCGAGATCGTGGCCGAGACCCGGGACGAGCACAGCAACAGTTGGGGCGTCCTGCTGGAGTGGCGCGACCACGACGGACGCCTTCACCAGTGGGCGTTGCCGCGCTCGATGCTGGCGGGGGACGCCGCCGACGTGCGCGCCCGCCTTCTCGACGGCGGGTTGTACGTTGCCCCCAGCGCCAAGGGGCGGCAGATGCTGACGACCTATTTGGCGTCCGTGAGAACCGAGGCGCGCGCCCGGTGCGTCGATCAAACCGGCTGGCAGGGCAACGCCTATGTCACGCCCGGCCGGGTTTTCGGCGATACCGGGGGCGAACTGCTGGTGATGCAGACCGCCGGCCAGGTCGCCGACTTCGACCAGCGTGGCACCCTGGAAGGCTGGCAACAAGGTGTCGCCCGTCTGGCGATCGGCAACAGCCGGGTAGCCCTGGCTCTGTCCGCAGCTTTCGCCGGGGCGCTGCTGGCATTGGTGGGGGAAGAGAGCTTCGGGTTCCACTTCAGCGGCAAGTCTTCCAGCGGGAAGACGACGGCCCTTCATGCCGCGTCCAGTGCCTGGGGCATTCAGATCAACACTTGGCGCACCACCGACAACGCCGCCGAAGGGATGGCCCGTGCCGCCAATGATGGTCTGTTGCTGCTGGACGAGCTTTCCCAGGTGGACGGCAAGGCCGCAGATGCGATGACCTATATGCTGGGCAACGGCCAGGGCAAGGGCCGGATGCGCCGGGATGCCACCACCAAGCCGGTTGCGGTGTGGCGTTTGGTCTTCCTCTCGACCGGCGAACTCGGTCTGGCCGAGAAGATCGGCGAGGCCGGAAAGAAGGCGCGGGCCGGGCAATCGGTGCGGATGATCGAAATCCCCGCCGATGCCGGCGCCGGCCACAAGCTGTTCGAGGTGTTGCACGGCCACCCCGATGGGGACGCTCTGGCCAAGGCGATCAAGGCCGCTGCCGAAAAGCATCGTGGTCATGCGATCCGCCAGTATCTCGAACAACTGACCGCTGCCCCGTCTGCCATCGCCGCCGCGCTCAAGGAGGAGATGGCCGATTGGCTGTCCGCCAACCTGCCGGCCGGGGCCGATGGGCAGGTGAGCCGGGTTGCCGCCCGGTTCGCCCTGGTTGCCGCCGCCGGGAAATTGGCAACCGGGGTGAAGGTTCTCCTTTGGCCTGACGAAGAGGCGAGTAACGCCGCCGCGATCTGCTTCAAGGCTTGGCTCGACATGCGGGGCGGGGCCGGCGCGGCTGAAACAGAGGCCGGTCTGGCTCAGGTCCGGGCCTTTATCGAGCTTCACGGATCGAGCCGGTTTGTTCCTCTCGGGGAATCCGGTGCCGTGGATTTCGATCAGCGCACCGCCTTCCGCACAGGCTTCCGCCGCCGAGATACTGCGGACCGCTGGGAATATCTGGTTCTGCCCGAAGCATGGAAGGCTGAAGTCTGCAAGGGCCTCGATGCCCGTGCCGTCGCCCGTGATCTGATCGCCCGTAAGCTGATCATCCCCGGCGCCGATGGCAAGGCGTCCCGCGCCGAACGCCTGCCCGGTGTCGGACAGGCCCGGTTCTATCTGGTGTCGGGGGCGATCCTGGAAGGGGGGGCAGCATGAACCGTTTCGCCCGCTTCGCCCTGCGGACATGCCCTGAATCAGGTGTTGCAGGTGTTGCAGGTGTTGCAGGTGCCGGAAATCCCAGCATTTCCGCCATTTTCTCCGCCTCGCTGACTGCAACACCTTCCCCGGAAAAGGTGTTGCAAGGTGTTGCAGATACCGGGGCTGCAACACCTTCGGAAAACAGGTGTTGCACAGAAAGTGTTGCGGTTTTTCATAGCGAAAACAGTAAGTTAGGCGGGGGTGCAACACTTGCAACACCTGCAACACCTTTTTTCGATGATGTCCGTGACGCTTTCGAGGAACGGGCCGCTATCGTCCAACATGATGGCGGACTGACCCGCCCGGAAGCGGAGTCCGCCGCCCGGTTCGAGATCGATCCCGAGGGCGAGGTGATGCGCCAGTGGTTCACCGAAACCGTCCGGGCGATCGAGGCCGACCCGTTCGCGCTGATGGACGGATTCGCCGACACGGTGTTGGGGGTGATGCCATGACCAGCCCCCCCACCGAAGCCGACATCACGCGCTGGCTGGATGATCACCACACCCCGACCGCGCCGACCAAATGCGCTCATTGCGGGCAGGTCGAGACCCCGGCGGCGATGGTCGTTCCGTTCGGCGGGCGGACGGTCGGGCACGTCTGGCTGCACCCCGAATGCTGGTCCGCCTGGATGACCAGCCGCCGGGCCGAAACGGTTGCCGCCCTCACTCACGAAAGGATCGCTCCATGATCGAGTGCGCTTTCTCCGGCCGGTTGGGCCGTGATCCCGAACACCGCCGGGTCAAGGGCGGGGAACTGCCGATGCTGTCCTTCGCCCTGGCCGTTGAGACCAAGGCCGGCGATCAGTGGGTTCGGGTGGCCCTGTTCGGCGACCGGGCCGACGAACTGGCCGCAGGGCTGAAGAAGGGGGATCGGGCCTATGTCGAAGGCCGGCTGACCCTGGAAACCTGGAATGCTGCCGATGGTTCGACCAAATCCGGCCTGTCGGTGGTCGCCACCCTGGTGCAGCCCCTCCGGAAGATCGGGCGCCAGCGGCCGAGACCGGCCCGGGACAATGGGAACGGCAACCGCCGCCCGGCCGGAGGGCTCCCGGAGCAGCATGGGCAGGCCCCGCTTGATGATGGCGTTGACGATCTGTGGAGGAACGGCCAGTGAGCGCCGCCACCCTCAACACCGACCGGTTGGGCAAGCTGCTGGCGCTGCTGACCTCCGACCATGATGGCGAGGTGGTCGCCGCCGCCCGCGCTGCCTGCCGCCTGCTCGCCGCTGCCGATCTGCGGCCGGAGGATCTGGCCGACCCGGGCAAGCTGTTCCGCGCCACGTACCAACTCAAGCCGGCGCCGGCCCGGCCCGAACCGCCCCCGCCGCCGTCTGTGAGCGGGATGACAGCCCGTCAAGTCCGCGAGGTGATCGCCCACATTTTGACTGGCGAGGTGAGCGAGGCCGACAGGGCGTTTCTTACCGCTCTATCCGCCCGGCTGTTCTCCGCCCCACACCAGGGCATAACCACGGCTGAGGTTCGGAAGGTCAACAAGCTGTGGCGAATTATTGATGAGTAATGATAGTCAGTGATGGACAGTGATGGGCATATATACAATATAGTCTGAGTTATTGCTTTGCGTTGATGTCAAGCGTAATGTAAAGGCAATTGAAACTATTGGCGCGCGCGATGGTTACCGATCGAACTGAGATCGCCCTTGTCTTGACCCAAATGGTGATTGATCGCGAGAGGCCGGAAACAGTCGCCTATCTTCATCGCGTTTTCGACACCTGCCACGAGGCTATCGAGACGGCTGGGGAGGCTGCCCCGTCGGCTCTGGCCTTGCTGCTGCTGGCGGGCAAGGTTCTGCCCGTGCCGGCCCCTCTGGAAACGTTCGGAGAATTCGCTGGACGCGAGAATGCCAGGAACAGCTACAAGTGGACGGAGTGATGCTTCACCGCCTTCGTTCCCTCCTGGGCCTTGAACGCCGCTCCACTGGCGCGTGGGGCGAGCTTGGCGCGATGCTGGCGGTGGCGAATGAAACCGCCGCCGGCATCGCCGTCAATGCGGCCACGGCCCTCGAATATGCGCCGGTCCTGGCGGCGGTTCGTCTGATTGCCGAAAGCGTCGGGCAGTTGCCGGTTCATCTGTTCGAACGGTCTGGCGATGACCGGCGCCGGGCCGAGGATCATCCGCTTGAACGCCTGCTGACCTGCCAGCCTGCGCCGTGGGTGACGCCGTTCGCCTTCAAGACCGATCTGACTGCCGCTCTGCTGTTGCATGGCGAGGCGTTCGCCCTGGTCAGTCGCGCCAGCGATGGCCGGATTCTGGAACTGGTGCCGTTGCCGCATGGTGCGGTGACGGTCGAGACCGCGCCCGATCTGGTGCCGAGTTATTTCCTGACCCTGGCCAATGGAACCCGCCGGCCGCTTGAACGCGGTGAGGTGTTTCATCTGCGCGGGCTTGGGATTTTTCCCAACCGGGGGCTGTCCCTGGTCCAGGTCGGTCGGGACGCCATTGCCCTCGGGATCGCCCTGAACCGCCATGCGGCCCAGATCATGGCCCGGGGCGCCCGGCCTTCGGGGGTTGTTACTCTGGCGGGGCGGGTGAGCGATCCGGTTCTGACCCGCCTGCGGGAGAGCGTGCGGACGCGGCACGCCGGGCAATCGGCCGGTGACACGATGATTCTGGAGGAAGGCGCCAAGTTCGAGTCGCTGACCTTCTCTTCCGTTGATATTGAATTTCAGGCGATGCGCGAGTTCCAGGTTGCTGAAGTGTCCCGCATCTTCCGGGTTCCGCTGTCGCTGCTGTCGGAAATGAGCCGCGTGACCCATGCCAATGCGGAAAGTCTCGGTCGGCAGTTCCTCTCCCTGACCCTGCTTCCGTACTTGCGCTTGTGGTGCGAGACCCTGGCCCGGGATCTGCTGGCCGAAGAAGAACAGGATCGGTTCTATTTCGAATTCACCACCGGGGCATTGGAGATGGCCAATCTTGGCGAGCGGATTGACGCGCTTTGCAAGTCGGTCGCTGGTGGCCTGATGACCGCCGACGAAGCCCGGGGCCGCGAGAACCTGCCGCCCCAGGGCGGCGAGGCGGCCCGGTTGCGCTTCCCCCTCAACACCGGGACCGACACGGGGGGCGCCAATGTCTAACCGCCTCGAAACCCTCGAACTGCGCTTCGCCTTGCCGGGCGACGACGTGGCCACTTTCAGCGGCATTGCCTCGGCGCCGGGCCTCGACAGCTACGGCACTGAATTCGGCTCCGGCTGCTGGGCGGCGTCCCTGGCCGAACAGCGGGCGATCGGGCGCCCCTTTCCCCTGCTGCTGCACCACGATCCCGAGCGACCCTGTGGGGTGGTGACGGAGCTTCGGGAGACGGCCGAGGGGCTGCGGATCGCCGGCCACTTCGTCACCGAAACCGAGGATGGCCGCGAGGCCCGCGCCCTGGCGAAGGCCGGCGCGGTCGGACTGTCGGTTGGGTTCAAGCGCCTCGCCGACAAGGCGCGGCCCGGCGGTGGGCGCACCATCACACAAGCCTGTCTGGCCGAAATCTCGGCCGTCGCCGTCCCCTCCAATTCCCGGACGCGGTTCTTCGACGTTCGGGCCGATGCCGCCTTCGACGCGGCGCACTTTCACCATGGAGTCGATACGATGAGCACCGCGAACGCCGCGTCGGCCGAAACCGAATCAACCGCGACCACCGAGACCCGCGCCGTCGCCAGCGCCCTCGAAACTCGCCTAGCGGACCTGTCGAACGCGATCGCCGAACACCGTTCTCGCCTCGATCGGGTCGAGGCCCGCGCCGCCCGGGCCGGCATCGCCGGCACCGAACAGCGGGACGACGCGGCCGAACTGGAGCGCCGGGCCTGGAATGGCTTTTTGCGGCGGGGGCGCGAATCTCTCTCCGCCGATGAAGTCCGGTCGCTGCGCCTTGCCGACGATACGGCCGGCGGCTTTCTGGCGATTGATCAGTTCGTGGCCGAGCTGCTGCGGAATGTGGTTCAGTTCTCTCCGATCCGTCAGGTTGCGCGGGTGGCGAATACTTCATCTCAGGCGGTTCTGTTGCCCAAGCGAACCGGGCGTTTGACCGCGTCGTGGGTGGGGGAGACTGCGGGCCGGCCTTCGACCGAGCCGACCTATGGCCAGAACCGTTACCCGGTTCATGAACTGGCCTGCTATGTGGATGTCTCCAACGCGATGCTGGAGGATTCGAGCCTCGATATCGCCAGCGAACTCGCCTTCGATTTCGCCGAAGAGTTCGGACGGGCCGAAGCGGCTGCCTTTCTCAACGGCTCGGGTCCGCTCCAACCCGCCGGCCTGCTGACCGATACGGGCCTTCCCGTCACCCTGACCGGGGCCGCCGCCGCTTTCCCGACCACCAGCCCGGCCGATGTGCTGATTACGGCCTATCACGCCCTGGCCCCGGCTTACCGGGCAAACGCGGTCTGGATGATGAATTCCAACACCCTGGCGACGGTGCGGAAGTTTAAGGACAGCACCGGCAATTACCTGTTGGCCACCGCCGGCATCGCCAATGCCCCTGTCACCACCCTGTTGGGGCGCCCGGTGATCGAAGCGCCCGATTTGCCCGACATCGCGGCCGGTGTCTTGCCGATCCTGTTCGGTGATTTCGCTCAGGGGTTCCGCATCTTTGACCGGGTGGCACTGTCGGTGCTGCGTGATCCCTACTCCCAGGCAACCAACGGCCTGACCCGCTTTCATGCCCGGCGCCGGGTGGCCGCGGGCATCGCCAAGAGCGAGGCGTTCCAGGCGGTGAAGGTCGCCGCGAGTTGATCGAGGTCGGCCGACATTGCGTGGCGCTGTCGGCTATATCGAACCATGCGAAACGCTGGTTCGGATCGAGCGGGGGCGCTGCGGGATGCAGTTGCCCCCGTTGCATTGAATGAGGTGATGTCATGCCGTCCGCTCCCCCTCGCCTTTGCAAGTGTGGTGCCATTATCCCCCACGGCCAGAGGTGCCCGAGGTGCTTCAGGCCACGCCAGCGCACCGACGCGACTGACCGCGAGTATGGGAAGCAGGCATGGCGCAAGCTGGCGCTGTCCGTGATCGAGCGCGACCATGGCATCTGCCATCTGTGCGGCGGGCTCGGTGCGGACACAGCGCACCATCTGGTCGAGAAGCGCGACGGCGGTACAGATGACCCGAGGAACCTGCGGGCGGTGCATCGAGGGTGCCACAACCGGGCTCACAACCGGCAAGGGTAAGGGGGCTGGAATTTCCCAGGCAGGGGCCTGCGACCGGACGGGGGTCGCGCTCCCGACAGAACCGAATTGAGCAAATGGGGTGTGCGATGCGAGGCAGGAAACCGGAATTGAGGGCGATCGAGGGAGGCTTGAGCAAGGCCCCGCTTGCGCCGGCCTGGCTGCCGACCGAGGCGAAGACGGAATGGCGCCGCATCTGGCCCGGCCTGCTGGCCCGTCGCACCGTGACGCGCGAAGACCTGCCGGTGGTCGAATCCTATGTGCTGGCCCTGGGGATGATCCGCCGGGCACAGACCACGATCGCCGCCGAGGGCGAAATGGTCGAGACCAGCGCCGGGCCGAAGCGCCATCCCGCCTATCAGACGATGTTCCAGGCGTTGACCGAATCGCGCCGGCTGGCGGCGGAACTCGGCCTGACCCCGGCCAGCCGCAACAAAGCGGTATCACGTGATACCAGCGACGATGACGATTTGGCGGGGCTGGACCTGTGACCGCCTCGACCGCGCCCACCTGGATCTTCGACGGCTCCGACATCCCCGACCCGCTGGGCCATGGGCAACGCGCCGTCGATTTCCTGCGGGTGCTGAAGCACCCCAAGTCCCGCCTGCCGCGCCGGGCCTTCGACCTGACGCCGTGGCAAGAGCGGATCGTTCGCCGCGTCTATGGCCCCTGTCACCCGGACGGGCGGCGGATCGTCCGAACCGTGGTGATGCTGCTGCCGCGCGGCAACCGCAAGACCAGCCTCGGCGCCGGCCTCGGGCTGCTGCACACCATCGGCCCGGAGCGGATGCCCGGCGGTCTGGCGCTGTTCGCCGCCTCGGATCGGGAACAGGCGCGGATCGGGTTCGAGGAAGCCGCGGGGATTTGCCGCGAAGACCCGCGCATCGGCGACAAGCTGCGCTTCGTCGATTACCGCCACCGGATCGAGCATCCGAAATCCGGCGCCAGCCTGCGGGCGATTTCCTGCGACGCCGCCCGCCAGCACGGCACGACACCCACCTTCGCCCTGGTGGACGAACTGCACGCCTGGTTGAAGCGCGACCTGTGGGACGTGATCCGAACCGGCCTGGTCAAGGTGCCCGGCTCGCTGCTGGTGGTCATCACCACGGCGGGGCGCGGGCAACAGAACGTCGCCCACGACATCGTCGATTATGCCCGCCGGGTGGCGCGCGGCGAGATCGACGATTCCGGCACGTTGCCCATTCTGTTCGAGGCCGGCGCGGATGAGGATTGGCGCGACGAAGCGGTGTGGCACCGGGTCAACCCCGGCCTTGCCCAAGGCTTCCCCGACATCGAGGGCTTGCGCCAGCTTGCCCGCGAGGCCGAGAGCCGCCCGGCCGATCGGGAGGCGTTCCGCCAGCTTCACCTGAACGTCTGGCTCGACCATTCCACCGACCCCTTCGTTGAAATGGGCATCTATGACGAGGGCGCCGCGCCGCTCGACCTCGACACCCTGGCCGATGCGCCGTGCTGGCTCGGTGTTGACCTGTCGAGCAATTCCGACCTGACGGTGGTGGTGGCCTGCTGGCGGGTGGGCGACGGCTACGCGGTGTTGCCGCACTTCTTCTGCCCGGCCGACAACCTGCGGGGCCGTCAGGACCGCGACGGGGTGCCCTATGTCCGGTGGAAGGAAGACGGCTTCATCGAGCCGACCCCCGGCAACGTGGTGGATTTCCGCGCCGTGGAAGACTGCATCCGCGACCTGTGCGACCGCTTCGACGTGCGGGGGATCGGCCTCGACCCGCACCTAGCGCGCAACACCATCAACAATCTGACCGAGGACGGCTTGCCGGCGGTCGAGGTGCGGCAAGGGTGGGTGACGATGGCCTCGGCGATCAAAGAGCTTGAACGCGCCATCATCGGCCGCCAGTTCCAGCACGGCGGGCACCCGGTGTTGCGCTGGTGCTTCGACAACATCCAGGTCGAGACCGACCGCGCCGGAAACCGCCTGTTCAGCAAGGGCAAGGCCCGCGACCGCATCGACGGCGCCGTGGCCTGCGCTATCGCCATTTCCCTGGCCGCCAACAGCGACGGCGGGCCGAGCGTCTACGAGACGGATCGGCCCGAGGGGTTCTTGTTCGTGTGACCTCTGCCGGCGATCCAATCGGCAACCGGAACCATCGCGGCGGCAATAGCGGCCAGCAGCATTACTTGCCTGCAGCATGGTTAATCTATATTAATCAACCTTGAAATCTTCCGAATCGCAAAAACCACCCATTATATTGTAGAGATTCACATAGTGCCTTGTAAGTAAAATTGGGACGTACTTCTCAGGAATCCTAAATAAAACCGCTATGCCGTATTCATTGATTTTTTTGTCATCGTATTTTTCCTTGACCAACTCAAGCAGCGGCAAAGGAACGAGAACTGGTAAGGCAAAAAATTCTGCGAGAACATCGTCGAATGCTCCAATGTCAGTTTTTTCGCAGAAATTATTTGTTATTCCAAGAAGAAGATTTTTTAGCTTCTCTCCATCATTAACGGAGTGGGTGCCATTGGGGGCTAGTAAGTGGATAAGCTCCTTGGCGCAAACAAACCTTTTCCAGCATGGGTTTAGGCTCTCTGCGTAGAAAATCTCCGCAAGTGTATTTTCCTCTCCATATGGCGGTTTGTATCTATGCCAGTGTATAAAGCCCTTCACTTTATTTTCATCAATAGGGGCGGGGGTGAACGAAATTGAGTCCACCAAACCCTTGGATAAAATAAATTCCTTAATAGTCTCAACAAGAATTGGCGCATTTTCTGTTCTATTTGTAAGTTTAATTAGTTCGGCCAGCATATTTGTTTAGACCTCACCAAAAGGAAGCGCCCCTTGTGGGGCGCTTCTGGGGGATAGCCTTGATAGGCTTTACTACAGGGCTTGGACAAATTCGCTCACGGAGCGAGGGCAAATGTCGCCATCAATTGCCTCTACGGATTTGAGCATCCCATTCATCTTTTGCGCGAAGGTTTTGTTGACCTCTCCGCAAATTTCCTCAATGAGGGCATCTCTGTTGGACCCCAGAAAGAACTTAAAGTCCAGAGTCTGGGTGTCCTGCTTCGCAAACAGGTTGCGGACCAGGGTTTCAAACTCAGACATGACTTGTGCCTCTCCCAAAAGCTGAGGGGTTGGAAAATCCACCCCTCCTTCCATGCAAAAAGTCCCGTACAGTCACACATCCTTCGAGCCGGAACTAGATGAAAAATTTTCCTAGCATGAGGGGGGGGGATGTGGTACGGCGCAAGAATGAAACTGTCATGCGGTCACTGCACGATATGTAGGGCCGTTCGTTCATTCTGCCATCAACAAAAGGTATCGCTCGGGCGAGCGGCGAGCAAATTTCCGTATAAAAAAATGTCAACCGGCCTTTAATGCCGCCTGTCGCGACGATGAAGCCATCCAAAATTGCCCCCCCCTTCAATGTCGCCGCCGAACCTCGATCCGCCCGCCGACCTTCTCGACCAGCGCATGAAGCGCCTCTAGGGACGCCTCGGGCACCTGACCGACGAACGCCCCGCCGCGTCCGGTATGAGGGCCGCGAACCGTGGTCAGACCGGCCCCGGCCAGCTTCCCCGTTTCCGATCATAACCGCTCGCTGCGTTCGTGAGCTTCACCGCCACCAGCACGTTGCCCGGCTCGGGAGCTTCCATGTCGGCCAGCACGCGGGCAAGGTCGGCGGTGTCGAACGGTTTACCGGCCAGTCGGGCTTTCGTCGCCACGCTGTCGAGAACGAACGACAGCGGTTCGCCGGATCGGGTGCGGCGGGCAATTTCCTTCATCGCCACGTGCGCCTCTAGAGGCGCCATGAGGTTGACCTGAGACACGCCGCGATCGGCGAGGCTGGCCTTGTATCGGGCCTCGCGTGCCGCTTTCGATGCGCCTCTAGAGGCGTCCTGATCTGCCGTCGCCATCTATTCCGCCCCTTTGCCCGGCTGCGCCAGATAGCCGTTCTCCGTGAGCCATCCTTTCAGGATGCGCTCGACCAGCGACGACACCGACCGATCATCGGCCTTCGCGGCCCGTTCGAGGGCATCCTTGATTTCCGCCGGCACGCGAAACGAAAGAGCTGTGTCCTTCGCCATTCTCACACATCCTCATACATTACGATTGACTGACCGTGATATAATCACATACATTGTGTGAGAAAGAAAGCGGCCGAACGAGGTGTTGGAGCACCTTGCCCGGCCTGACCACACCCGAAAACGGAGATTTCAAGAGTGGCTACCCCAGAAGATACCACCCCCACACAACCCGCCAAGTCTTGGCTGTTCATGAGCCCCGCCGCTGCCCGGCTGATGTCCGTCCCTCGTCAGGGCGGCATGGATATCAGCGACAACGCCCTGTTCGGTCCGGCTCCGACCAGCCGGAGGGCAAAAGGATGAACACCAGCACCGTCATTCGCCCACAGTTTGGCAAACCTGTTCCCAGCACGGAAGATCTGGACCGCCTCGATTACGAGTTCGCCGCGCTGTGGCGCCAACTCGACCCCCGCTCCCTGGCGGCTGCTATCCGAGCAATGCGGCGGATCGTCACCTATGGGCCAACGGTTTTTGACCATCTGACCTGACCCCGCGCCACCGTGGCGCGCCGCCGGGCGACCGGCTGCTGTTGGACATCGTGAATCGGACACCACGGGGGCGGCTCGGAAGGGTCGCCCCTGATGGAGTTTCACTGCGCTTCACACGAAAACGGGGGACAGATGGGGGACAGAACCGGCCAAAGCCGGATCAACGCTCTCTGACACCGCCCCCGCCGAACGAAGAAAGGCATTTATTTTCAGGCTGGTGGGGGCGGCGGGACTTGAACCCGCAAAGCCGAAGCCGGACGATTTTAAGTCGTCTGTGTTTACCATTTCACCA
>Ga0209373_10003735_pt1 | contig 13759 bp, 8 predicted proteins | sample Higcelweek5metaG_FD_187173 | JGI IMG/M metagenome (GOLD analysis project Ga0209373, IMG submission 187173) | Freshwater pond sediment microbial communities from the University of Edinburgh, under environmental carbon perturbations - High... | ecosystem: Environmental > Aquatic > Freshwater >...
GAAGAGCAGCCACTCCAGCGGTTCCGGCAGCTTCCCGAGCAGCGGATTGACCCGGTGCTCCGCGTCGATGTAGTGAATCCCGTAAAGCGTCGGCTGCATGCTGCTGGTCGGAATGCGGAAGGGCTGGAGGAAGAGCGCCCGGATGCCGAACGCCACCGCGCCTACCACCAGCAGCAAATCGAGCAGCCCGCGGATCGTCTGGTAACGGTAGGGCGGAACCGCCTTGCGGAAACGGCCCTCGAATTCCCCGTACCGCCCCGCCGACTCGGCGGCGGGCAGCGTTTTCATGTCAAAAAGCAGCGCGTCGAGCTTCTCCTTCGCGTCGCCGCCCAGGATGTCGTCGTCACTGTGGCGGCAAAGGGCGATTTCGCCCCTCAGCTTGGCCAGTTTCTTCTTCGCCCGGTGATTCTGCCAGAAAGACATGGGGAACTTCCTTTACCCGTTGACTTCGCTCGCCTTGAGGACGGCCACGAACGCCTCCTGCGGAATGTTCACCTGGCCGATCTGCTTCATCCGCTTCTTGCCTTCCTTCTGCTTTTCGAGCAGTTTGCGCTTGCGGGTGATGTCGCCGCCGTAACACTTGGCCAGCACGTTCTTGCACAGCGCCCGGATGCTTTCGCGGGCGATGACTTTGCCGCCCACCGCCGCCTGGATGGCGATCTGGAACATCTGCGGCGGAATCACGTCCTTCAGCCGTTCGGCGAGTTGGCGGCCGCGGCCGTAGGCCATGTCGATGTGGACGATCGAGCTGAAGGCGTCCACCGGTTCGCCGTTGACCAGGATGTCGAGCTTGACCAGCTTGTCGGCGCGGTAGCCGGCCTGCTCGTAGTCCATGCTGCCGTAGCCGCGGGTGATCGATTTTAACTTGTCGTGGAAGTCGATCAGGATCTCGTGCATCGGAATTTCCGCGGTGATGATGACGTGGCGGGCGTCCACCGAAGCGGTGTTGGTGCAGATGCCGCGCTTGCTCATCACCAGGTTCATCACGTCGCCGATGTATTCGGTGGGCAGCATGATGTGGCAGTTGATGATCGGCTCCTCGATCCGGTCGATGCCGGAAGGGTCGGGCAGGAACACCGGGTTGTCCACCGGAACCATCTCGCCGGACTTCATATAGACGTGGTAGATCACCGAGGGATACGTGGCAATGATGTCGCAGTTGTATTCGCGCCGCAGCCGCTCCTGGATGATCTCCATGTGCAGCAGCCCGAGGAAGCCGCAGCGAAAGCCGAAGCCGAGCGCCGCCGAGGTTTCCGCCTGATAAAGAAACGCCGCGTCGTTGAGTTGGAGCTTGCCCATGCTTGCCTTGAGCTGTTCGTAGTCGGCGGTGTCGATCGGGTAGATGCCGGAGAACACCATCGGGCAGATCTCCTTGAACCCGGACAGCGGCGACGGACAGGGATCCTTCACGTCGGTGATGGTGTCGCCCATCTTGGTGTCGGCGGGGTTTTTGAGGTTGGGCAGGAGATAGCCCACGCTCCCGGCGGTCAGCTCATCGGCGGCGCGCATTTCGGGGCTGAAAAACCCGACTTCCTTGATTTCGCTCTCGATGCCGTTGTTGAAGAGGCGAATCCGGCTGCCGCGCCGGAACGAGCCGTTCTTGACGCGGACGTAGTTGACCACGCCGCGGTAGACGTCGTAGTTGGAGTCGAAAATCAGCGCGGCGCAGCCCGGCATGTCGAGCGTCTTCGGCTGCGGAATGCGCGCGATCACCGCCTCGAGCAGCTCGGGCACCCCCTCCCCCGTCTTGCCGGAGACGCAGAGCGCCTCCTCGCGGGGCAGCGCCAGAACCTCCTCCATCTGCTCGTAGCAGAGTTCGAGGTTGGCCGCCGGGAGGTCGATCTTGTTGATGACCGGAATCACCTTGAGATTCTGCTTGAAGGCCAGATTCACGTTGGCCACCGTCTGCGCCTGGACGCCCTGCGTGGCGTCGATGAGCAGCAGCGCGCCCTCGCAGGCGCCGAGCGAGCGGGAGACTTCGTAGGTGAAGTCCACGTGTCCCGGAGTGTCGATCAGGTTCAATTCGTAGGTGTTGCCGTCTTCGGCCGTGTACTGCATGCGGACCGGGTGCGACTTGATGGTGATGCCGCGCTCGCGTTCAAGGTCCATCCCGTCCAGGAGCTGTTCCTGGAGGTCGCGCCGGGCCACCGTCCCGGTCAGTTCGAGCAGCCGGTCGGCCAACGTGGACTTGCCGTGATCGATGTGGGCGATAATGCAGAAATTGCGGATCAGTTCCAGTTTTGCCATGGTATTCCCGACTGAAGTAGACACAAATTATAAAATCATCGGATAATATAGCACTTTTTCCGCGTCAAAACAACTTTTCATTTTGCGAAAAGCGGAATTTCGTGGTATTGTATAAGCATTATCATTTGTTCATGTCCGGACCCGGATCATTCAAAAGGAACGCTATGAAACTGTTTTCGAGGTTGTTCGCCATTATCTCCGTCACGGCCGCCCTGCTCGCCGCCGCCGGCTGCGCCTCCTCCGCGGTCGGCTCGTACCAGGCGACCGACACCTACGACTCGGTGGTCAGCAGCAAGCTGGCGATCGCGGCGCGCTCGTATGAGGGCATCGCCCGCAACCCGGTGGTCATCATCCACGGGTTTCTCGGGGCGAAACTCACCGACCCCGCCGACGGCGAAATGGTCTGGGGCGATTTTTCGATGGAAACCTTCTCCGACGCCAATCTGCGGCGCCTCGGGCTGCCGATGCGGCTCGGCGCGCCGCTCGAAAAGCTGACCTCGCCGCTTGCGGTTTCCGGGATTCTCGCCGACACCGAAATCCGCATCGCCGGGTTCTCCTTCCGCCAGCCCGGCTACCAGTTGGCGATCGACAAGCTGGAAGAGGCCGGTTACACCGACGCGGACAAGCCGCTGCCGAAGGGAAGGCCCTATCCGACGCTGTTCACGTTCGCCTACGACTGGCGGCGCGACCTGCCGGAAAACGCCGCCCGGCTGCACCGGTTCCTGATGGAGAAACGCGAACTGCTCCGGAAAGCCTATGAGAAGGAGTACGGCGTAAAAGACTATGACATCCAATTCGACGTCGTCGCCCATTCGATGGGCGGGATGCTGGCGCGCTATTACCTGATGTACGGCGACCAGGATCTCCCGCGCGACATCGAGAAACTGCCGGAACTCGACTGGCGGGGCGCCGTCTTCATCGACCGGCTGCTGGTGGTGGGAACGCCGAACGACGGTTACCTCGACACCTTCCGCGAACTGGTCGAAGGGCTGGTGCTCGTTCCCGGCGCGCCGCGGCTGCCTTCGGGAATCATCGCCACCTTTCCGAGCTATTACCAGATGCTGCCGGGGCCGTCGGGCGGAACCGCCCTCCTGGAGCTCGACAACGGGAAAACACAAATGCCGCTCGACCTCTTCAACCCGCAGGTGTGGATCCAGAACCAATGGGGCCTGGCCGACCCGGCGAACGACCGCTACTGGAAGCTGCTGATTCCGGAGAGCATCGCAAAAACTCCGGAGCAGCGGCAAAAGATCGCCCGCGACCACCTGATCAAATGCCTCGTCCGCGCCTGGCAGTTCCGCCGCGCCCTCTCGGCGGCCTCGACCCCGCCGGAGAGCTGCCTGCTGCTGCTTTTCGCCGGCGACGCGGTGGACACCACTTCGCTCATCCGGGTGAACGCCGACGGCAAGCTGCACACCCCCGAATACAGTTCGGGCGACGGCAAGGTGCTGGTTTCGAGCGCGCGGTTCGATTCGCTGACGCGGGAGATCCAGATGCCGCCGCTCTCCCGCTCGCCCATTCACTGGCACGCGATCTACCATATCGGCGCGGCCCACATGGGGTTCTTCACCAGCGACGCGTTCTGGAAAAACGCCCGGTACAATCTCATGATGCAGCCGACGCCGCAACAGCGCCGCATTTTCAAACTCAACGAATGACGGAACGATTCATGGATTTCATTCACATCAACGCCCTCCGCATCAACACGGTCATCGGGTGCACGCCCGCGGAGCGCGAACGGCGGCAGGGAGTCACCCTCGACATCGCCATCGGGCTCGACCTGTCGCGGGCGGCCAAGAGCGACAGCCTCGCCGACACGGTCGATTACGCCGAGCTTGAGGAGAAGATCCACACCCTGGTTTCCGGCTCGGAATTCCGGCTGGTCGAAGGGCTGGCCGGGGCGGTCGGCAACCTCGTCCTCGCCTGCGGTCCGGTGCGACTGGTCCGGGTCCGGGTGGAGAAGCCCGGCGGCGCGCGCCACGCCCGCTCCGTCACCGCCGAACTCGAATTCCGAAAGGATTGAACCGCGGAACGCCATGTCAGACATCAACCTCACCCCCATGATGCAGCAGTACCGCGAGGCGAAGGCGGCGATTCCGCCCGACGCCGTGCTGCTGTTCCGCCTCGGGGACTTCTATGAGGAGTTCTTCGAGGACGCCGAAAAGGTCAGTTCCGTCCTCGAACTCACCCTGACCCGCCGCCAGGGGTACCCGATGTGCGGATTCCCCTACCACGCGCTCGACACCTATTTGCCGCGCCTCGTCGCCGCCGGAGTCAAGGTCGCCATCGCCGAACAGATGGAGGATCCCCGCTTCGCCAAGGGGATCGTCAAGCGCCAGATCACCCGGATCATCACCCCGGGGACCATCGTGGACAACGCGATGCTCTCGCCGGAGTGCAACAACTATCTCACCTGCCTCGTCCCCGCCAAGAACGAGACCTGGGCGCTGGCCAGCCTCGACATCAGCACCGGAGAATTCCGCGTCTGCCGGATCGCCGGGGCGGACAAGCTCACCGCCGAACTCAACCGGCTCGGCGCGCGCGAATGCGTCATCAGCCACCGGCTCGACGCCCGCTTCAACGAAGAGGGCGGCCGCCCCGAACCGCGCGCGAAACTGCTTTGGACCCCGCTCGAAAACGACTGTTTCGACCACGCCTTCGCCGAAGAGCTGCTCCTGCGGCAGTTCGGCGTCGCCACGCTGGACGGCTTCGGCCTCCGCGAGCTGCCCGAAGCGGTCTCCGCCGCCGGGGCGGTGCTCCATTACGCCACCGAAAACCTGCGGCAGGACGCCTCGCATATCGGCAGGATCGACTGCTACAGCCTCGACCGTTCGCTCGAACTCGACTCGATTTCGCTGCGCAACCTCGAACTGGTCGAGCCGATGTTCGGCTCCGGCAAAAGCGGCACGCTGCTCGGCGTGCTGGACTACACAGAAACCCCGATGGGCGGGCGCAAGCTGCGCAACTGGGTGCTCCGCCCGCTCTGCGACCACGACGCGATCGTCGCCCGCCTCGACGCGGTCGGCGTCCTGCGCGACGACCCGCTGACGCTGGCTGAACTGCGCGAAACCATCGGCGTGGTGCGCGACCTCGAACGCATCGTCGGGCGGCTCAACGTCGGCAACGCCAACGCGCGGGACATCCAGACGCTGGCGGTTTCGCTCGACGTGCTCCCCGGCGTCAAAAGCCTGCTCGACAACTTCGGCGTTCCGCTGCTCGAAACGCTCAACGGACGGCTCGAACCGCTACCGGAACTGGTCGAAAAGATCGAAAGCGCCATCGCCGAAAATCCGCCCGCGTTGCTCTCCGACGGCGGCGTCATCCGCGCCGGATACAACGCCGAACTCGATGAACTCCGCAGCGCCGCCACCGACGGCAAGGCGTGGCTCTCGCAGATCCAGCAGCGCGAACAGGAGCGCACCGGAATCCGCTCGCTCAAGGTCAAGTACAACTCCGTCTTCGGCTACTACATCGAGGTGAGCAAGTCGAACCTCGCGATGGTTCCGGAGGATTACGTCCGCAAACAGACGCTGGTCAACGCCGAACGCTTCATCACCCCCGAACTCAAGGAGCTGGAGAGCAAAATCCTCGGCGCCGAGGAGAAGGCCGGGGCGCTCGAAGCGCAGCTCTTCCAGGAGCTCCGCGAATTCGCGCTGGCCTATACCAGGCGGATTCAGGACTCCGCCGACGCGCTGGCCGAAATCGACGCGCTGGCCGCGCTCGCCGAATGCGCCCGCCGTTACGGCTACCGCCGCCCCGCCATTTTCGAGGACGACCGGCTGACCGTCAAAGGCGGCCGCCACCCGGTGCTCGACGCGATGATGGGCGCGGGTAAATTCGTACCCAACGACTGCATGCTCGACGGCGACCTCAACCGGATGATGCTGATCACCGGCCCGAATATGGCCGGGAAATCGACCTACATCCGCCAGACGGCGCTCCTGGTGGTGCTTGCCCAGATGGGTTCGTTCGTCCCGGCCGACTCGATGGAGCTCGGGCTGGTGGACCGGATCTTCACCCGCGTCGGCGCGGCCGACGACCTTTCGCGCGGGCAGAGCACCTTCATGGTGGAGATGGTCGAAACCGCCAACATCCTCAACCACGTGACGCCGAGGAGCCTGGTCATCCTCGACGAGATCGGGCGCGGCACGAGCACGTTTGACGGGCTCTCCATCGCCTGGGCGGTTGCGGAGTTTCTCCACGACGACCCCGCCTGCCGCTGCCGGACGCAGTTCGCCACGCACTACCACGAGCTGACCGAGCTCGCCCAGACCCGGCGCGGCGTCAACAACTACAACGTCGCGGTCAAGGAATACGGCGACCGGATCATCTTCCTCCGGCAGATCGTGCGGGGCAGCACCGACCGCAGTTACGGGATTCACGTCGCCAAGCTCGCCGGGATTCCGCAGCCGGTGATCGAGCGGGCCAACGTCATCCTCGAACTCCTGGAGAAGACCGCCGACGCCCCACGCGAAGCAATCTCCGCCCTCCCCCGCCAGACGGTCAAGTCGAAACGGCGTAAAAGCGGCGGCAATGACGAGAACGACGATATGATCCAGCTCCGGCTGCTGTAAGACGCGGACCGAAAAAAACGGGGTGCGGTAAATCGCACCCCGTTTTGTTTCTTCAGCGCCGGTGATAGCCGCCGCCACCGCCGCCGCCCTCCGGCCTCGGATTCATGCGGGGCGGGTTGACCGGTACCGGCGTCCCCGGCCAGGTCGTCGGCATCGCCGGAGCGGGCGATGGAACGACTCGCCGGAATCCGCCGTTGCGCTCTGTCTGATAACCGAACCCCGGAATCGACGTACCCGGCTGAGGCTGCGGACGCGGCGGCTGCGGACGGGGCGGATATGGCTGCGGACGCGGCGGATACGGCTGCGGCTGCGGGTGCGGCGGATACGGCTGCGGGTGCGGCGGATACGGTTGAGGCGGACGCGGTGGACGCGGCGGATACGGGCGCGGCGGCCCCGGCCATGGCCGGTTGTGGTTCCAGCAATTCGAAGACCACCAGACCACCGGCCAATAAGAGCCGCCGATGTAATACGGGTAATTGTTCGAGTAGGAGTACACGCCGGTATTGTCGTAGTATCCGTTGTTCGGAACATTTCCGCCCTTGTTGTCCACCCCGGCCGTGCCGGAGGTGTTGTCGGCGGCGGCCTGGGCCTGGTCGGGGGCCTGGTTCTGCGTCCCGGCGGCGGTCTGGTCGGGAGCCTGGTTCTGCGTCCCGGCGGCGGCGTTCGCCTTTTGCGCGGCGGCGAAATCGCTGTAAATGTCCAGGTAGCGGTCGAGCAGGACCTGCGCGTTTTCGAGCGTGTCGGCATAAACCGGAATCTTGTCGAGGTCGCGGTAGCGCGCATGCATCCCGGTCGGGTAGAGGAACCCGCTCCACTTGCCGGTCCCCTCGGCCAGTTCAAGCTGGTCGATCAGCACCAGCGGCGGAGTCAGCTTCGGCTGGCCGCTGTTGTCTTCGATGATCGCCACCACCGTGCCGGAGAGCACCCGCTCGACCGGAACCACCACGACCGGACGGCGGTTCGCGTAAATCGCAAACCGCAGGTCGGACGGCTGAATCCGGATGTCGGCGCCCGAAAGACGCGCCTTGACCTCCTGCGTCACCCGCGCCATGCGCTCGGCCTCGCTTTCGGCGGTCTGGTCCAGCGGCATTGCGTTGGCCGCCTTCAACTGGTCCTCGAACTGCCGCGCCTTCTCGGGGTCGTAACCGAATTTTTTCTGGAGATCCGGCGTCAAGGAGGACAGCGGCAAGCCGATCATCGCGTAAGTGCCGTCCTGGCGCAGATAACCGATATCGACACCGCTCGGCGTCACCCGCTCGACCGTCGCATTCCGGAACACCCTGCCGTCACCGGTCCGGATGTCCATCACCGGTTCATCGCTCTCCGGTGCGGGAGCGGGAGTTTCCGCCCCGGATGCGGGCGGCGGAATCGGGGCGTCTTCGCCGCCGGACGGTTGCGCGATGCCGAGGCATGCGCACATGAGGAAAAGGAAATAACGCTTCATCATCGCACCTCCCCAATTGAGCTTCTGTAGATTAACTTACGACACTTTTCCGGAATATCAAACCGGGAAAGTGGAAATTCCGCCGAAACCGGTTACATTATCTGCCATGAATGTTTCGATTCCGCGAATCCGTTTTGCCATGCCGGCTCCGGCGGCGCTCGTTCTCGGCATTCTCGCCGGGGTGCTTCCGGCGACGGCCGGGGGCGGTTTTATGCCGTGGGGTCCGTTCGTCGCCGCGGCGGCGGCCGTTGCCGCGCTCCTGCTGCTTGAACGGAGATTCGCCGCCGTCGCCCTCGCCGGCATCGGGCTCGGCCTCGCCTCCATCGCGTTCCACGCCCTCCTGGACCACCGGGCGGACGCCTGCGAAATGCTCCTGCCGCCGCGCAGTTGCGGAGGCGACGCGGAGTTGCGCATTGCCGATCCGCGCGTGTCATCGGTTCCCGGCATCACGCCGCCGACGCTGATCCGGGCGGAAATCCGCAGACTGCGGCTCACCGGCGAAACCGATTTCCGCCGCGCCTCGGGAATCCTCTACCTCAAGCTCCCCGCCGAAGCGCCACCCGCGGTCCGCTGCGGCGACCTGGTGACCGCGACGGGGACGTTCGTTCTCCCGGAACCGGGCGGAGCGCTAAAACACGGCTCTGCCGAACGGCTCGAAGCGATGCGCGATTTCTCCGGCTATCTCGCCGGGCGCGGGGCGTCGCGGACCTTCCGGGCGCGGGAAGCCGCCGTCACCGGACGCGACGCCGGGCTCTCCGGCTTCCTCTCCAACGTCCGCGACCGGCTGCTCGAGCGCGCCGTGGACCGGATCGACCCGCCGCACGTCCGCAACCTGACCGCCGCGCTGTTTTTCGGAACCTCGGGCGGAGTCTCCCCCGAAAACCGGCTGACGCTGATCGAGTCGGGGACGATCCACCTCTTTTCCGTCTCCGGCATGCACGTGGCGATGCTTGCCGCCGTGCTGCTCTGGCTGCTGCGGCCGCTGCCGCTCCGGAGCCGCTACCTCGCACTGGCCGGGCTGGTGCTCCTCTATGTGCTCTCCACCGGAGCGAACGCCCCGGCGATGCGCGCTTTTTACATGATCGGGCTCTGGTGCGTGCTCCGCGCCGCGCTGCTCTACATTCCGGCCATTCACGCGCTGCTGCTGGCGGGCGGGGCGCTGATCGTCGTTTCGCCCGCGTTGCTGCTCGACATGGGGTTCCAGTACTCGTTTGTCATCACCGCGATCCTGATCCTGGCCGGGGAGCGCTTCGAGGGCGCCACCGAATTGCTCGGCGAGGAGTTCCGCTACATGCCCAACTCCCGCCTCAAGCGCAAGCGCGAAAAGCGGCTGCGGCGCGGCTGGACACTGCTTTTCGCGGTCGGAGCCTGCGGCGCGGCGTTCCTCGGCGGCGTCGGGATTTCGCTCTATTCGCAGGGGTTGCTGCTGCCCGGTTCGGTTCCGGCCAATCTCGCGCTGATGCCGGTGGTGGCGCTGCTCTTTCCGATCCTGTTCTTCAAGCTCGGGTTCGGCCTCTTCTGGAGCGGCTTCGACCGGCTCGGAGCCTGGCTGCTCGAACGCTGCTTCGGCTTCATGGAAGCGGTGACGCAACTGGCGGCGACCGGCTTCGGCCGGATTTCCGCCGTGCGGCCTTCGACGATTGAAATCCTGCTGTTCTACGCGGCGCTCTTCCTGCTGGCCACGGTACGCAAAACCGGAGCCGCCCGCGCGGCGGCGCTGGTGCTCGTGCTGCTCCCCGCGGGGTGGATCCTCCGGGCCGGGCTGAACCCGCCCGCGCTCTTCGTCGCGGCGGGAAGCGTGGAGAGTCCGCCGGTCGTCGCCTTCCATGATCCGGGAATCGGGTACGCCTGCGTCGTCAACGCCTCCGAATACGCCGTGGTTTCCGCCGCCGCCGACTTTCTTCAGAAACGCGGCGTGACCCGGATCGAACAGCTCGCTTTTTCGGAGGCGAGAACCGCCAACCTCGCCGCGCTCCCGCAACTCGCCTCGCGGATTCCGGTCGCCGCGGTGGCGGTGACCGAACCCGACCGCTATTCGCGCGCCTTTTCGGAGAAGCTCGCAGAGGCGCTTCCCGGCTGCCCGGTCGCCGCCTCCGATAGCGGGGGAAATTATGGTCCGCTTAAAATTGCTCAAAAAAACGGGGTGACGGCGCTTGAATATTCCGGAATTGGAAGTAATCTATACTGGTGTCTTTCGTTTGAACGGATGGATTCCGGCTGGCATTTGAAGCTGCTGCGGCCGAACTCTCCCGCGATCGAAGTCTTTTTGCCGAACAGCAGCGTACCGGAGGTGTGGGAACATGAGTTCCGATAAGATGAGAATCTGTCACGTGATCAGCCGGATTACCGCCGACGGAGTGCGAGAGAGCACCCTCTTTGCCATTCGCGGCCATCTGCAGAAGGGGCACGAAGTCGTTCTGCTTACCGGTCTTGCGCGGGAGGAGCGCGAAGACGCGTTCCCGCAGAAAGCCGATTCTCCGAAATTCGAAACCGTCGAACTCCCCGCCCTGACCGGCCGGCTCGATCCGCACAGCGAATACCGGGCGTATCGCGAACTCCTGGAATTCTTCCGGCAACGGAAGTTCGACGTCGTCCACACCCACGGCCCGAAAGCGGGAGTCGCCGGAAGAATCGCCGCCAGGCGGGCCGGAACCCCGGTCGTCGTCCACACGGTCCACGGGTCGGAGTTCGACCCCGGCGAAAAAGGGTGGAGGAACATGCTTTACCGGATCTCGGAGCGGTTCGCCGCGCGGTACTGCGATCAGATCTTCGCCGCCGCCCATAGCATCGTCGGCCAGTGCGTCGAAGCCGGAATCGCTCCGCGCGGCAAATACACGGTGGTCTACCGCGGAATCGATATTTCGCCGTTCACCGACGCGAAGCGGGAGCCGGGGCTGCGCGGCGAACTCGGCATCCCCGAAAACGCGCGGGTCATCGTCACGCTGGCCGGACTTTCCCCGATGAAGGGGTACGAATACGTCGTCCCGGCGGCGGCCCGGATCATCCGCAAATATCCGGACACCCACATGCTGCTGGTCGGCGACGGGCCGATGATCCACAGCCTCAAGGCGCAGACGCTCGAACTCGGGTTGCTGGGGAATTTCCACTTTGCCGGATCGGTTCCGCCGCCTCAGGTTCCCCGGTATCTGGCCCAGGCCGATCTGTTCTGGCACCTGCTGCCGCACGAGAAATTCCTCCGCCCGATCGTTCAGGCGCTCGCCGCCGGTCTCCCGGCGGTCGCGTTCCGGGTCGGCGGAATCCCGGAAGTGGTCAAGGACGGCGAGACCGGCTACTGCGTGGAACCGGAGCAGGTAAGCGAGGTCGCCAAAGCGACCGCCAAACTGTGGGACGACCCCGCCGCCGCCCGCCGGATGGGGAAAACCGGCAAACTCCGCGCCCTCGAACAATTCACCTGGCCGCGCATGGCCGCCACCCTCGAAAAGGAATACCGTGAGCTCTTGGAGCAGAAAACTCGACGCTGAACTGCGGCGTTTCGAACGCCTGGCCATCGCCTTCTCCGGCGGCTGCGACAGTACGCTGCTGGCCGAGGCGGCGCGCCGTGCGCTGGGGGAGCCAAACGTCCTGCTGCTGCTCGCCGATTCGGCGCTGCTGCCGCGCGCGGAAGCGGCGCGGGCGCGCGAACTCGCCATGAAGGCGGGGCTGCGGCTCGAAATCCTGACGCTCGATCCGCTTGCCGACGAACGGGTTCGCGCCAACGACCATCTCCGCTGCTATCACTGTAAACGGCGGGTGTTTTCGGCGCTGCGGGAACGCGCCCGGAGCCTCGGCTTCGCGACGCTCGCCGACGGGGCGAACCTCGACGACCGCGGCGACTACCGGCCCGGCGCGCGGGCGGCCGACGAGCTCGGCGTGGTCCATCCGCTCGGCGAGTTCCCCAAGGCGGCAATCCGCAAGCTGGCCAGGGAGTGGGAGCTGCCGACCTGGGACCTCCCGGCCGCGGCCTGTCTCGCCAGCCGGATCCCGACCGGAACGCCGCTCGACGCGGCCTCGCTCGCGCTGGTTGAAGCGGGAGAAACCGCCGTCGCGGAGCTCGGCTACGCCGGGTTCCGGGTCCGCAAGACCGGCCCGGCGGCGGCGCGCCTCGAATTCCGCGAAGGCGACCTCGAACGCGCCCGGAACGAATTCGCCGCTCTCGAAGCACGGCTTAATCAACTCGGTTTCGCCACCGTCACGCTGGCCGCCTACCGCACCGGAGCGATGAACGACTTCGCCGAATCATTGTGAATTTTCCGCGCCGGGGATTGATTTTCCGCTCAAGGAATGATATTGTAGCTGCGTCCAGTCAAACAGGAGAACAGCTATGGATTTTTCCCGTTATTTCCGCGATTACCCCACACCCGAGGGGCGTTTCGGTCCTTACGGCGGCTGCTATCTGCCGCCGGAACTTGAACAGGCGTTCCGCGAAATCGAGGCGGCCTACCAGTCGATCGCGCGTTCGGCCTACTTCATCAACGAGTTGCGCCGCATCCGGCGGGAGTTTCAGGGCCGTCCGACGCCGGTTTACCACTGCGACCGCCTGTCGCGCAAGCTCGGCAACTGCCAGATCTACCTCAAGCGCGAAGACCTCAACCATACCGGCGCCCACAAGCTCAACCACTGCATGGGCGAAGGGCTGCTGGCCAAGGTGATGGGCAAAAAGCGCCTGATCGCCGAAACCGGCGCGGGGCAGCACGGCGTCGCGCTGGCGACGGCGGCGGCCTACTTCGGGCTGGAGTGCGAAATCCATATGGGCGAAGTCGATATCGCCAAACAGGCTCCGAACGTCACCCGCATGAAGATCCTCGGCGCGAAGGTCGTGCCGGTCAGCGCCGGACTCAAGACGCTGAAGGAGGCGGTGGACTCCGCCTTCGTGTCGTATGCGAAAAATTACCAGGACTCGATCTACTGCATCGGTTCGGCGCTCGGGCCGCACCCGTTCCCGCTGATGGTCCGCGACTTCCAGTTCTGCATCGGCGAAGAGTCGCGCGAGCAGTTCAAGTCGATGACCGGCCAGCTTCCGGACGCGATCTGCGCCTGCGTCGGCGGCGGCAGCAATGCGGCGGGCTCCTTCTCGGCCTACCTCAACGACCCGGTCGATATCTACGGCGTCGAGCCGATGGGACGAGGGACGGAGACCGGCGACCACGCCGCCACGCTGACCTATGGCACGCCGGGCAACATGCACGGCTTCGACAGTTACGTGCTCAAGGACGAAAAGGGCGGCCCGGCCCCGGTCTATTCGATCGCGTCCGGCCTCGATTATCCGTCGGTCGGCCCGGAACACGCCTTCTGGAAGGACCTCGGACGGGTCAACTATGTCAGCTGCACCGATGAGGAAGCGGTCGATGCGTTCTTCAAGCTCTCGCGTTACGAGGGAATCATCCCGGCGCTGGAGAGCTCGCACGCGATCGCCTTCGCCATGAAGTGGGCGACGACCCACCCCTACGGGTCGATCCTCGCCACCTGCTCCGGGCGCGGCGACAAAGACGTCGAT
>Ga0209373_10003736_pt1 | contig 13750 bp, 7 predicted proteins | sample Higcelweek5metaG_FD_187173 | JGI IMG/M metagenome (GOLD analysis project Ga0209373, IMG submission 187173) | Freshwater pond sediment microbial communities from the University of Edinburgh, under environmental carbon perturbations - High... | ecosystem: Environmental > Aquatic > Freshwater >...
CTACTATTCACTCAATGAGCTTCTTGTCAAGTTCTCCAATGTCTTCATGACGGATATAAACCTTTACACGCCATCGGGCACCCTGCTTGCAACCTCCCGTCCCGAAGTCTTTTCTGAAAAATTACTGGGGAATAAGATAGACCCGGCTGCCTACAGTGCTCTGACTGCTGAAGGTAAAACTGAATTTATAAGTGAGGAAAACATAGGCGGGATGAACTATCTGTCAGCTTACATGCCGTTTTACAACATGGATAACAAGCTGATGGCATATATCAATCTGCCATATTTCAGGATGCAGAACATTCTGACAGGAGAAATTTCGAATCTCCTTGTCACCCTGATTAATTTCACCCTGCTGCTACTTATGCTGATGATGTGGCTGGCAGTATTCCTGAGCGAGAGGATCACCTCGCCGTTGACAATGCTTCAGAGTGCTATGGCATCAGTGGAATACGGTAAAAAGAACGAGCATATTCATTACCGCAGCAGTGACGAAGTGGGGGAGCTGGTGAAGCAGTATAACCGGATGATTGACGAACTGGGAGAGAGCGCCGGAAAACTGGCGCGAAGCGAAAGGGAGCTTGCCTGGCGCGAAATGGCCAGACAGGTGGCCCACGAGATCAAGAATCCGCTCACACCGATGAAGCTGAATGTGCAGCAGCTCCTTAAATGGTGGAAGGACAAGATACCGGATTTCGGGAAGAAGCTTGAGTCGTTCACGGGGAACCAGATCGAATATATAGATAACCTCTCATCTATTGCAACGGCATTCTCTTATTTTGCCCGCCTGCCCGGTGCCGAGCCCGCGGAGGTTGATGTGCTTGCCCAGCTCCGCACTTCACTTGAACTTTTCGGTCAGTCAGACGAAGCCTCGATTACCCTTGAGAGCGGGAATATCAGCAAGGCTGTGATAATGGCTGACAGGGAACACCTCAACGGCATCTTTTCAAATCTTCTGAAGAACTCAATTCAGGCAATGACAGCCGGGAGGAAGGGGGAAATTAAGATCACCCTCTCTGCCACAGTAGACAGGGTTCTCATTGAATTCCGTGACAACGGGTCAGGAATTCCCGAGGAGCTGAAAGCTAAAATGTTTACCCCAAACTTCACCACCAAATCTTCCGGGATGGGTCTCGGTCTGTCAATCGTCAAACGATATGTGGAAACTGCCGGAGGTACGATAAGTTATGAATCTGAACCCGGCAATGGAACAACCTTCTTTATTGAACTTCCACTTTTATATACTGTTGAACGTCTGGGGCGGCCGGTTAACTAAATATTCTCATTGAAATATCAGATTTAATTACATATATTAGCAGGCAATATAGCCTTCTGATGTCCCTGAGATTGTCTGATATATTTAAAATCCAGCTCCTTGCACTTTTTGCTTTCTCCTTCGGGGGCGTCATTCCGGCTTTCAGCCAGACAAAGTCGCTGGTTACCGGTGAGGTAAACAGGTATGCCAAAGTTCTAACAGTTGGGGGTGATTTCGTTACAGTTCAGGATGCCTCCGATTTTTCGCCGGGTGACACTGTCATGGTCATCCAGATGTCCGGGGCTGAAATAAATGCTTCGGCTACACTTCCAGGCAACATGCAGAATTCAGTAGGCAGTCCCGGTTCATTCGAAATTGTGATAGTGCAGGCTGTAGCGGGAAATCAGATAACCTTCACGCGGTCAATACTCTTTCCTTATGATCCTGTAGGGAAGGTCCAGATAATTAGATTGGGGATATACCTCGATGCTGTTGTAAATGCAGAACTTTCGTGTACTCCGTGGGACTCCACAACCTCTACAGGGGGAGTGCTTGCCTTCATGGCCAACAGGCTCACGCTGAATGCTGACATTAACGTCTCAGGCAGAGGTTTCAGGGGAGGCCAGGTTGCATTGGGATCTGCCATCTGTCAGGAGATAGGTGAAGCATACAGATCATATTTCTATGATATTACGTCGACGGCAGCCGGTTATAAAGGTGAAGGCGTGGGCTTCAGGAATGAGACAGGCATTTCTATATATCCATCACTGGCAAGGGGTAAGGGGGTTACACTTACAGGCGGTGGCGGCGGAAACGGTCACTTCTCCGGCGGCGGCGGCGGATCAAACTACGGTGCCGGCAGCCCGGGAGACATTGAGGCCAGTGGTTGCGGCATTTCATATAACGGCGGGCTGGGCGGATACTCAATAGGAGAGACGGTACTCAGCGGCGGTGTATTTATGGGTGGCGGCGGCGGAGCATCAGTATACTCGGTTACTCCCAACACAGCCGCAGGAGGACGCGGTGGCGGTATCGTGGTGATATTTGCAGGCTCGGTACAGGGTAACGGACGTGTTATCTCAGCGACGGGGATTGAACCGAATGCAAACACTCTGACGACTGCAGGGGCAGCAGGAGGAGGTGCCGGTGGTTCAGTGATACTGAGCGCAGGGCTGATCCTGTCGGATTTCGGACTGCAGGCAGGCGGGGGCAAGGGAGGCAATACAGTAAACTCACTCGGTGCCGGTGGTGGCGGCGGCGGCGGACTTATCTGGACACAGTCGGCATTTCCCGGAACCAGAACGGTAGCGGGCGGTACCAGCGGATTGAACAACGGTACAAATGCGAACAGAAACGGATCGCCGGGCCTGTTGCTTGTAAACCCCAACCTTCCGCTTAACGGTTTCCTGTTCAACGAGATATTCTCCATGCTTACATATTCCACCGTCGATTCAATCTGTGAGGGAGAAGTCCCTCCGACAATCCTCGGTGCGCAACCCACAGGGGGCGACGGTAACTATACATACCAGTGGCAGAAGAGTTATGATAAACTTGCCTGGACTCCTGTTCCCCTGGCCACAGGGAAAGACCTTATACCCTCATCACCGGAGTCATCAACAGTCTGGTTCCGCAGGGTTGTTTATGACGGGGGAGGGATAACAGACTTCGGCAGACCGGTACAGATAATAGTACATCCTCTTATTTCAGGAAACCTTGTGGGAAGAGATACAACCCTGTGCTACAATCAGGATCCGGAAGAGCTTTATCCGCTGAACTCAGGACCAGCCGGCGGCACCGGATTGTACTTTTACACCTGGGAGAAAAGTGACAATAACGTTCTTTGGGGTGCTTCCACGGGAACAGTCAATCAGCCAAAATATAACCCCTCGGCTCTCACTGTGACACAGTATTACCACCGGGTTGTAAATTCAGGAGCCTGCACTGATGTCAGTTCGCCGGTAACGGTTACAATACTTCCTGTGATAAACGGCAACACTGTCGGCACTGACCAGACTGTCTGCCAGGGCACTTCCTTCAGCAACCTCAATCCAACCGTCACCCTCACAGGAGGGGCTTCGACATACAGTTACCTTTGGCAGAGCAGCAGTGACAACGTAATCTGGGCACCGGCTGCAGGTACCAATAGCGGAGATTTCTATGATCCGCAGAATGATTCTCCAGGCACATATTATTTCCGCCGGACAGTATACAGCGGACTGAACAATACATGTCAGAGCATCTCACCTTCCCTGCAGCTGGTGAGTCATCCCGCAATTGCTAACAACACCGTCACAGCTCCGCAGACAATCTGTGAAGGCTCTGCCCCCGTCTTGCTCAACGGCTCGGTCCCGTCAGGCGGTGCCGGAGCCGGGTCCTATACTTACCAATGGCAAAACAGTACAAACGGAATCACTTTCAGCCTTATGACAGGGGTCACCACGGAAGACTTTGCAGGGGTTCCGCTCACAGTAAGCACCTGGTACAGGCGTATCGCATATTCTTCTGTTTGCAGCAGCGTGAGCACCGATATTCAGATTACGGTTGATCCGGCGCTTACAGGCTATCACATAGGACTTCCAGCTTCAGGACATGATACAATAAGCACGGGGCAGGCACCCGCATTGCTTCAGGGAACACCGGCGGGCGGACTTGCCGTCAAAACCTTTAATTGGGAATCATCGACAGACAACATTACCTTCAGCAGCCTTTCTGTTATCACCCAGGACTACCAGCCCGGGGTACTGACTGCAACAACATGGTTCAGACGGACTGTCACCTCAGGTGCCTGTACAGTAAGCTCAACCTTTAAGATCACCGTGCTACCGGCAATAGCCAATAATACAATCGCTGCCGACCAGAGGGTATGCAACACTTCCACGCCGGCGCAGATTACCGGGACAGCACCGACAGGAGGCGACGGCAGCTTCAGGTACGTCTGGGAGAAGAAGGAGCCTGCGGCTACCCTGTGGATCAGTGCTGACGGGAACAATAACACTGCAAATTACCAGCCTCCCGCTCTCGGAAGTACAACACAGTTCAGACGCACAATTTATTCTGGTGAAAATAATTGCTGCACCTCTGTTTCGCCGACTGTCACAGTGACAGTAGACATCATGCCACTGAACGTTACTGCCGGTCCTGACCGTACTCTTTACCCGTATCAGTTTGCGGCAATTCTGGAGGGAAGCTATTCCGGAACCGGAACTTCAGAATGGAGTCTGATTTCAAGTATTGACGGCGATCCCGAATTTGCCGACTTTACAGATCCGGTGTCGGTTGTCCGCAAGCTTGGCTTCGGTGAAAATATCTGTGAGTTCAGGGTGAAAAACAATGTCTGCGAGGCAGCACCAGACCAGGTAATCCTGACAGTGCCTGAAGTTAAAATCCCCGAAGGAATTTCGCCTAACGAGGACGGTTTAAATGATTATTTCAATGTTGAAGGACTTGAGTTTACTTACAATGAACTTGTCATTATAAATACTGGCGGAGCGGTTGTCTACAACACCAAAGATTACAGGAGCAATGATCCTGCTAACGGCTGGAGGGGCCTTGACAATTCCGGCGAGCCGCTTCCGGAGGGAACCTATTATTTCCTGCTTACAATCAAAGGTGCGCTTGACATCAGTGTTCCGGAATATGTGGCACGGATAAGCGGTTTTATAGTTATCAGAAGATAGGATGAAGCAGAGCCTGTGCATATTTATACTGTTAGTTCTGCTTTCGCAGGCAGGGCTGAATGCCCAGCAGTCGCCAATTACGAGCCAGTACCTCACAAACGGACTGATAATAAATCCCGCATATACAGGTACGCGCGGGGCACTCAGTGCAAATCTCTCTTACCGTAAGCAGTGGGCAAGAATCAACGGTGCACCTCAGTTTCAGAACTTATCGCTGCACAGCCCCATTAACCAGAAAGAAAAGGTATCACTGGGCCTGCTCGCTCAATACAATACCTTCGGAGTGACAAAAGACATGGGTATCTATGCCTTTTATGCATACAATGTACCACTGGGACGCGGAAAACTGTCAATGGGTCTCAAGGGTGGTGTGGATATTTCAAATACGAATTACAATAACCTCGAGTTAATCGATCAGAATGACCCCCGGTTTATGGGATCCTCTTCATACACACTGCCGAATATCGGGGCAGGGTTATATTATTATACTGACAAATACTTCGTAGGCCTGTCGGTACCTTCGATTCTGAGTTACAGGAGGGACGAAGCAGACCAGTTCAGTGTGCATCCCGATTATAATTTCCTTAAAAGTTATTTTTCAGCAGGCGCACTGATCACGTTTTCGGAGGGTTTCAAGGTCAAACCTTCGATGCTTTTAAGATATTCGCCGTCTGAGCCGCTTGAAATTGACCTTAATACGAACCTTATAATTGCTGACATTCTTTGGATCGGAGGCTCATACAGGGTTGCAGAGAAGGCCGCCGTAGGCCTTATAGATCTGCAGGTCACCCCGCAGCTTAAGCTTGGATATTCCTATGATTTCCAGGCAGGACACCTCAGTAAATACACCTCAGGGACACATGAGGTCTCACTCAGATATGAATTTGAATTCTCGGTTAGCGCGGCATCGCCAAGATATTTCTGACGTATGAAGAGATCACTTATATATTCTCTCATTCTTTTGCTCCTGGTAATCCGGCCGATTGACCTTGAGGCGCAGGCGAAAGGATCTTTTGAAGTTACTCCTCTTTCAGCTGTCGCCACTAACTCTGATGAATTCGCCCCTGTGATTGTCGAAGACGGAATACTGTTCTGTTCGAACAGAAAGACCAATCCCTTCACTACACACAAGAACTTTGAAGGAATACGGCTTTATGATCTTTTCTTTGCTCCTTTTGATGAGGAAGGTAAACCGGGGAAGGCGGTTAAGTTTACAGCAGGGCTGGGTAAGAATACTAATATCGGGCCGGCATACCTTAGCCCCGATGGGAATACTCTGTGGTTTACCCGGAATTATCTCGAGGGGACAAAACTGAAAAAGAATCAGCCGAATAACCTGGGGATTTTCACTGCACGCAAACAGGGGTCAGGCTGGACTGATATCACCCCTTTCAGGTATAATGACCCGTCGTACAACCTTTCATATCCCTTTGTGTCATCCGATGGAAAATATCTCTTTTTTGCTTCGGACATGCCAGGAACGCTCGGCAAGTATGATATTTTCATGAGTGAGAACTCAAATGGAGAATGGGGCAAACCGGTTAACCTGGGGAACAGTGTGAATTCGGCAGATGCTGAAATTCATCCTTTTCTGCACAGTTCGGGAAGGCTTTATTTTACCTCGGACCGTACCGGAGGACAAGGCGGACTTGACATCTGGTATTCGGTATCATCTGCCGGAAGCTGGAGCAAGCCTGTGGTGCTTTCTGACCCAATAAATTCCGAAGCCGATGACTTTGCCTATTATGCAGTCTCAACCGGCCAGGAGGGATACTTTTCATCAAACCGGCGTAAATTCAGCGATGATATATTCAGATTTGCAACAACAATTATCCGGTGGTCAAACTGTGATACGCTTCAGAAGAACAGCTATTGCTATGAGTTTGTAGAGGAAAAGGCCATCCTGGGAGATACTCTGGGTCTGAGGTATAGATGGGAATGGAATTTCGGCGACGGAACCAGGGCTTCGGGAATCCGTACCGAACACTGTTTTGCCGGACCTGGCGTATATGATGTAAGCCTCGATATGATCAACCTGGTCACAGGGGGTATCGAGAAAAGGCAGGCTTCCTATGAGCTTGAAATTGAAGATGTGGAACAGCCCGTTATAAACGCTCCGGACAGGGTCACGGCAGGGGAGACTTTTTCTCTCAATGCCGGCGACACATATCTTCCCGGGATGAAGATTGCCAGGTACTACTGGAATTTCGGAGATGAGACCGAGGCTGTCGGAATTGATGTTTCAAAATCGTTCCCGGTACCGGGCAGATATAATATACAATTGATAGTCAGCTCAGAACCGGGTGCAGGTGGGGTAATACGTGAAGTATGCGTATGCAGGGATATTGAAGTAGTCAGCAATGGGAATTGAAAACGCTATGAAAACGATCAGAACAAAAAGATATTTAAAATTCCTGGTAATACTGTTGTTATCCGGAGGACCTGGAATTGTTCTTTCTCAGCCTGTCCCCGGCCCTGATGAGAATATTCCTTACCTGATAACTTTTGGGAAAGACAGCAAAACATCATGGGGGGATGATGATTTTTCTCAGACCTTCTTCTTTACAGTTCCTAAAGATTTCAAGGATCCGTTCTATATCAGGATTTTTGATCCTGAAATAGGAGGAAAGACTGATGAGCTGAACAATTTCTGGAACACGCGCACACTTTATTCAGTCTATGGAGGCAGGGGATGTTACACCAATCCTGATGCCAAGGGAATCACCCCTGGGGGCAACTACAAGAGCGGGACCCTTCTTGCTTCAAGGGTTTTCGCGATGGAAAACAAACTTGATGAGCAGTGGTACACTTTTGGTCCCTTTAACCCTGCCGACGGCGAATACTACCCCAAATTTTCGAGCAATGTATTCAAGATCATATGTGACGGACTTGCCGGAGACGACGGCAACCTTTACAGATATTTTCTCTCACGGAGGCCTGACACCAACATTCCAATTGAGGGGGCCAATGCCTTTACATACGAGTATACTTTCCGGATGTGGAATAACAATGACACATCATATGTTTCACACATATACCCGTTTATTGACAGTGGGTGCATTTACATTAAGCAGAAGAACTTCGACTGGGATAACGACGGTGATTTCATAGTGGTCTCAACAGAGCGTAAAGGTCAGAAGTTGCCGCTTTCAAATGAGGATAACTGGACTGATTTCAACATGCCGATACTCGATGCCGAAATTGGCAAGTCGCTCGACTTCAGATTCTACAAAAGGAGAGGAGAACTTGTGAGAAACAATAATGTTGTGATGTCTGTCGAAAACCAGTACGGTGAGAACCTCCAGTTCTTCAGTGCACCAATTGGAGGTGTGCCCGTTTACAGGCCCAGGATAAAGGCTACGAAAAAATAGACATGACCAGGAGAATGAGATTCTTTTACGCAGCAGTCACTTTTTTTGCGCTGACACTGCTGCTTCCGACCACTGCATGTGCACAGACATACAGTTATAAGACTTTCGATCTGACAAACGGTCTTCCCGGAAGTTATGTCAATGCAATTGGCCAGGATAAGGAGGGATTCCTGTGGGTGGGTCTCGAGACGGGCCTTTACCGGTTTGACGGATTTAATTTTTACACTGTTACTCTTCCTGACACCCTCTCGCAGGGTTATCCGGCCACACTGTTTTGCGATGCCGGGGGAGTAATGTGGATAGGCTTTACCGACGGGTCTCTTTTTACATGGTCGGCAGGATCCGTTGTCACCCGGCAGAGTGACACAGATGCTGACAGGATAAACAGGATCATGGCGGCTCCTGACGGAAAAACCTGGATTGTTTCACAGAGCAGGGGAATTTATGTTGCAGGCGGGGGAAAGACAACCAAACTGGCTACACCTGAAGGAATAGTAGTCTTTGACATAGCATTTGTCGGAGAAGATTCACTCCTTGTGGCGACCCAGGATAACCTGCATATGTGTAAAATACAGGGTGATCAGATTGTCATAGTAAAATCATTTCCCGAACTTGAATACACCTGGATCCAGTCGATTGTTAGTTTGCCGGGGAGGAGATGGGCAGCCGGAACTGACGGAGCAGGTCTTTATATTATTTCAGAGGAGGGAGGCAGTTTTACAGCTTCACCGGTCTCTGGATTTCAGTCACTGGAGGGAGTGCGTATCCCTGCTTTACTTCCGGTTGACGGATCAACACTGCTGGCGGCGACCCGCGAATCAGGAGTAGCAAAAATAAGATTCAGTGATGATTTTTCATCTGTGGCGTCAGCCGAAATCTATGATATCAAATCTGGCCTGCCTGACAATGATGTCAGAACAGTATTCACCGATCGTGAGGGCAATCTCTGGATCGGACTTTTCAACAGGGGACTGGCAGCGGTGACAACAAATGCCTTTTCCTTTTATATTCCAGGTGCCGACAGGGAGATAACCTACATTGGAGAAACATCAGGGGGTATTGTGATGGGAACAAGGTCTGGCCTGTATGACTTTAATCCGGCCACGGGCAGTTTTGGGAATTACCGTGACCTGAATAAAAAGACAGGAGGCTCAGGCATTACTACCTGGAATGCTGAAAGAGACGGAAATATCTGGATTGGAACTGCGGAAAACGGATTATTCCTGTTGAACAGTGCCGGTAGTGTTAAGTCGTTTTACAGGGCAGGCAATCCCGGTCAGGATCATATCAACGGCATTACTCTGGACAGTAAATACATCTGGCTGGCCACGCTCAATGGTATTGTGGTTCTGGACAGAGAAACGGGAAAGAGGGAGAGAGAATTCACAACGTGGGACAGATTACCTAACAATAATAATATTTCACAGGTGGTATCTGTAAAGGAGGGGGTTGTTTTGGTGGCAACTGAAACGGACAGGCTCTGTTACGTGAGCATTGCTGACGGAGTGATTATCGAGGGCCTTGTAATGGAGGGTCCGATGAGGAACAGGATACAAAGCATCTCAACCTCAGGTGCTGACGGTTCGATAAGTGTAGGAACACTTGGGAACGGTCTTTTCAGGTTCAGGACAGACACCCTTCTGAATGTTACCTCTGCTGACGGACTCCTGGCAAATTACTGTTACAGTGTTCTGAATGCCTCAGACGGAAGGATATGGACCGGGCATGAACGGGGTTTTTCAGTTGTAAATCTCTCTGCAGGAGCGATTCGCACTTTCGGCAGGGATTTCGGGGTAACCGGCGATTGTCTTCCGAATGCTCTTTTCGAGGCTTCTGACGGGAGGATATATATAGGCACTACCGAAGGAGTCGTGGTGTATGATCCGCATATGGAGAGGAAGAATCCGCCGCCGCCGCAGGCAGGGATAATATCAGTCGTGATTGGCGGTACCGGGTATCCGTGGCGCCCTGTATATCAGCTTCCCTACCGTACTTCATACAAGGTTCAGGTGAATTATGCAGGGTTGTCACTCAGTGACCCGCTTAACGTTGTATACCGGACCAGACTCACCAACTATGATGAGGAATGGACTGACCCGACATACGACAGGAGCGAAGACTACAGCCTTCGTGACGGAAATTACACTTTTACGGTTGAGGCATCTCCCGCTGACAAGAGCACTGGCGGAACAACGGCATCATTCGAAATTCATATCAAGAGACCTTTCTTCAGGACCTGGTGGTTCCTTCTTGGCATGCTGGCATTATTGTCGGGAATTGTATATATAATTATCCTGTTGAGGGAGAGAATGCACAGGATTCAGAGAAAAGCCCTGGAAGATGAACTTGACATCCGCACGGCCGAAGTGAGGGCACAGAAGGAAGAGCTGTTCCAGAAAAACACTGACATAACTGAAAGTATAACCTACGCAAAAAGAATTCAGACAAGCGTTCTGCCAGACACTTCCCGCCTGGCTACTGTTTTCGGCGACGCCTTTGTTTTCTTCCTTCCCAGGGACATTGTCAGCGGCGATTTTTACTGGTTTGACTGGATAGACAAGGACAAATTTATTCTTGTATGTGCTGACTCCACAGGCCACGGTGTTCCCGGTGCTTTTATGTCAATGATTGGTACAGCCCTGCTGCAGGATATAATTACCCGCAAGAAGATTGTCAAACCGTCACAGATAATGGTGGAGCTTGACAGGCAGATATTTTCAACCCTGAACCAGAACCAGGAGGTTGAAGCGGCAAATGACGGAATGGACATAGTTGTCTGCGAGTTTAACGTGAAAACCAGGCACCTCGTTTTTGCATCAGCAATGCGGCCGGTTATTCTGATTATTGACGGCGAGCAGCAATATGTAAGGGGAAACCGGGCTGCAATCGGAGGAGAATCAGCGTCAGAGAAGTTTTTCAATGACCAGGAGTATTACCTGCGGGAGGGTGACCTGATCTATCTCTTCTCCGACGGCTATCCTGATCAGTTTGGCGGACGAGGAAGCAAGAAGATGAAGATCAGCAGGCTCAAAGCCCTGATAGAGGACATAAAGCATCTTCCAATGCCGGAACAGTACACCAGGGTTAAAGATTACTTCTTTGAATGGAAGGGAGAGAACGAACAGATAGATGATGTCCTGATTATGGGCATCAAGCTTTGATCACTCCACCGGGCAGGTTCCTGTTTCCCCGAGAATGACTACACATGTTGAAGCTGTGTTGCTGTCATGCCCTAAGCGGTCTCTTATCCAGAAATCGTAGTAGAGCGTATCTGTGTCATTATAAAAGAAATAAATCAGGGTGACATCAATTGTGCCCCTCATGATTTTATTCTGTCCCGGGGTCTCCATGAAGGGTATCCGGTATTCTGAAGGATAAAGGGGGTCAGTGATGACAGCCGGAATAAATTCGCCTCCTGTCTGGCGGAAAAGCTGGAGGAATAGATTACTCGCTATTGTTGACCCTGTTGAGTCAGGATCAGACAACCCGATGTCTCCGTCTCCGTCTTCGAAATAAAACGTAAGTTTCCCTGCCCTGGCTGGATTGCCCAGAATGTCTACGGTGTCAAACACTGAGAAGGTTCTGAACTCTATCCTGGGCTCAGGAGGCAGCTTTTCGATCTTCCGGCATGAAAAGAGCGAAAAGACAAGAACTGCGATCAGTATGGAATAATATCTGTTCATTACGGTGTCAACCCGTTTTGCATCAAAAATCAAACCAAAAGTATCTATTTTTTTCGGAAGAATATCTTAACAGGAGCGCCGGAAAAATCAAAACTCTCCCTGAGCCTGTTCTCTACGAACCTTTTATAGGGGTCCTTAATGTACTGGGGAAGGTTGCAAAAAAATGCGAATGTGGGATATGCCGAGGGTATCTGGGTGACATATTTGATCTTTATTTGTTTTCCCTTCAGTGACGGGGGAGGTGTATCCTCAATTAACTTGAGCATTACATCATTCAGTTTCGATGTAGTGATCTTCCTTCTCCTGTTTTCATAAACTGTGGTTATCAGCTCCAGCACCTTGTGAATCCTCTGTTTGTTTGTGACCGAAATGAAGAGTATAGGATAGTCTCTGAACGGGGCAGTGCGGTTCCTGACGGCATCCTCGAAGGTCGTTGTGCTCTTGTTGTCTTTTTCAACAAGGTCCCATTTATTTACAAGTACTGCCACACCTTTATTATTCTTTTGTATGATACTCAGGATGTTGAGATCCTGTGCCTCAATACCCCTTGTGGCATCAATCATGAGAAGGCAGAGGTCAGACTCTTCTATCGATCTTACTGCCCTGAGCATGGAGTAAAACTCTATGTCTTCTTCCACTTTGGCTTTTTTCCTCAGTCCGGCAGTGTCAATAAGGTAAAATGTGGAATTGAATTTATTGTATTTACTGTAGATCGAATCCCTTGTTGTACCGGCCACCGGGGTCACTATATTTCTCTCTTCCCCGAGTAGTGCATTGGCCAGTGACGATTTGCCGACGTTCGGGCGTCCGACGATGGCAACCCTGGGGATGTCAGGCTCTGGTTCGTCAATTGTCTCTGGCAGATGTTTCACAACTTCGTCAAGCAGGTCGCCGGTGCCACTGCCGTTGACCGAGCTTACCGGAAAGTAATCGCCCAGCCCCAGGCTGTAAAACTCCGGAGCATCAAGAAGCCGCTGGTTGTTGTCAACCTTGTTGACCACGGTTATGACTTTCTTTGCTGATCTGCGCAGCAGGTCGGCTACCTCCCTGTCAAGGTCGTGTATTCCGTCCTCGACATTGACCATGAACAGGATCAAATCTGATTCGCTTATTGCCAGTTTTACCTGCCTGTTTATCTCGTCTTCGAACATATCTTCCGAAGCCTCCACGTACCCGCCCGTATCAACCACTGAGAAGTCAACCCCGTTCCATACGGACCTTCCGTAATGCCTGTCACGGGTTACCCCGCTTGTCTCGTTTACAATTGCGTCACGACTTTCAGTCAGCCTGTTAAAAAGGGTGGATTTGCCCACGTTGGGACGACCCACTATTGCTACTATTCTGCTCATTTCTCCACTTTCATTCTAAAGATATCCGAATTTTTTCAGCATGCCGGGGCTGTCTCTCCACTCACGGGCCACCTTCACGTACATTTCAAGAAAAACCTTCTTTCCGAGGAAGTTTTCCATCTCCTTGCGGGCGCCGGTACCCACCCTTTTCAGCATTGATCCCTTGTGCCCGATTATGATTCCCTTCTGACTTTCGCGTGCAACATAGATCACGGCCCTGATGCTTATCAGGCTTTCTTCCTCGGTGTAGGTTTCAATCTCGACTTCCACTGAATAGGGGATCTCTTTCTGATATGTCTCGAGGATCTTTCCCCTGATTATTTCCGAGACAAAAAACCTGTCATATCTGTCTGTAAGCTGGTCTTTCGGGAAGTAGGGTTCTCCTTCAGGAAGACGGTTGAGGACCTCCCTGAAG
>Ga0209373_10003737_pt1 | contig 13750 bp, 5 predicted proteins | sample Higcelweek5metaG_FD_187173 | JGI IMG/M metagenome (GOLD analysis project Ga0209373, IMG submission 187173) | Freshwater pond sediment microbial communities from the University of Edinburgh, under environmental carbon perturbations - High... | ecosystem: Environmental > Aquatic > Freshwater >...
ATGAACCTGCCGGAGCGGCAGCTACACCTGTTTTTACCGATCCGTCATAAGACACTGAAATGTTTGTCGCCGTTGGAGGTGCCGGCAATGGATTTACGGTTACTTTAATGGCATTGGTACTGGCCGCTCCTGACCAGTCGCTCATGCAATCAACACGCGACAAACGTCGGTACCAGGTAGTTTCGGTGATCGCCGACGGCGGGTCGTATGATTCAGTATCAGCACCAGAGATATTTGTAAAACCAGCAATAGCGCTCGTGGTTGATTGCTGCCACTGATATTCCAGGGTGCCCCTGTAAACCGTTGGAGCTGTTGCGGTAATTGATGCCGGGTTGTAAGGACTGCAACCAGCCTGTTCGGCAGCTATCGTACCACCATTGGTCGGATTGGAACAAGGATGGGCAATTTCATATTCATAGGCTCCCATGGATGGGGATGTAGCACTACGAGGCGCACTTCCGGTATAATCCAGCGTGATTCCGGTTCCACTAACTCCGATAAGCGTAGTATTATCAGTAACATAATCAGAGGCTAATATTCCTCCGGCATTGGCGAACTGAGGATCGACCGACAAACTATGCAGGTCATTGCCAGTTACTCCGCTAACGATAGGCAAACTGGTTTTGACCCCTCCGTAATAACCCAAAACACCACCGGTTCCTGTTGTATGGTAATCATTGTAATCACAGGTCAGGCTACCCCCGGTAGCAGCAAAATAGGCCGCATAATGCAGGTTTGACCCTCCGGCGGTAGAACGTTCATTCACGAAAACATTGTTCCGGTAATCCCGGCTGCCAGCGATCTCACTGTAGCACGCGCTGGAAGGATTAGTGCCGGAGGCAACATTACCGCTAATATGCACAGTATTAAAATACAGACTATTACTATTGGCCAGATCGGATTCATCATAAATTCCAACGATGCTGGTTGTTGTGTTTCCACCCAAACTGATAATATTATTTGAATAAGTGGAAGAACCGCCTGCTATATCCAAACCAACAAACCTGGCATCAACACTGTTGGGGTTAACCGAAAAATCATGGATATAGTTGGCTGAGATGAGGTTAATACCGGTATCTTCACCGGAATAATACAATCCAATTAAGCTTCCTGTAAAAGCGCTGTTCGTATTGGATAAATTGAAAACAGAATTTCCGGTTACAATTTGATTCGGCTCATCCCGACTCATACTGATACCAACAATAGAGGATTGACTACCAGTCGTATTACCTGGATTATTAGTAACAATATCACGTATCGTATTATTGGTGATGGTTTGCGCTCCAGACATTACTGCCATGATACCATTCACCACGCTTGTCGGGTTATTAGAAATGCTGTTGAGCCCGGCAATAGTGTTACCCGTTATGGACAGATTGTTATCGTTCCACAAATTGGCAATTCCTACAAGCATTTGTGCCTGAGTATCTGCATCGGTGCTAAGAGTGATACTATTGGCAGTTGTGACACTTCCCACAATATTATTATTGATTTCCAGGGTCTTGCCCATATTCCAGATTCCAATAAATACATTGCCGTCATCGGGCGGGCCAATTGTACGTATAGAACCGATTACATTATTGTCAATACGCACAACACCTTGCCCAAAGGACGCAATTCCACAGAAAGTAGTTTCCCCGCTACCCATTGAGCAGTCATATACAATCGAGCCGGTGCCAGTTCCTGAGCCAATTATATTTCCGGTAATGGTACCCACATTTGCATCACCACTTCCGATTCCAATACCGAACCAACTTTCATTATTATCTCCTTTAATACTGATATTTGAAATTGTATTGTTTTGAATAGAAGCAGTAGCCGTCGAATGATCTCCACTCAAAATACCTTGAAAGCTGGCAATCAGGTCCATTGTCCCGGAGTGATCAGGAGCATTACCACCAATGAAGTTATCCGTAATGTCAATCGTTCCGGATTGCATTGAAATTCCACAATAGGCTGAATGATCGTTACCCGCAAATGCGTTGGTTTCATAGAAAGAATTACCGGTAATAGTCCAAACTCCTGAATTTGATCCGATTTCGATCGCAGTAGTCAGTGTATCGGGGTTTAAAATATCGAATAAATTATTGCTTCTTATGGTGTTATCGCCATTTTCCATACCAACCGACCCGAATGAATAAATCCCTTTGGTAGGTCGCAGATTGTCACGCATATTGGTAATATCGTTGTTTTCAATAAGATTGTGATCATTACCCGTTGCTGTACCCGTAAGAAAAACAATATTCGCCGTTCGCTGTTCATCAGTTGTAGCGGCATTTGCTGTTCCTGCCCCTCTGATCGTACAGTATTTCACTGTATTATACGTTGCATCATTGATAAAAAGAATCGTAGAAGTTATGGAAACTGCTGCATTAGTGTTTTTTAAGGCCAGGTCTTTCCCGCCGTCCGCACCATTCAAACTACCGTTGATGGTTACATGATCCGCTCCGTTTAACTCGATCAAGGCAGCATTCAGATTACCCCCGATAAACAATCCGGATTGCGTTGGATACAGTTCAACCGAGCTGTAATCCGCCGGGGCACTGCTTGCGTTCAAACGGGCAGTAGCTGACTCCAGGGTATTGCCGTTTACTTTTATGGTAATTGCCCCCTGGTGAGTACCTGCATTGATAGCATCGAAGGCGGACTTCAAATTCCCATATTCTGTTGGGCCAACAGTTCCGGAAGTAGCAGTCACTTCGATCGGCAGAATTACGTTAGTCACGGTGATTCCATTACCAGTTAAATCAGAAATAGTCAGAGCAGCATCGGCTCCCGGCAGCCAATCCTCGGCAGCCGCCAGATTATTCAGTAAACCGCTGGCTGACCTGGTGCCATTCAGGTTCAACAGAAGATTAAGCGACTCCCGGTCATAAACATTCAAGGTAACAGAGAACAGAGTACCTGATAGGATTTCCACATCAGGACTCGTAAGGGTACAGGTTAGTCCTCCTTCACCGGCAATAGTGATTTTGGATACATCGATATCATTGCCAGCGCCCGGATTGGCAATAAAGCCAGCGCCGGTGACATCGAGAACCCCGGTAGAGGCATTGTATGCAGCAGAGAGGATCACCGGAATTGAAGGTAGTGTCTGCCAGGAGAGATATGGATAACCACCATTTTTAGTTACATCGATATTCCAATAGTTGTTTGAACCATTGTCAGTTTCCCCAACAAAATCCCACCCTGCACCGGTGTACATCAAACCGTTTCTCATTTCAGCCGAGGTTTTACCAGTACCTCCGGCACTTGTAGCCTGCCCTGATCTTTCAGTATCCCAGAAACAACCTGTTACCGTGCCATCATTTGCACTATTGAGGCCGCCCACGTTGGTACTACCCGAAACTGTTCCTGAACTATAACAATCAATCACTGAGGAAATCTGAAAACTATAACCGATCAAACCCGCCACATAATTAGTCCCAACTATACCAGCCATACTGTACGAGTTCGAAATAGTTGAATTTTCGCTAGATCCGGTGATTCCCGCCGCAAGTGTACCTCCAGTCACACTACCCGTGCAAAAACAATTGCTGATGGTTGAGTTCGCCCGGATTGTGCCTGCTACTCCTCCGACATAATCAGCACCGGAAAAATTAACATCAGCAACTCCGAGGTTTTGAACGCTACCATTAAGAACAAAGCCAAAAAGACCCTGAAAATCAGCCGCCGGCCTGTTGATGAAAATACCAGATATTACATGTTGCTGCCCGTCATATTTTCCTGAAAAATTAACTAAATTATTACCGATCGGGGAAAACCCGGTACCACCATTCCAACCAGAGGTAGCCGAAGCGTTAATATCAGCAGTCTGGATGAACGATTTACCCCAGGCATCTGAATTTTCAGATACCCACCTGAGATCCGCCAGGGTTGCAACCTGAAAAGGAACCAATGCAGTACCTTCACCCGTTAAAGGAGCCGTGGCAAAGCTCACCTCATCTCCATACCGGGTACCTGAAGAGTTTGTTGCATAAGCTTTCACATAATAGGTTGTTCCACGGGTTAACCCGGTTATAGTGGAAGTAAATGGCCCGGTGACCCCAACGGCCCCTTCGGTAGTTTTCGTCGCAAGCGCAACAGTAGGATTGGTTGAAGTACTCCAAACCACACCATATTGAGTTGGATTGGCACATCCCAGATTGGATATGTTTCCTTTGCCGGTTGCTGTTGTAGAACCGATATTGGTCACGGCTAACGAACTCACGGTTGGAGCAATTCCGATGACAATGTTTTTTTGACCACCCAACGAATTGACCCCGCCAACAGCAGGCAGTGTAGATACCAGCAAGTTCCCTATTACATCGGTAATGTAACCACCATCCATGTTCAGCGAACTGGTAGCAGAATAATCCAGATCAGCACTGTTCTGACCAGCTCCGATGGTATAATTGAAGGTCAGAACAGTAGTTCCGGTACCCGAAACATAAGAGGCTGTTCCGCCGCTATTTAAAGCAATTTTGGGGACATCAGAAACGGTAACCTCCCTAACCGCCCTACTAAAAGTCAGCTGAATAGAGATAACACTTCCGGCACAATAAGATCCGTCAGCAGTTGAAGAATTAACCGACGTAACAACAGGAGGAACAGCATCGACTTTTACATTGGCGGTACTGGGGACTCCATGTAAATTCAGACTGGCATCGATGTTAGTACTGCTTTTGATCGTTCCCCCGTTCAGGTTGAGGGCTGTGCCTATTGAAATCCCATCGAGATCCTGATTTCCGGCAACAATTAAGTATCGGAAAAATAGCTCATGAGTACCTGAACCACTTTGATAGACGGCATTAACGGTTCCACCGGTATTCAATGTGAGCGGGAGATATGGCGATCCGGTTACCGTAACATTGGTATCATATTGAACCGAGAGCGACAGATATTGATTCACTCCATGAGTAACAGATGCAGGAATAGCAACATTGGTAATTGTTGGCGGCGGAGTATACAAGTACAATTTTACATTGTTGTCCATACTATTAGCCACTGCAAAATCGGCTTTGCCATCACCATTAACATCACAAATGGCAACCGCACGTGGCCAAGAACCAACCGGATAATAAACAGCATCAGCAAAGGTTCCGTCGCCCTTGCCAATCAGGATGCTCACATTATTAGTAGTGGCGTTCACTGTTGCAATATCCTGCTTTTCATCGCCATTAAAATCTCCAACAGCTATCGAATAAGGGTCAGTTCCAATGGTATAATTTGTGGCCGAAAGAAAAACTCCGCTTCCTGAGCCAATCAAAACGCTAACTTTTCCTAAAACATCCGCAGTAACAATATCCTGAATACCATCCCGATTGAAATCGCCGGTTGCAATTGCCATTGGACGAACTCCCACCGGGAAAAAGGAATTAGTAGCAAAACCACCATTACCATTACCAAACAGCACGAGAACACCGTTGCCACCATAAATCGATGTTGCAATATCGGCCTTCCTGTCACCGTTAAAATCACCTACGCAAATACTCCGGGGATTCGTGCCAACCCAAATATTATGTGCCGTGCCAAAACCACCTGCACCATCACCCAGCAAGATGCTAACACTATTACTAATCCAATTGGCAGTCATAATGTCAATATAACCATCGCTGTTGTAGTCACCAACCGCCACTGCGATAGGACCGCCTTCCACGTCAAAACTGGTAGCAGCTGAAAATGAACCTGTACCATCACCTAACATAACACTTACATTGTTTGACCCATAATTTGCAGCCACCAGGTCGGCATGACCATCTCCATTGAAATCAGCTGTTGCAATTGATGTTGGATTAGTGCCTGCTGGCAGAGTTAATGTTGAACCAACCGCACCCGTTCCATCTCCAAGGTTAACAGTTACACCGGAGCCAGAATTGGCAACCGCAATATCTGTTTTACCATCCGTATTAAAATCGCCAAAAGAAATCGCCTGAGGACTGCTTAATCCAGATAATGTAGTTGTAGAATAATTAAGTTCAAGATTTGGGGTATTGGAATAATTAAAAACAGGTGTTGTGCTGGTGATCGAGCTTGCAGACAGCCACCCCGAGATAACGGTGATGGGGACTACAGAACCTGCACCTGCTGGCACAGTAACCGTTAAAGATGTAGTACTTCCAGCAGTAATTACGGCCTTTACTGAACCAAAATACACAGTATTGTTGGAATTATAAAACCGATTAAATCCCGTTCCGGTAATGGTGACCGATCTGCCGGCAACTCCGCCGGTAGGAGAGATTGATGTTATTGTGGGTGCAATACCTGTCGATAACATGAGGTTTACCCAATTACTGGACGAATAGCAGGAAGCTATATCCGCCTTTCCATCAGAATCCAGATCACCAACTGTAATAATGGAGGAATCCAAAGCAGGAAAAGACTTAATTGCCCCAAAAGTCCCGTCACCATTGCCCGGGAGTAAACAGATACTGTTGAGCGTAGAACTGCCAACGACAACGTCGGAATTTCCATCGCCGTTGAAATCACCGACAGCAACTTTACGATTATTTCCACCAACCGCAATATTAGTTTTAAGAGAAAACCCACCTGCACCATCACCAAATAAAAGACTAATGGTATGCATAGTTGAACTGCAGGTGACCAGGTCGGTTTTACCGTCCCCGTTAAAATCGGCACTTGCAATCGACTTTGCATCATCGTCAACGTCATAAATGGTAACCCCCGGAAAGCCGCCAGAACCATTGCCAAGCAAAATAGTCACGATTCCCGAAGAAGAACCTGCTGTGGCAATATCCAATTTACCATCGCGGTTGAAATCTCCGGTTGTAATTGCCTCAGGGTCAGAAGCCACCCCGGTTGTGACCATTGCAACAAATGTTCCATCACCATTTCCTATCATCACAGAAACATTGTTGGTTCCATTATTACAAGTAGCGATGTCTGTTTTTCCATCGTTGTTAAAATCACCAGTCGTGATTGCCATTGGGTAATCTCCTGTTGCAATTGACGAAGGAGCTCCAAAACCTCCCGCACCATCACCAAGCAAAATATTAACCAGGTCATCTGTTTTGTCCACCAAGGCCAGATCAGCCTTGCCATCTCCATTGAAATCATCTGTAATTATAAATTCAGGTTTTACCCCTGCTGGGAAATAGGTCGCAGCAGAAAAGCTTCCCTTTCCATCGCCCAATAATACTCCAACATTGTTACCTGTATAATTTGCGGTAGCCAAATCGGCTTTGCCATCTCCATTGAAGTCACAAACTGCGACATCAGTTGGCCTTGACGCCACATCTAAGTAGCTATACTTAAAGTGAGTTGTGTAATTTGGCGTCTTCGTTATGGTGAATACCGGTGTAGAACTTTTGACTGAGGAAGCCACCAGCCCTCCAACCGTTACCGTAACCGGCACTATGGATCCGGCACCAGCCGGAATGGTTATTGTTAATGAGGTTGTTGTTGCTGCAATAACAGTAGCACGAACAGCTCCTACTAAAACGATGTTATTGGATGTTGTGGCGCTAAAACCAGTTCCGCTGATCGTTACAGTTGCTCCAACCCCTCCTTTTATCGGGGTAAATGAGGAAATAATTGGCTGGGCCTGAACTATTAACGACAAAAAAGCAAGGCCAATGATTAAAAAAACACGTTTCATATTATGAGTTCTTAGTTTGCAACAATTCAAGGTGTGTTCAGATGTGGTTACCCCATAGTGTCGAAAAATACAAAAACGAGCAAACTATTCCTGTGCAAAAGATAAAATTTGGTTTACAAAACGTACAGAAGGCAGGTTTTTTTGTCAAATAATTACGGCCTGACTTTGAAAGTCATGAGCCTTTGATACTTTTGCTACAAGTTTGATCTAATACAAATAGAAGACAGAGGACCATCAGCAAATGAATGGATGAATATGCTAAGGACTATTTTTCTCTTATTACCAGTATTCATCTCCCTGTTTTGGTCAATCACCCTATTTGCAAGTCAGAATAAGAGCGGTTCCGCCCGTCATTTTCTTTCCTTCTTCATGTTGATTCCGTTTTTTTTGTTTGTCGGGCACTTTCTATATTTTGCCCCTTACCCTGATCTATACTCTTACTATGAGTTTCCCCAGGCTTTTCTGGGATTACTGTTCTTCCCACTCTTTCACAGTTATTTCAGGCTTTTAACAATTGATGAGTATTTTTCATTGCGGAAGCAGTACAGGCATTTTATTTTTCCGGTAATCCTCAGTCTGATCTACGGGCTGTCCATAATGGCCACCCCCAGAGCCGAATACAGAGATTGGCTGTACCACGGGTCTGAAGCAGGGGACTCAGCTCTGATAAAACTACTTGACATTCTCCGATCTTGTATCCGACTGTTTTTGATCGTTCAATTGTTTATAACGATAAAAAACAACCACCATCTCATTAAAAGTTACAGAGATAAGGCAGAACAATTTTATTCTGATTTCGAGGACACGAATACCTGGAACTCAAAGCTGCTCAATTATTCAATTATTCTGATGAGTACGGCATCAGTTTTCGCTCTGGCACTAGGCCGATCAATTCTTTTACCCGACAACAGACTTATCTACTTAATCTGGCCATTTTTTTCCGTTTCATTGTATCTGATCGGTTTCATAGGGTTGAAGCAGAAGCCTATTAACCCTGCCTTTGAATCTGAATCCGGGAATAACACAAATGAGTTCTGGAGTGAATCGGTTGACGATCCCACGGAGACGTTATCAACCAAGATTATCAACGCTCTTACCGTTAACAAACTATATCTCAATCCGGATCTCTGTATTCTGGATGTAGCAAAAGCGGTTGGATCTAACCGTACTTATGTCTCTCGGGTGATCAACACGAAATTCAATCAAAACTTCTGCTCGTTTATTAATGACTTTAGAATTAATGAACTAAAGAATTTAATCATCGAACAATCCGGATCTACGGCAGAATTTTTATCGGATAGTTGTGGCTTTGGCTCGGTAAATTCCATGAACCGGGCTATTTTCGCCAAAACCGGTCAGCCGTTCAAAGAGTTTAAAAACGGTATCATCCAGACCAATAGCACGGAAACCAGCCAAAGAGGATAATATGTCACGCACGATCATTGGAATTAAACAAAAACTACCCTTTCTGACCACTTTGCCCCTCAGTTTTCAGCACCTGACTGCGATGTTCGGCGCCACTATTCTGGTTCCCCTTTTGGTAGGCATTGATCCCGCCATTGTATTGCTGATGAATGGAATCGGAACCCTGATTTACAGCTGGGTAACCAAAGGTGGAATACCTGCTTATCTCGGGTCAAGTTTCGCATTCATTGCGCCCACATTGTTGATTGTCAATACCAACGGAGGATTCACCCATGCTCAATCAGGTTTTGTTTTTTTCGGTCTGTTTTTTATTCTGGTTTCACTGATCGTAAAAAAATGGGGCATCCGGTGGATCGATGTGGTGATGCCACCAGCAGTTATGGGTGCCGTAGTTGCCATTATCGGACTTGAACTGGCTCCGGTAGCCGCGCAACAAGCCGGACTGGCTCCGTTTCCAACAGTCGTTGGGGAAATCGTCAAACCATTTGTGGTTAATCCACAGGTGTTGTTTATCTCTCTCACAACCTTGTTTGTCGGCATAGCCGGCACAGTTATGTTTCGGGGATTTATGCAGGTTATTCCGATCTTGTTTGCAGCCGTAATCGGGTATATTCTTGCTCTTCTGATGGGATTTGTGGATACCACGGCGATTCATCAGGCAGCATGGTTTGCACTGCCGAAGTTTCAGGCTCCGGTCTTCGACATCCATGCGATAATCATCATTGCCCCGGCATCGCTGGTTGTTCTGGCCGAACATATCAGTCACCTGATTGTCACCGGGAAAATCACGGAAACCGACCTGATGAAGGATCCCGGACTGCACCGTTCGCTGCTGGGCGACGGAATCAGTAATGTCATCTCCGGATTTACCGGATCAATGCCAAACACCACTTACGGAGAGAACATTGGCGTTATGGCTATCACGCGGGTTTATTCTGTTTGGGTACTTAGGGGAGCTGCACTGCTGGCCATTGCGTTTTCCTGTATCGGCAAAGTCTCGGCAGCAATTTCTACGATACCTGACCCGGTAATGGGCGGTATTACCATGCTCCTGTATGGCGTGATAGCTGTTCAGGGATTGAGAATCTTCGTCGAGCAAAAAGTTGATTTCAGTCAGAACCGGAACATGATCCTGGCTGCGGTGACTTTTGTGATCGGCATCAGCGGAGCCGGCATTAAAATTGGCACCATACAGGTAAAAGGGATGGCTTTTGCCGCTTTAGGGGGCATTGCCTTATCGCTGGTTTTCTGGAGTTTGGATAAAATCGGATTCCTGAATAACAAAGATTGACCTCTGCCAACTACCGGGCTCCCATTCTCTCCTATCTTAAGAAGTCACCAGTCCGATCACAATACCCACCCTTTCCGGTACTCTCTCTGTACAAACCGGTTGGCACCTTCATCATTGGTCACTTTCATATTTTCACCATCCCATATCAGACGTTTATTCGGTACCCGTATAGCCAGATTGCCAATGAGAACCATTTCGGTAAGCGGACCGGAATAATTGAAATTTGAACAGGGAGCTTCGCCGCCTTTACAGGCGTTCACCCAGTTCATTTCGTGGCTGGTTTCAACTCTTTTCAGGATTTTCGGCAGGTCTTTGAATTCCAGAAACCGTTCTTCGGGAAACATCTGAACCTCACCCCCATAAGTTGCACAAACAATTATCCCTTTGTCCCCGATAAACATCGAACCCCCATCAACAGGAATTTTACTGAAATCCACTTCAGCAGGCCAGTTGGGCATCAAACCGCCATCGTACCAGGTGAGTTTTACCGGAGGCATATTTTCACGGGCCGGGAACTGGTAAGTGATCATGGATGCACTCGGGTAAGTTTCATTATTATCAACGCGTTTCCACATCTCACGAACTTCGTAAGAATGCGATCCCTGTACCCAGATCGGATATTTCAGTTTCAGGGCATGGAATACCGGATCCAATACATGGCAACCCATATCGCCCAATGCGCCGGCACCGAAATCAAACCATGCCCTCCAGTTAAACGGAAGATAGAGTGAATTGTAGGGTCGTTCAGGTGCCGGACCGAGCCATAGATCCCAATCCAGCGTTTGAGGCACTGCCATGATTTCCGCCGGGCGGCCAATCCCCTGTGGCCATACCGGCCGGTTGGTCCAGCTATGTACTTCCCTGATATCGCCAATGGCACCTGCCCAAATCCATTCAGCCAATCGTCGGGTACCTTCACCTGATCGCCCCTGGTTTCCCATCTGGCTGACTACTTTATGTTCCCGTACCGCTTCAGTCAGTTTACGGGCTTCAAAAATTGAATGGGTCAGCGGTTTCTGAACATATACATGTTTACCTCTCCGGATACAGTCCATCGCTGCAGGAGCATGAATATGATCAGGGGTAGCAATAATAACCGCATCAATATCTTTCTCTTTATCCAGCATCACCCTGAAATCCTTATACCGGGTAGCATTCGGATACTTTTTGAACGTCTCGGCAGCCCGCTCAAAATCAACATCACAGAGGGCCATAATATTCTGGGAACTGGAATTATTGATATTCCCGGCCCCCATCCCACCCGATCCGATCGCCGCGATATTGAGTTTATCACTCGGGGCGACATATCCTTTTCCACCCATAACATAACGCGGGATAACAATCAATCCGGCACCGGCAACAGCCGATTTGGAGAGAAATGAACGGCGGTCAAATGTTTTTTTCATGATCAAGTTTTAGATTGCTTTCAGAAGGGTAAATTTACTGATCTTTGCATAAAACCATACAGCATGCGGACTCGCATTCTCATTTTATTGTTGATTCTTTTTCCGTTAATAAATGCCCTGTCTGCCCAGAACCGGGTTCTTGGCCCGGAATCCACCATCAGTCTGCTCACCTGCGGACCCGGTCCGGATGTATACAGCTACTTCGGTCACAGCGCATTAAGGATAAAAGATTCTGCGCTCAATATCGACCGGGTTTATAATTATGGAACATTCGATTTCAGTGACCCTCACTTTTACGCCCATTTTATCAACGGAAAACTGCACTACCTGCTGTCGGTTGTCAGATACAGAGGCTTTTTTCCTGATTATGTCAGTGAAAAGAGATTCATCAAAGAACTTCCGTTAAACATCACTCAGGACACCAGAAATGAGCTGTTCAATTTGCTGGAAATAAACTACATGCCTGAAAATCGTTACTACTGGTATGATTTTTTTACAGACAATTGCTCGACCCGGATACGCGATATCGTGGTAAAAGCAACAAGTGGCACGGTTACCTGGCCGGCTGAACCAACTGAACATCTCACCTACCGTGAGCTGATTATGCCCTACATCGGTTTGAACAAGTGGGCTAAGGCCGGTATTCTTTTATTGCTGACTTCAGGTGCAGATCAGGAAATCTTGCAGGACGGCTATATGTTTTTACCCGATCACATGCACCGCCTCTTTGCCCAGGCAAAACTGGCAGACGGAACTCCGTTATGCCGGCCTGAAAGAGTCATCTTTCTTCCGGATTATCCAAAGCCGGTGGGAACCGGTATTGTCCATCCGTATGTGATCTTCAGCCTCCTGTTGCTGTTGGGATGGCTCATGATTCTATACAAAAAGATACCGGTCAAAGCGGTCAAATCTTTCTTTTCTCTTCTCTTCTTTATTTCAGGAGCACTGGGTTTACTTTTCAGTTATATGTGGTTCTTTTCGGCTCATCAGGTATGCCATGCCAATCTGAATATTGCCTGGGCATTCCCGTTTAACCTGGCACTCGCCGCCACGATCTGGATGCCAAAAGCCCGCCGGATAAACAGACGATACAGCAGAGCCATGGCCCTGCTGATCATCCTTTTCCTGATCACTTTTTCATTCTTTAAACAACAGATTCCGTTGGAGGCCATACTATTTAGCCTTACCATTCTCCCTGGATTGTTGTTTTTTTCGGGACTGAAGCAATTCAGAAAACCCAAAGCCCAGAATCAGACTAATTAATAACGGTTCCATATTCAAAAGTTTTGTGGGTTATTACCTGGCGTATCTCGCCTAAAACATCTGCAATCTCTTCACTAATCAGATAAAGCGCTTCGGAGTCGGCTCTATTCATCATCACATCCAGAAACGCCTTATTGAACAAGGATCTGAAATTCAACCTGATTTCGGCCGTTTTCCAGGCAATCCATCCGGGAGCTTCAAAATCCCAGTTCCTGCCGGTATTTACCAATGAAATCATCAATTCCCTGACCGTTTCGAGACTTACCGGATTCGACTGGTCCTCAGTATCATCAGACTGTATGCCGATGATCAGTTCTTTCTGGTTTTCAATCAGCAAATTCAGATTCAATCCGTTCACCTCGCCCAGCGGTATTTTTATCCCGTAAAAGCCAGGCATCGTCGGGTCACCCTGAAAACGCTCGATCAGCTCATTCATCCTCTTTTTACTGCAGGTATACCCCAGATATTCCCAGCCAGGTTCAAGCCCCGATTCGATGGCAATTTTCGATAATGCGTTCCAGAACCTCTTTTCAGCATTTGTGCGATCTTCTTTCATCTTGTTCATATTTTATGATTCAAAAGAATAACCCGGGAACGTAACCTATTTACGTTTTGGGATTTTCTATATTTAGATGCAAAAATTAAGGCGAAAAGGAAAAAATGGCCCTCAATAAATATGCGGCAATACGTTACCGGATAATAGATGAATGTATCCGAAGCCGTTCAAAACCCTATCCGACAAAGGAAGAGCTCAGATCTGCATGCGAA
>Ga0209373_10003738_pt1 | contig 13749 bp, 10 predicted proteins | sample Higcelweek5metaG_FD_187173 | JGI IMG/M metagenome (GOLD analysis project Ga0209373, IMG submission 187173) | Freshwater pond sediment microbial communities from the University of Edinburgh, under environmental carbon perturbations - High... | ecosystem: Environmental > Aquatic > Freshwater >...
CTTGTTAATTTTACCATCCTGGTTCCTGAGCAGGAAAACTTCCGCGAGAATGAGCGACAAGGGAAGCGTGACGGCGTTCTGTTTCGAGAACAAGGCGAGGTAAAACGAGATGCCGAGCATCACGGCCAGTGGCAAATATATCAACGGCTTACGTTGGTCGAAGGCCTTGCGGGCGTAGTAGTAGAAAAGTAGGGAAATGATGTAGAAAAGTGCCGATAAAATGCTCATCCGTTGAACGATGTACACGACGGCCTGCGTCTGCAGGGGATGAACGGCGAAGATCAACGCCGCGAACAGGCCCAGGAACGTGATTTCCCTCTCTTTGAAGCTCGTCGTGCGGCGCAAGATTATGGATGCAAGAACAAGTACCAGCAGCGAAACAACGCAGTGGAACAACAGGGAGGTGAGGTGGTAACCAACCACGTCGAGCTTCCAGAAATGGTAATCGAACGCGAAGGTGACCAGAGACACAACCCTGTAATTGGGGTTCATCCACATGTTTTTGTCGAGGAAAATCCCCGGGTTTTTGATGAACTCGCCTTCGGTGATGATATTGGCATCGTCGTAATGGAAACCGCAGTGGAAACAATTGCTGAACGTGATGAATGCAACAACAATTACCAGTGCATGAGGTAATAAACGTTTAAGGGGAAACATGAATACTATTGTTGTATGTTTTTCAGGGGGATTTCTATGGTAAACTTGACACCTTCGCCGAGCTTGCTCTCGAGCCTGATGTCGCCACCAAGTTTCTGGGTCACCAGGTTGTAGGCTATGTGCATGCCCAGCCCAGAGCCCGACTGCATGTGCGTGGTGAAGAATGGCTCGAAGATACGTGGCAAATTCTTCTCGGGAATACCTTTCCCATCGTCGGTGTATATCAGCGTGAATGTATCTTTCTCGACAAACGTTTTGATCACGATTTTACCGGCATCATCGTCCTCGTAGGCATGTAGCAAAGAGTTGTTGATGAAGTTGTTCACCAGCTGGTAGTATGCCGAAGGATAGCTATTCAGTTCGATATCGGCGGGGCAGTCAATTTCAACGGAAATCTTCCTGACCTTGAGCTTGGGGTGCATGCTGCGAACGATGTCGTGAAGGTATTCGTTGAGGTTGAACGCCCGCTTCTGCTCGGTCATGTTGTCGATGGACACTTGCTTGAAGGTATTCACCAGCTCGGCAGTCTTGTTGAGGTTCGAGAGTATGAGCTCGCACGATTGCCTGGTGGTGGCCAAGTAGTTCTGAAGGTCGTTCATCGTCATCTTCTTGCTGGTGAACGATTCCTCGAGCAATTCTGTGCGAGAAGCCATGGTCGACGAGGCGGCGATGCCGATACCGACGGGGGTGTTTATCTCGTGAGCGATTCCGGCAACCAGGTTTCCCAGTGCCGCCATCTTCTCCGATTCGACGAGTTTCTTCTGTGTTGTCTTCAACTCGCTCAGGGTGATATCCAGCTGCTCTTTCTGATCTTCCAGCTCCCTCTTCTGCGCCAGGATTTCATCCGTCTGCCCCTTGAGCAGGTCGCGCTGTTTCTCTATCTCGTCTTTTTGTTTCAGGATCTCGTCCTCGGCCTTTTTAATGGTGGTGATATCGGCGTCGATAGACACCATCTTCGACAGCCTGCCGTCATTCCCCAAGATAGGCGTCAGCGTGACGTTCACCCATATCGGTTCCTTGTTACCGTTGACGGATGGCAGCTCGTAGCTCACCGTCTCAAGATTGGTGCGGCAGCGCTCGAACTTGTCCTTGATGTATTGGGGGGTGCGTTCGCCGATCATGTTGCTGCTTACGTTCGACACCAGTTCGTCGTAGGTGAGGCCGAAGAGCTTGGTGAAGCCGAGGTTTACCCACTCGAAGTTGCCGTCGGCATCCATGATTATAACCGCGTTGTCGGTCTCGCTGGCCACGATGGATAGTTTTTCCAGCTCGCGGTTCGAGAGCAACAACTCGTCAGACTGTTCTTGTATAGTTATGTTTTGTTTCTCGATATTCTCGTTTTTCCGGGCAAGTTCGATGCTCGCTTTTTTCTTGATCCGGTACTGGTTGAGTATCAGTAATGCAGCGATGATCAGGAATAACAGTATGCCGATGTACGTGAGGTTCAGGTTCCTCTGGAAAAGCTGTTTCTCCCTGAGTATGTTGATTTCTCTGCCCTTGAGGTAAGCGTCGTAGTCGGAAAAAAGCTTCTGCATCTGTATCTCGTGGCTGAGCATGAGCACCTCGCGGCGTGTTCGCTCGTGCTTCTCGGCAATCTCCGACACCTGGCCGCCGTCGTCGTCAAGAAGTATCGAGTACGACGACTTGATGAATTTCTCGTAGTAGTTGTAAGCGTCTTTATCCTTCGAGTTGTCCTCGTAGAGCTTGGAAAGCGAGAGGTAACACCTCGATGCCACATCTTTTGTCTGGTATTTGTCGGCGTGTTCGAGGCCCTGGTTGAAGTACTTGATCGCCAGGTCCGTCTTCCCCGTCTTGCGGTAAACGTTGCCGATATTGTATTCCGAGATCGGGATACCTTCCTCGAAACCGGTGCGTTGCTTGGCCTCTATCGATTTGGTGTAATTCTCGAGAGCCCTGGTGAAATCGCCCTGGTCGAAATACACGTTGCCCACGTTGTTGAGGAAGATGGCCTTGATTTTCTCCGACTTCTCGTTCTGCTTCACGGCATCGCCGAAGTATTTGACGGCCTGCTTGTAGTTACCCATGCGGTAGTAAACCACACCAATGTTGTTGAGCGACGAGGTGATCTCCGAGGTATCGCCACGCTTCTTATCTTCCACCAGCGACCTGCTGAAGTAGAACAGCGTGCTATCGAACTTTTCCTCGTCGAGGTATATGTTGCCGATGAAGTAGTTTGATTGCGACAACCTGAGCGTGTCCTTCGTTTTCCTGCTGGAGGATATCGACTTGAGGAAGAACTGCTTGGCGGGGGAATAACGGTAGGTGTTGTAGTAAACGAACGCTATCTCGTTGTACGTCTCGGCCACCGCCCGGTGATCGGCCACCGATTTACTGTAATCAATCGAGGATAGGTACAGGTCGATAGCTTTCTCGTACCTGAAGAGGTTGTACCACACGGTGGCCTGGTAGTTGATCGCCACGCACATCTCCTTGATGCTGCCGATTTCCTTGAACAGGTCGATGGCCGTCTTGAAGTATCCTATCGAGCGCGGGAGCTGGTCGTGGTTGGCGTAGTAGACGGCCGTCTTGTTGAAGAGCTCGGCGATCTTCCGCTTGTCCTGCGATTTGAGTATGTTGATGTAATCAAGCTTGTTCTGTTTCGTTCCCGTCTCGTCGACGTGGAATTCGAGCGTGTCGACTCCCGGGAAACTCTGCTCCTGGGCGGATGCTATGTTCACCCAGGCGAGCAGCAAAGCGAAGATTACGGATCTTAGCATGAATTATCGGTGTTTGTCGTTTAGTTTAATACCCATCACCAGTATGTCGTCGATTTGGCGGTTCTTGCCTTTCCAGCTCTCGTGGGTCTCGTTCAGTATCTTCAGCTGCTCGTTCATACTCAAATGCCTGATGCTGAACAACAGATCCTTGAAGCGGGTGAGCATGAATTTCTGGTTCTTGTCGCCACCGAATTGATCCTGGAAGCCATCAGAAAACATGTAGATGGAGGTATCTTCCTCGATAGGAATTGAGTGGCTGGTGAATTTCGGACGTTGCAGTATGGAGAATAACCCACCGATAGAGTATATGTCGCCCTCTATCATCTGGATGTTGTCCTTGGTGACGATGAACACGATGTGGTTGGCGCAGGCCAGCTGCAGTGTCCCCTTGATGGGGTCAATCTGGCAAACGGTGATGTCCATCCCGTCGCTCTGCGCATCTTCGCGATTGGCGTCCTGGTTGAGCGACTCGATAATTCCCCTGTTCAGTTCCTGGAGGATGGCTCCCGGGTCGAAAATCTTCTTGCTGTTCACGATCTCGCCCAGCAACGTGTTGCCGATCATCGACATGAACGCTCCCGGCACGCCGTGACCCGTGCAATCGGCAGCCGCGATGAATATCTTGTCGTTGGGGTTGCCCAGATCGTCCACCTCGGGTTTCGCGAGCCAGTAGAAATCGCCGCTCACGATGTCTTTCGGGCGGAAAAACACGAACGAGTTCGGGAAATATTCCTTGATGATTTGATCCGATGGCAGGATAGAATCTTGAATCCGGCGGGCGTAGTTGATGCTATCGGTTATCTTGTTCTTCTGATCTTCTATTGTTTTTGTGCGCTCGATGACCTTTTCCTCGAGCGATTGGCGGAAGTTCTCGATGGTCATCATGGCGTCGTACGAGCGGATGCTGGCAAGCACGGCGGTGAAGATGTTCTCGTCGGTGAGGTCGGTCTTCGTCTTGTAGTCGTTTATCTCGTACGAGAGAACGACCTCCTTCTTGGGTGCGTGACCTGGTTGACCGGTCCACAGCACGATGCGGATGAACTGGTTCTTGAGAACATCGCGGATGTACTTCACGAAGTTGAGGCCGGCGTCGTCTGTTTCCATGACCACGTCGAGCAAAATAACAGCTATACCTTCATTTTCTGATAGGATTACACGAGCTTGCTCGCCAGAGTAAGCATCGATGAATTGGATTCTCTTGTTTTCGAAGACAAAACCATCGAGTGATAACTTAATCACGGAGTGAATATCTTCCTCGTCATCAACAATTAATACTTTCCATCTATCGCCAACTTCTTCTTTTACTACTGTTGGCTCCTCGGCAGCAAATAATGAGTCAAAGCTCTCTTCTTCAGCAACCATATTGATTATTAAGTTTTTGGTAAAAATATGTATAAAAATTAAAAAAACAATACCATGCTCCCATTTAAGTTCATTGTCTGGAGTGCGTGGCCTCTAGTAACGCAATTTTCTCGCGTAAGTTCTGGTTTTGGGTTCATTTTCCCCGCTCAGGATGCTTGTTCTTGTATATGAAGTTGTTGTAATGTGACTTCTCTCGCTGGCAGACGATTATCCCCACAAGACATGTTCAAATCGGTATAGCACCGGCTTCCCCTGAATCTGCGCTCCTGGTGCAGATGTTCATACGGGTAAATTCACGCTTTTAGTACGTCGCGAATATAGTCTAAATTCACGTTTCGCCTCACGTGTTCTGCCAGCTTGTCAAGTTGTTCGTGCTTGAACGATTGGTAGTTCTCGATCGGTTTATGGGGGATTATACCATGGGCGGAAAGTATGTCAGACACGACAACTGCGTTATCGAATATGCCGTGGATGTAGGTTCCCCAGGTTTTGGAGTCAGCGAAGTAACCGTCGTCGGCAGCTCCGTCGAGGCGTGCCACGGGCGACGGGGTTTGGCTGGTGCTTTGCCCCATGTGAATCTCGTAACCGCTGCAAGGCTCGCTGCTGCCGCGGAAGAAAAAGCGGCAATTGGTGAGCGATTTCTCGGTGCCAAACACCGTCGTCACCGGCAGAATACCCAATCCCTGCTCCTCGGTTATCTCGCCTTCCACGCCCGCGGGATCCGAAACGAGTTCCCCCATCATCTGGTAGCCGCCGCAGATGCCGTACACCGCCTTACCCGACCGTTTTGCTGTAATTATGGAATCGGCAATCCCGGCTTGTTTCATGAACCTGAGGTCGGCAATCGTGTTTTTAGAGCCGGGGATGATCATGATATCGGCTTTCTCGATTTCCGTGATATCATCAGAAAAATAGATATTAACTCCGGGGACCTGCTCGAAAATGTCGAAATCGGTGAAGTTCGACACCTGCTTGAGCCTGATGACGGCGATATTCAATTTCCCCCCAACGGCTTTCTTGCTTTTCTTATCAAGCGAAACGGAATCCTCGTTTTCTATTACTATATCATTGAAATAAGGTATGACGCCAAGCACGGGAACTTTTATGAGCGATTCCAGCATCTTGACCCCTGGTTCGAAAAGGCTTTTATCGCCACGGAATTTGTTGATGATGACTCCTATCACGAGCTCCCGTTCCTCGCTCGGGAGCAGTTCGAGCGTGCCGTACACGGATCCGAAAACACCGCCACGGTCGATATCTGCCACCAGTATCACCGCGGCCCGGGTCTCCAGTGCCACGCGCATGTTGGTGATGTCTTTATCCCTCAAGTTCAGTTCAGAAATGCTCCCGGCTCCCTCGATCACAACGGGGTTGTAGCGGGCTTCGAGCCTGCCGTAGGCCTGCATTGCCTCGGAAAAAAGCATCTCGCGGTCGCTCTCGGTGAAGTAGCTCTTCGCGGTGACGTTCCCCACGGGTTTGCCATTCAGCACGAGCTGCGAGCTGAGGTTACCCAGCGGTTTCAGCAGCACGGGATTCATGTCGCTGCTACACGGTATGCGGCACGCGTCGGCCTGCACGGCTTGCGCGCGGCCAATCTCGCGGCCATCGAGCGTCACGAAACTATTAAGCGACATGTTTTGTGCCTTGAACGGCGCGGGCGTGTATCCTTCTTGCAGGAAAATGCGGCAGAAGGCAGCGTTCACCAGGCTTTTGCCCACGTCTGAACCCGTGCCCACGAACATGAGTGGCCGGAGTTTCGTCAAATCATCTTGTCTCATCGATTTTGTTGAATAAGTGGGGGAAAAGGACATCGAGGCACATACGTTCGCCCCAATAAAAGTGTATGTAAGACCCGGTGCTCTGTTTATCCTTGTAAAGATACGTGTTTACCTCTTCGTTTTTCGAATTGGTCACGGTTGCCGGTATGCATGGCGAATGAGAGTTGACCACGCGAGAGTAGTGGAACTCGTGCCCTTTCAGTACGTTATTGTTTATCGAAACGGTGCGGTAGCCGAGGTTGAGTTTCATATCTTGCATCGTCACCGATTGTTCGAAAACACCTGCCATCGGGAAGCAATTCCCTTCTTTGTCGATGATTTCCTTGCCCAGGAACATCATGCCGCCGCATTCTCCCAGCATTGATCCATCATTCTTGTGATAGTCGGCGATGGAACGGAGCATGGATTTGTTATCAGATAATTGTTGTAGATAAAATTCGGGGTAACCACCCGCCAGGTACACGAAATCGCAGGATGGGGGCAGAGCCGAGTCGTGCAGGGGGCTGAAGAAACGGACGTCTCCGTACGACTGGAGCGCGCGGATATTCTGCTCGTAGGTGAAATTGAAGGCTTCGTCGCGCGCCACGGCAATCTTCAGCGCGCCTTGCTTGGCTGACGAAGGTGCGGGCAGATCAAGTGCCTCTACCTTCGTGGATTCGAGCAGCAAATCGATGTCGATATGTCGGGTTATGACGCTCGCTATCTCTTCAATTTTTTGTTCGAGCTCGTCGTTGTTCAGGATGGATAATCCCAGGTGGCGCGACTTTAGCTCGATGTTCTTGCTCGTTGGGAGATGCCCCAGTACTTTTATTCCAACATCGTTGGCGGCTTCGTCGAGCATGATGCCATGTGCTGCGGACGCGACGTTGTTGAAGACCACGCCAGCCACTTTCACGCGGGGATCGAAGCTCGCGAAACCATGGATGAGTGGAGCCACGGAATAGGCTGTGGCTTTGGCATTTACCACGAGAACCACCGGAGAACTGGTGGCTACGGCAACCTCGGCGCTGCTACCCAGCTTCCCGTTGTAGCCATCGAACAGTCCCATGACACCCTCTATCACCGCCACGTTGCGGCCGAGAGACTGGCTGGCAACGATTTCCCGCACGTGTTGTTCCGAGGACAGGTACAGGTCGAGGTTGAAGCTGGGACGTTGTGCGGCGGCGGCGTGGAACTTGGTGTCGATGTAATCTGGGCCGCACTTGAAGGGAGCCACCGACAGGCCTTTTTGCTGCAAGGCGCGGAGCAGACCCGTGGTGAGGGTCGTTTTGCCGGCACCGCTGGTTGCCGCACCGATGATGAATCTTGAATGTTTCAACCGTTTATAGTATACTGAAGCATCGCGAAGTTAGTGAAAAATATTTGACGAATTTGCCTACATTTGCCCCAGTTATAAACCTGTTAAAATCGCAGAGTAATGTCGCAGAAACGTAAAGCTATCCTGTTGTTCATCAGTATCATATTCATCGATCAGTTCTTTAAATTATACATAAAATCGAACTTCTGGCTGGGGCAGGAATACCACATGATCGGCAACTGGTTCATCATACATTTCACCGAGAACAATGGTATGGCATACGGTATGGAACTTGGCGGCGTCATCGGGAAGATCTCGCTGAGCGTGTTCCGCCTCGTTGCTGTTTCAATCATTGGCTGGTACATCTTACACCTCATAAAAAAGGGCACAAACACGGGTGTCATCCTCGGCTTCACCGCGATCATGGCGGGAGCTTTCGGCAACATCATCGATAGCGCTTTCTACGGCTTACTCTTCGGGTCCAGCGACTGGATGCACGTGGCAGAATTCATGCCCAAGGCCGGTGGTTACGCCCCCTTCCTCTTCGGCAAGGTGGTAGATATGCTCTACTTCCCCGTCATCGACACGCAGATGCCCAGCTGGGTCCCCATCTGGGGCGGCGGGCAATTCGTGTTCTTCCAGCCTGTGTTCAACATTGCCGACTCCGCCATCACCATAGGGGTGGCTTACATGCTGTTTTTTGAGCGGAAATTCTTCAAGAGCTAGGCAGCTCTCGTCCTGCTGCTTCAGGAGCCCGCTGGGACTCCTGCACCTCGTGGCTTCAGATCACGGCATAATCTCTATTTCATTTATAGACGATGAGTGCGCCGGGACGAATTGCACGGGGAACGATCCTTCATCAATCGCGCTGGATTCATGCAAGCAGCAGCTCCAGGAGTACTTCAGTGGAACTCGCCGGCAGTTCGACATTCCCCTCGATGTGCGCGGCACCCACTTCCAGCTAAGAGTGTGGGACGCGTTGCAATCCATTCCTGCCGGGCAGACGGTAACCTACAAGCAGCTTGCCTCGAGGGTGGGAAACGAGCGCGCGAGCCGGGCAGTGGGCGGGGCATGCAACCGCAACCCCGTCGCCATCGTCGTGCCCTGCCACAGGGTGGTGGGCGCCAGCGGTGCCATGGTCGGCTACGCCCCGGGAACCTGGCGTAAAGAATGGCTGATAAAACACGAACGCGCATTTTTCCCAATCCCCCCCGATCATTCGGAATAAATACGGTATATTTACCCGCAAATTAATCACACAAAAATCAACAGTATCATGAAAAGACAGTTACTCTTCATCGCGGCTCTCTTCCTCGCCGCGTTCTCGCGGGCTCAGGTTTACGACACGGTGAACGTTTCGGCGCCGGGAACGCTTTCGTCATCGTTTCATAAAACCACCAGTACTATTACAAATTTGACTGTAACAGGCAAACTCGATGAAACAGATTTGCAGACCTTAAAGTACGGGATGCCTTCACTTTCAGATTTAAATCTCTCGGGTAGTAGATTTGATTCAAATAATTTACCCGATTACGCATTTAGTTCCAACAACTCTGTTATTAAATACTTGACACTTCCTGATACTTTGTATTCTATTGGTTCTTATGCCTTTTCAGGATGTGCCAGTTTAACAGAGATCATTTTACCACAAACCCTGACCTCAATTGGAGATTACGCTTTCTCATTTTGCACCGGATTGACATCGATTAATATACCAACTTCAGTAACTTCTATAGGTGAAAATGCATTTCAAAACTGTTCAAGTTTACAATCTATCGAAATACCATCATCTGTTTCCATTATAAATGTCGGAGTCTTTTATTATTGCAGCAGCCTAACATCTGTTACTCTACCAAATACAATATCATCAATACAGAGTACTGCATTTTCTGGTTGTAGTAGTTTGAATTATATAAGTTTACCTTCAGATATTAGCAGTCTTGGCGATTCGGTTTTCATGGGTTGCACCAATCTCGATTCAGTAAATTTATTAAACGTAACGTCACTTGGACACTGGGTCTTCGCAAATTGCACGAGTTTGAAATCAGTTGTATTACCTTCTTCTTTAACAACGATTAACACTGCTTGTTTCTATGGTTGTAGCAACTTGCAGTGCGTGAAATTACCTTTCTCGCTCCAGTCTATTGACTTGTATAATTTCGAGAATTGCAGTAATTTGCAGGATTTATATGTGTATAACGACAAGCCAATAGCATTTAGCAACTCATACAGTAATTATTTCTCTGGTATCGATTATAGCAAATGTTCGCTTCACGTACCATACGCTTCCGATTCGTTGTACCGCAATGCTCCCCAATGGAAAAACTTCACGAATATCGTCAAGCAAAATGGTGGCGCTATGTTTCAAGATAGTTTGAACCTGGAATCGAACAGCGGTGCGAATGGAAAAATTAATGTTGTTGCAAACTGTAACTGGGAAGCATTCTGTTCTGCATCGTGGTTGAAATTTAACAAATATAATGGCAATGGAGATGATTCAATCATTGCAACAGCCGAAGCCAACGCTACATTATCTCCCCGTGAAGCTATCGTTGTTATTTGCTTTGATAATGAGTTACAAAAAGAACTTGATCTTGAAACGTTAGATTCATTGTATTGCGCTGGATATGACTTATTTTATAAAAAAAAGCAAGATAAAACAGTTGATCAAGAAAAGATGAAATCTTTGGTTAATAATCTTTCAATAGCTTACCAAGTTCTTGTTGCATATGTAAATGGGGAAGATAAAATAGATACAATTAATATAACAAGGTCTTACATTGTTTTTGTTGTATATAATTTACAAGTTGCAATAAATGACATGAATGGAGATTATTCTACTGATCCGTTAATATGCCTTAAATCAATTGATCATAATGTTGTTGTTGTATCTCAATCTGCATTTGTTCCCGTTGTAAGTGCGCCGAAAACCACTATAACATTCGATGAAACATCACTCACCGATTCTATCTTCCTAACCTCCAACACCCCCTGGCAAGCCTCTTCCGACGCCTCGTGGCTCACGCTCAGCCCCGCGTCTGGCACGGGCAACGACACCATCATCGTCACGGCCGGGCTCAACACCGGGGCCCAACGCACGGCAACCATCACCATCGTGGCCGATTCGTCGGACACCCAGAAGGCCGCGACGTTCATCACCATCACCGTGACGCAACAGGCCGCGACACTAACCGGCCTGGTTTACGGCGACGATCGTGCACCCCGTCTCTACCCCAATCCCGCCAGCAACAGGCTGAACATCCTCCTCCCCGCTGGTTTCGGAGATGCTTCCGTGTCGGTGTTCTCCATCCAGGGAACGCGAGCTTGCTCCGCTACTTTGGTGGGCAACAGCATTGACGTGAGCTCGTTGCCAGCCGGCACCTACATCTTGCAGGTAACGGGCAAAACCACGACGATAAGCCAGAAATTCACGAAGAGATAAAACGTCGGGAAGGCATACTAGCGCCAGCTCGGCAAGACGTCTTAGATAAATGACCCATTACTAACACAACCTCTCCCCGGATCCCCCTCTTTTGGAGAAGAGCCGGGGGAGAGGTTCTATACAACGAGTCTTTTTTAAGACCACCCGTCGAATTCACCTTGATACAAGCAGAAACCCTCAACTGCGTTTAGGAAGTAACCTCCCCCATTTAGGAAGTAACCTCCCCCGTTTAGGAAAAAACCAACTGCCGTTTGGAATATGACAACTGCGAGATAGAAAAAGCCAACCGCGTTTAGGAAACCATCAACTGCGGGAAGGAAGAAACGAACCGCGAGAAGGAAAACATCAACTGCCGGCAAGAAACCACGGGCTGCGAAATGGAACAAGCGAACTGAAAAGTAGCAGCAAACCCCTGCGCGTTGGTCTCTACACGCGAGTAAAACGGAAAGTCACCTCACCCTGGGGTAAAAGGCGTTTTCCACCAGTTCTATCTCGTGGCTGTTGCCCCTCAAGATTACCGACACGATGTCGAACCTCGCGTTGAGATCCACGTTGTACTTCGTGATATACGCGTTTGCCGCCTCCACCAGGAAGCGTTGCTTCGTCAGCGTCACGGCGCTCGTGGGCGACTCGTAACTGAAGGGGCTCCGGGTCTTCACCTCGGCGAAGACAATCCACCCGTCCTTCTGCGCCACGATGTCTATCTCCATGTGCTTGAAGTACCAGTTGGTGGCCACAATCTTGTACCCCCTTGCCCGCAAGAAATCCGCGGCTAATTGTTCACCGAGTTTCCCGTTCTCGTTTTTCTCGTTAATTTTGCGATTTTCCATACAACCATTTTCCTGTTTCCCCGTATAGATGCCGGGTTAGAGTTATAAAGTTAATATGTTTCCGTGTATGAAGATCTTGTATCCTACAATTATATTCTTATGCCTAAGTGTTTTTTCCTTCTCCCAGAAATTCGAGGGTAATATTTTCATGGTCTACAAAACGGTCTCGGACACTAGTTATTATTCTTACAACGTGAAAGATAATCTAGTCCGCATCGACGAGCTTGATAAGAACAAGAAAATCAACAAGGCATTGATCATCAACCTCGAGGACAAATCTGTCATCGCGATCAATCCCTCCAAGAAGCTATTTACAGCCTTGCCCAGGAAAAAAAATATCACACTGTCTGATGACGGTGGGTTCGACGTTATTAAAACCACCAACTTCCGCACGATAAACGGCTATAATTGCAACCAGTGGCGCGTGAGGAACCGTGGCCTCAACACCGAGGTGACATACTGGGTCGCGGAAGACAAGTTTACCTTTTTCGACGAGCTGATCCGCGTGTTGAGCACGAGCGACAGGAGTTTCTCGTTTTTCCTTCAAATCCCCGACAACCAGGGGGCTATGCCGATGCTGAGCGTGGAACGCACGCTGCTCCGCGACGAGAAAAACTCTCTCGCCGTCTTGCAGATAAACGAAACGATAGTAAACTCGGCTCTGTTCCAGGTACCAAAGGACTACAAGACCTTCGAGACGAATTATTGATAGGCGATCTCCGTGAGATCTTCCCCGATGGTCAACCGCACGCGGTGCCCGATTATCAGGGACAAGTTCCGGTTGATGTGGCCGGCATCTAGCCCGAAGGCCACGGGTAGCTTGTGTTTCGAGGCGAAAGCGGAAATCAGACCGTAGGCATCCAGCCCGTAGGGAGTGCTTCCCTCGGTCATCTCGCTGAAAGCGCCCACGACGATGCCTTTTATTTTACCGAAAATCCCCCCCAGTTCGAAGTTGGTGAGCATCCTGTCGAGGTGGTAAATTTTCTCGCCAACATCCTCGATGAAAAGGATGGAATCATCTAGTTGCATGTCTATAGCTGTGCCTCTCAGCGCGTATAAAAGCGACAAGTTGCCGCCCACGAGTTTCCCCGAGACTTCTTTGCCGTGGTTCAGGGGGTGAGATGGGAACGAAAGAGCGCCTGGTTTGCCAAAGAGCGCGGAATGTAGCGACGAGAGCGAATCTGCATGCGTCTTGTGGAAACTATTTGGCATCACCCCGTGGATGGAGCATATGCCCAGTTTCGTGAGCGCCGCGTGGAACACCGTGATGTCGCTGAAGCCAACAACCCATCTGGGGTGGTGTTTCAGTTTCTCGAGATGAATATCCTGGATAATGCGCATCGCACCGTAACCGCCCCGCGAGCAGATGATGGCTTTAACGGCAGGGTCGTCGATGGCCGCGTTGAAATCGGTAGTTCTCTGGACATCGGTGCCTGCAAAAATCCCGTGCCGCGCGAAGACGTGGTCTCCCATCTTGACCGTCAATCCCCACGAATTCAAAATACTCACTGCGTCTAGTACCGGTTTTTCTTCAACTATCCCCGATGGCGACACGATAGCTACGGTGTCACCCTGTTTTAAAAATTCAGGTAAAAGATTCATAAGTGTGGTCAAACCTTTAATTCTTTATTATCTTTGCTGGCTT
>Ga0209373_10003739_pt1 | contig 13748 bp, 11 predicted proteins | sample Higcelweek5metaG_FD_187173 | JGI IMG/M metagenome (GOLD analysis project Ga0209373, IMG submission 187173) | Freshwater pond sediment microbial communities from the University of Edinburgh, under environmental carbon perturbations - High... | ecosystem: Environmental > Aquatic > Freshwater >...
GTGGGTATCCAGAAAATCGAACAGTTCCTCGTTGGGTTCCTCCTCCCGTAAAGCTTTATTCAAAATTTCAGCCAGGAAAAGGGCTATCGAACTTTTTACCGGATCGCCCGTCAGGTGCATGAACGGGCTATGGTTCCTGACTTCCTTGATTTTTTGTAAATCGCGGCCCACCTTGTGATAAACCTCCAGCTCAAGGATAGTCAATGGCTGAAAAAGATATGCTTTTCTGTTTTTCGAGGAGGTGCGTGCACCGGGTACCATGATTGCTATGCGGCCCCAGCGCCTCGTATAGAGGTGTGCGATCAGACTGGTTTCCCCGTACTTGATCTGTTTGAGAGCAATACCGAGGGTCTTTTCAATCATGGCTAACGGATGATCAGGATTTTGGTTGAAACTTTCCGCGTCAAATCCGTTGTGGAGGCAAAAACCAGGTAAACCCCTGAAACCACGGGCTTGCCCGATCGTTCTTTGCCGTCCCAGGTAATTTGTCCTCCTACGCTTGTCCCTTCAAAAACCAGGTTTCCCGTGAGATCGGTGATTTTCACAGCGGATTCGGCTGGAACTCCTTTCACGGTAATCAGTCCGTCATAACCGGGCCTCACCGGGTTGGGGTAGGCATAGAGTGGTCCGGAATACAAATCGTCCCGGATAGCGGTTCCGCGATACGATACAACTCCGCTTCCGGTACCGAAATAGACCTCTCCCGAAAGGTTGTCGATGGCGATCGAGAGGATTTCATTCGACGGCAGGGGAGAGTTTGTCGTATTAAAGGATTGAATCAGCTCATTCCCGTCTTCATTGGTCAAAAATACCCCCGAGTTTTTGGTCCCGAACCATTTTCGGTTGGCTCCGTCAACGGCAATGGCGGTAACAATCTCAGTGGCCAGCAAACCGTGGAACAGGGTGTCACCCTGATCAACGCTCGGCTGGGTAGCATAGAAATCCGTAGAGCTAAACACCCTCGACGGATCGTAATAGACCACTACACCGGAACTGGTTCCGATCCAGAGACTGCCGTTCAGGTCGGCGGCCATCGAATAGATATCGTTCAGAATTTTAATCGTGTTATTGGGTGGAAATGAGACTCTCAGGGGAATCTGTTCTTTATTGTCATCTGACTCATCATCAATGGTTTTGCCGTTGTGAAAGGCAAATAAACCGTTACCCTTGGGCAGAAGCACCCACTTAAAATCTCCCGGGGTAATTACTAACGGGCCGGTGAATGCATCTCCCAGATAGTCGCCGTAAGCGAAGTTTTTCCAGGTGCCGTCAGTTTTTTTGACTGATACAGGTGTTGGAACGCTCGAATTGGTTACCCAAAGATTGTTTTTGGAGTCAAAAGCCAATCCGCCGACCCGGATATAGGGGCCTCCGGGGTAAACGCTGGTGAGCGCCCCATCGGTGTTGGTGTCATTATATAGCCCGATATACTCTCCGTCCTTGAACTCCACCACGCCGTAACCCCATGAAGCTCCGAATATATGACCGGGATCTGCCGGATCCACTGCGAGCCTCACAATATCGCGGATCGGTCCCATTTCGGGAACCGTCATCGGGTTAAATACTTTCCAGCTCTGGTTGATTTTTGCTGATACCCCGCTATTGTTCCAGATGTTATCCCAGGAGCCATCATAGGCACCTCCGGTTATCCAAAGATCGCCGTCGGCGACAATCAGGTCGAAGGTTTTCCGGTCCCACGGTCCCGGAGGTCTTATCTGGGTAAAAGTTTCAAAATCCTTGGAGTAAACCAGTCCAAAATCGCCATCTGCTATCCAGGGATTTCCTTCGGAGTCAATAATGAAATCCTTCGGATTCATCCATACATCGGTAGTTGCCTGCAGGTGCTTTTGCAAAACGGCATCTTTGCTGATCAGATTGATCTGAAATGAGCTGACCACGGCCAACTGCCCGTTTTCGAACCGCATCCGGCGAATGTCATCAAAATACCAGGGAAACCAGGCCCAGTTATATCCGTTGTAAGTAAAAATCGAATCCACACTTCCGGTGGTTTTCAGGTGTGAGGCCCAGAGTTTGCCCTCATTATAGGCAAGATGGTTGAAGGTTTCACCAGCGAATGGTTGTCCCGGGACAGTTTCCCAAACCCGGTAATCTTCCAGTTCAGGGTCATCTGTTTCAGCCTTGAAAATTCCTTTGGATGTGGCGGCAAAGATGGAATCATAATTGAATATGATTGTTTCAAAAACCTCCAGGTGAGATCCATCCGGGCCCATGAAATAGGTAGATGCCACTTCGTCGCGGTTGAGGTTCAGCTTTATGATACCAAATCCGCATGAAAGAAATGCATTATCGCCATCCACATTGATACTGTTGATGATTTTACTTCCGGTCATCGATTTTTGCTTGATATCCGGGATGTTGATGATGCGGTTGTTTCTCAGCAAATCGATGTTGGAGTTGGAGTAGGCGATGATCAGCGTATTGTGGTCCTCGCTGTAGGCCATACAGGATATATTAAGGTCGCTGAGCCCGTTCACTTTTGACCATTTGGTGATTTCAGCCGTTGACAGGTCATAGGAGTATAACCCGCTGCTGGTTGCGCAGTAAACTATACCCCTGGCCTCTACCAGACTGATGGCCTGGCTGAATGAAAGATGGTCCTGCCATTCACCAACGCGGATCTGTGAGCGCCCGGGAACTGTAAGAACCAGCAACATTAAAAAGAGATAGATCTTCCGCATAAGTGGCCAATATGAAGGTTTAACAAATAACTCACTTCCTTCTATTTTATTACACCTCGCCGGCAAGAAACGCCTGAAGTTTAGCCGTTGCCAATCCGCGGTGGGAAAGTACGTTCTTTTCTTCAGCCGTCATCTCGGCAAATGTTTTTTCATGGCCCAGGGGCCTGAAAATCGGGTCGTAACCAAATCCGGTAGTTCCCCGGGTTTCAGTTAATATCTCGCCCTCGACTGCTCCCTCGAACAGATATTCCTGATGATCGAGGATCAGGGCAATAACCGTGCGGAACCTTGCTGCCCGGTTTTCCTTGCCGGTCATCTCGCACAGCATCTTGTTCACGTTATCGGCGTAGGTTGCCTTTTCACCGGCATATCGGGCCGAGTAAACCCCGGGGGCGCCGTTCAGGGCGTCAACCTCCAGACCGGTATCATCGGCAAAACAATTGCACCCGAAACGGTCATGAATATGCCGGGCCTTTAACAGCGCATTCCCTTCAAGCGTGGTTTCGGTCTCTTCGATCTCTGCATAATATCCAAGGTCAGAAAGACTGCGGATTTCGCAAAAATTGCCGAGAATTTGCGTTATCTCACTGATTTTATGTTTGTTATTTGTTACGAATACCAGTTCATTCATATTTGTATGTGAGTTGATCTATGTAGTAAAGTCAGCTTTTCTCAGGTACAATTTTACTACTTTTGATGGTGCCAAAAAATTAACATCTCATTTATATCATGGAAACTCTAGATTGGAAATCGCTCCCCTTTGGTTATGTTAAAACAGATTACAATGTTCGTTGCTACTATCGCGACGGAAAATGGGGCGAGCTCGAAGTCTCTTCATCCGAGTATATTAACCTTCACATGGCTGCTTCGGGTCTGCATTACGGACAGGAAGCCTTTGAAGGAATGAAAGCCTTTATGGGTAAAGATGGAAAAATCAGGCTTTTCCGCTGGGATGAAAACAGCTCACGGTTGAAGAAATCTTCAGAAGGCATCATGATGGCCGTCGTTCCTGACGATCTGTTCCACAAGGCTGTTGTAACGGCTGTTCAGATGAACAAAAAATTTGTTCCGCCTTATGGCTCCGGTGCATCCCTGTATATCCGGCCGCTGCTGATTGGGTCGGGCGCACAGGTTGGCGTAAAAGCAGCCACTGAATATCTGTTCCTGGTTTTTGTCACTCCGGTAGGGCCCTATTTTAAAGAGGGATTCAAACCGGTCGACATGATGATTACCCGCGAATTTGACCGCGCAGCGCCACTGGGTACTGGTCATGTGAAAGTCGGCGGAAACTATGCTGCCAGTTTGCGTGCACTCGATATTGCCCATCAAAAAGGCTTTTCATCAGCCATCTTCCTGAATGCCGTTGATAAAAAGTTCATCGACGAAGCTGGTCCGGCCAACTTTTTTGGGATAAAAAATGATACCTACATCACTCCGGCATCTCATTCCATTTTGCCGAGTATTACAAATAAATGCCTGCAGGCCATCGCCAAAGACCTTGGGATGAAAGTGGAAGTCCGCCCGGTTCCGGTTGAGGAACTGAGCACCTTTGAAGAGGTTGGCGCATGTGGTACGGCTGCTGTTATTAGTCCGATACATGCCATCGTCGATGAATCGGAAGGAATTACATACACCATTTCAAAAGACGGTAAACCGGGTCCATGGAGCCAGAAGTTGTACGACAAGTTTACCGCAATCCAAACCGGCGATCAGCCCGATCCTTACGGATGGATCGAAGTTGTATCGTAAATCTTCGCACCACAATGGTGAGCAAATAAAAAAAGAGGCTGTCTTAAAAGGGCAGCCTCTGTTCGTTAATGAAGGGGTGATGTGCTGATGTGCTGATGAGTTGATGTGCTGATGAGTTGATGGGATGATTGGTTTTGGGGATTTTGGGTATTGGGTTTTGTGATTAGGGATTTGGGATTTGGGTATCAGGTTTCGGGATCGGTTCCAATAGATGAATCAGGCGAAAAGTGGAGGCCTCAATAATAAGAGAGCCTCTTTTTTTATATTCTGCCGAAAAATAATTACCTTGATAATCAATATGATAAGATAAATGTTGTAAAATTTTCAGTACTATGTGATACAAGGTAATGGTAAATCAACATATCTTTGAAATCGAAACAACAATGTTAAAGCAAGTATTCTGAACAATTAAACTAGTGTGTTATGAAAAGGACAATTCAAATCAATCTGGCCGGCACGATATTCAATATCGATGACGATGCCTACGAGCTGCTCAGGGACTATCTGGCTGCCGTTGAGCGGCAATTTATGTCGAGCGTTGAAGGACGCGAGGTGATGCATGATCTGGAGATGCGCATGGCTGAACTGTTTACCGAACGGCTGAAACCGCTGCGCCAGGTGGTTGCCTCCGATGATGTGCGCGAAGTGCTGAAAGTGCTGGGCGCTCCTGAAGATATCGGGGGTCATCAGGGAACGGGCAACAGTTATTCGCAAAGCCAATCAAACCGGTATGAGGGTCCGCGCAGGAGTCGCCGGATGTACCGTGATGGTCAGGATAAATCAATCGGAGGAGTTTGCTCCGGATTGGCATACTATTTCAACACCGATCCGTTGCTGCTCCGTATTTTGTTTGTCATCGGCCTGTTCGTGGGCTTCGGATTCCTGCTGTATATCGTTCTGTGGATCGCATTACCTCAGGCAATGACCATTGAGGAGATTCGGGAAATGAAAACCGGGTCGAGCTACTTTTGAATATCCGGGAACCCCAAAACCTATAACCATGAAAAATGAAATGCATATACCAGTCCTGCTGATGCTCGTATCGCTTACCGTAATGGTCCTTGCAAGTTGCCAGGGAGGAATTGTCGGTAATGGCAAAGTGGAAACTCAGGAAAAAACAATTAGTGCTTTTAACCGGCTGGTCATAAACGGAAACTTCCATGTTTTTCTTGAACAGTCGGATAAACCCTCGTTAAGGATTGAACTGGACGAAAACCTGTTCGATATCGTTAAAATAAAACAAGAAGGATCTACCCTTCGGATCGACACCCGGCTAAGCATACTACAGGCCAGCGAAAAGAATCTGTATATCGGGGTAAAAGATCTGGAAAAGATGGAACTGACAGGATCAGTCAAATTGGTTGCTGATTCTGTTCTGCGGATGGAGACACTCACCATTCTGGTTTCAGGGGCCGGACGCATCGATCTGCCTGTTGAAGCTAAAAAGCTGAGGCTTGATCTGTCGGGCGCTTCAGAGTGTGATTTCAGGGGCAAGGTCGATGAGCTGCGCATACATTTGTCGGGCGCCGGGGATATTGATGCTACCGACCTGATTGCCAGAGATGTGGAAGTCGATATGTCGGGAGCCGGCAGCGCCAGGGTGTATGCCAAAGAGAACCTCGATGTATCCATTTCGGGTGTTGGGTCAGTCCGCTACCTTGGTGAGCCTAAGATACATAAGAATATCTCGGGACTCGGAACTTTAAAAAGAGATTAATATTCAACAAATCATGGAAAACGAGAAAATTGAAAACGCAAAGGCACAAATGCGAAAAGGCGTGCTGGAGTATTGCATACTGACGATCATGAATCAGCAGGACTGCTATGCTACGGATATCCTTCGCATCCTGAAAGATGCCAGGCTGATCGTGGTTGAGGGTACACTGTACCCGCTGCTGACCCGCCAGAAAAATGCCGGTTTGCTGAGTTACCGATGGGAAGAGTCGCCACAGGGGCCTCCCCGTAAATATTACAAACTGACAGATGCCGGAAGAGAGTTTCTGAAAGAGCTTGATTCTTCGTGGGAAGATTTAGTGAAAGCCGTTGCATTCATTAATAAACAATCCTAAAACTCCGAACATGAAAAAGTCAATCAAAATAAACCTGGGCGGATTAGTCCTTCATGTCGACGAGGATGCGTATGAGCTGTTGAGGCACTATCTCGATCAGTTGCAGTTTCGTTTTAGTCAGGTGCCGGGTGAATCGGAAATTCTGAATGATATTGAGACCCGCATGGCCGAGCTGTTTCAGGAAAAGCTGGTCCCGGGCAAAGAGGTGATTAATCTCACCGATGCCAGGGAAGTGATCGGAATTATGGGAGAACCCGAAGTGATCGGGGATTCGGGGGAAGAAGAACAAGTGCCGCCCCCAACTCCTCCATCCGGTAACCGCGGACGAAGAATGTACCGCGATCCTTCGAATCAGCGCGTCGGGGGCGTTTGCTCCGGATTGGCAGCCTATTTCAGGATAGATCCGGTTTTTATCAGAATACTTTTTATCGTTTTTACCCTGACTTATGGTGCCGGGATTCTGATCTATTTTGTTCTGTGGGCAGCCATTCCCGAAGCGCGTACCGCGGCTGAAAAACTGGAAATGTACGGCGAGGAGGTCAATGTTGAAAATATCGAACGGCAGGTCAGGCAAGAGTACCGCACTGACCCTGATGCTGCCGGATATCAGCAGCCTGTCAGGCAAAATAACCGGGGTACCCTCATCGGCCGGATGGTGAGAGCTTGTGCCCGGATAGTACTGGTATTCTTTAAAGTGATTGCCTTCATCATCGCTGGCTCACTGGTTATTACCGGAATAGTCCTTCTTGGGGCAATCATCGGTCTGGCCGTGAGTGGAAAGGCTTGGTTTGTTGATTCCGACTGGGCATTCGGCGGAATGGGATTCGGTGATGCACTTGGTTTCTTTATCTCGCCGGCTACAGCAACAGCGGCCACCATCGGAATGATTATTCTGATTGCCGTTCCGATTATCGGATTGATTTACTGGTTGGTAAAAGCAATTTTCAGGTTCAAGGCGCCTAACCGGATGGGAGTGATAAGTCTTTCCGGAATCTGGGCCGTTACACTGGTTGTCATGATCATTCTGGTTGTCAATCAGGGTGTTCAGTATTCAAAGGGAGGAGTTACCGTGGTTGAAAACGGGTTGACTATTCCTCAAGGCAAAAAATTGATAATCAAATCATTACCATATCCAACTGGTCCTAATGGCAGAATGAGCGAACACAACTACCATGGCAAGTTCTGGCTCGATGGAGAAAATGATTCGGTTCGTCTTTTCATTCAGCCGAATGTGCGGATTAAATACAGCCAGGATACAACAGCCATGATCACGATCCGGAAATCCGCCCGAGGATTTAAATTTCAGGATGCCAGGGAATATGCTGAGCAGATCGGATATTCCTATACCCTGCAGGACTCCGTGCTCGTCCTTGATCCGGCTATCGAATTGTCGCAACGCAAACGGTTCCACGCGCAGGAAGTTGAGGTAACACTCAGTATTCCAGCTGGTACCGTTGTGTTCCTGGATCCTTCGCTGAAGCATCTGCTTTACGCGATTGAGAACTCCGAAGATACCTGGTCGCAGGATATGGTGGGCGAGGAGTGGCTGATGACACCCGACGGACTTACGCGGGTACTCAAGGCCGACATCCCCGTTAAAAAAGAATAGTTTCTGCAATTGGTTTATTTGTTCAGGGCCGGCCCGGGTATGGATTTCCATCCCGGCCGGCTTGAACATTTTTTGTAGTTTTGTGGTATATGGAATTCCGTGATTCAAATTACCGACACCCGTTTATACAACTGCTGGTGTTTATCCTGATCATCCTGATCAGTGCAACCTTCATTACCCTGCTTTCCATGATTGCCGGGATCCTTCTGTTTAAAGTGCCGGTCAGCGAATGGATCAACCTGATGGACATGAACAACCCCGACAATTTGCCGGTTCTCAAATTTCTTCAGATCACCCAGTCGCTCTCGATTTTTGTGATTCCCCCGATCGCTTTCGGCTGGTTCATGATCAGAAATCCCTGGAACTACCTGGCTATCGACCGGAAACCCGACCGAAACCTGGCAGGCATGGTTTTATTAATCGGTATTCTGATATTGCCGGTGATCAACCTGCTCGGGGTGATCAATTCGGGGATGCAACTTCCGGCATTTATGTCGGGTATCGAGGAGTGGATGAAAAGAAGTGAGGAACAGGCTGCGCAACTGACAGAATCTTTTCTGACCGTCAATTCTTTTGGAGGTTATCTGGTTAATGTACTGATGGTTGTGTTGATACCTGCTTTTGGTGAGGAGTTCTTTTTCAGAGGATCATTGCAGAAAATTTTTCAGCAGTGGTTCCGGAACCCGCACGTCGCGATTGTATTTATTGCCATCATCTTTTCGGCATTTCACATGCAATTTTACGGGTTCTTGCCCCGGTTGACGCTGGGCATCCTCTTCGGATACCTGTTCTTCTGGTCGGGGAATATCTGGTATCCGGTTTTTGCGCACATGATCAACAACTTTCTGCCGGTTACCCTGACCTACTTTTTCAAGGATTCGATTGCCCCTGACGAACTCGATAAGATCGGCACCGGCCCCGAAGCCTGGCTGTGGGCAATTCCGGCTTTGATCGCCAGCACCTGGGCGATTGTCTATTTTTACAGGACCAACAAATCCCTGCAAAAATCTGAAACCTGATATCCGGATAAACCAATGCTAAAACTGCTGATCCTATCTGTTGCTTTGGCTCTGTCGTGTTCCCTGGTTTTCGGACAATCCGGGAGTACTCCTGAACAAATAAAAAGCCATTCAGATATCAGCACAAACAATACCTGGGGTTTCGGCATCAATGCAGGCCTGAATGGGTTCGGACTGGAACTGGTTAAAGGATTAGGCGACAGGCTGACTGGCCGACTGGGTTACTCCTGGCTGAGATTTCCTTATTCCCGAAGGCTCGACCTCGAAGGGTATGACCTGGTGGCTGACACCAAAATCACCCTGGGGGGCTCCATGATCGCAGTAGATTACCGGTTAGCCAATCGCCGTTTTCACCTGACCGGCGGAATTGTTTTTAATCAAACGCGGGTGTTGGCAACGGTGCGGTCGAGGAGTAGCTTTCCTTACGGAGTTATTCAAATTCCGGCTGAAGAGGTGGGAACCATTACCGGCCGGTTACGCCCCGGGACCAACATTTCCCCTTATATCGCTGTCGGAATCTCTGATACATTATCGGAAAAATATCCGCTGGTACTGAATATTGAAGTCGGGGCTTTTTATCATGGCGCCCCAACGATTCAATTATCTGGAGAGGGAGTGATCGGTCCGATGGCGAGCCAGGAGAATACGGATGTCATCAATAAAATTATGGCCGGATACCCGTTGTACCCGATGATCAATTTCAGATTGACCTATTTCTGGCCGTCGGGAGGAAAATCAAATTCAGATAAATGAAGAACTACCGGCATAGCCTGATGTGGTCATTGTGCCTTTTGGCACTGCTCTTCAGCGGTTGCCGGAAATCCGGGGACCCCATGGATGATATCAAGATCTCCATCGATCTGAATATTTTCAAAACTTTTGTGTCGTTCCGGTTTGCAGATGCTCAAACAGGCGAACTGATCGGTAGTTCAGACGGTACCATAGTTTCGCTGGTATTTAGTGGCCGCGATGCTGCCGCGGTGGTATCCCAGACTGGAGAACAGCCTGCCCAGCATACTTCGGTGCTGGGGATGGTTAGTGTGGCTCTTGATCCTTACGGTCGCTATGAAATGAAACCGGGTAGTTCGGTGATCTTTGATTTTTTGGCCACCGCACCCGGATATACACCTACCCGGGCTTCCCTCACCATTACCAAAACAGGCACCCTGGTTTGTATCGTAAATATGAGGGAATCAGGATCTTCGCAAAGCGGACCGCAGGTTTACCGGGTTAAACCCGGAGATATCGTCGGCGGAACCCTGTTGGCCGGTTTTCGCATGATGACTCCCGGCAATCTTTTTGAACTGGATTGTCCGGATAGTGTGCAGTTTGCCGGAACCGGAGGAACGCCTGCATCGGGGAGGCTGACCATTATCGCTACCCGTTATGGGAAATTATCGGAGACCGTTGCCGGCGGAACCCGGGTCATGGATTTTTCAGATCAGGGTGTTACCACTGCAGGAGTTCTTCACCCCGAAAGCATTCTGGATATTTCGCTGGAGAGTGCCGGTGCCGGTGCGATAACAAATCTTCCCGGAAAGCCGGTCAGCTGGCGGTTTACAGTGAGTTCTGATTACCAGCCCGGAGATTCGCTTCCGGTATGGAGTTACTTTCCCAGCGAAAAACTTTGGAAATCAGAAGGATATGCTGAGGTTTCCATCGAAGATACCAGCCGGTTCGCCACTTTCGCGCTACGGCATTTCAGCTTGTATGCCTCCGGCCAGGTAGCTCCAACTCGATCGGTATCCGGCGAGATCACATTTTCGTTCGAAAAACCCTTTCCAACGCTCAGTTTTCCGGGCATCATTACGCTGGTCGATGCTGTCAGCGGGGAGATTATTCAAACGGTTGGCGTTACCCTCTATTCAGGGCTCTCTTTGCCCCTCGCGCTGGATCTTCCGATAGGATCGGCCATCAGTATGACCGTGCAGGCTACCGAGGCGGATTTTGAACTCGCCACCCAACCAACTTCCTTGTTAATTGCCCCGGATCAGACTTCTTTCTCCACCTCGTTTACCCTGATTCCACTCAAATGCCGTTTTTCAGGCACGGTGACTGCACATTTTCCTGCTGATTTCAGGGGTTACCCTGTTCCTGCGCAGATCCGGGTTACCGATGCTGAATCCGGTAACCTGCTGTCAGCGAAATCCATTCAGATAACTGCCGCTGATTTTTCGTCTTCGGTTTCTATCATGGCCCGCGAAGGCAGAGCGGTTAATATCCGGATAATACCTGTCGCCCTGGATTCCGATTTCAGGTGTAGTCAGGAGCAAATCACGGAGGAGTCGCCTTGTATGGAAAACGGTTCGTGGAGTTTTAATCTCGAAAGTACTACTTGCCGGATTCACAGCTTAATATCGGTAAATATCGCAGGTCCGCTTCAGCATGAACCCATCCCGGCCGAACTTATTCTGCTCCGCGCTTCCGACCGGCGCCGCATCAAATCCATGGTGGTGAACCTGAATCCCGGAGGAACGACTATTGATCTCGAATCGGCAGTTCCCATGAACACGGATGTGGTAATCTTACTCGGTCCAGCCTTAGCCGAACGTCCATTTACCACCGATCCGGGCGAGTTTACCTGGGCCAACCCTTGCAGCAACAGCCAAAATCCGGTGTTTACCATAACACCCCGGTTTGCGCTTCTGACGGGGAAAATCGTGTTTACCTATGAAGCCGGACTGGTTGCTGACGATATCCCGATCAGGGTGCTTATCTATACCTTAAAAGATGATAAGCTGGTTTCGAGCAATGATTACCTGGTTCACCGTGCAGACCCCAACATCGTGATACGCCAGTTTACCCCTGCGGAGCCTCTTTATCTGAAAATAACCCGGGTATCCAATCAGGTGGGATTTAATCCTGTGCCCTTCAAGATTCAGATTCCGGACCCTTCATCAACTCCTGAAAGCTGGTCGGTGAATCTCAACCCCACCGAATTTTGTCTGGTGCATTTTCTGGTCAAGGTTGTTTGCCCGAAAGGCGAGGTTTTACCTACCGTTCAGGGCTATTACCGGATCCCGGGCGACGAATGGCACGAAATGAATATCGTGAGTGGAAATTTATCAATTAACATCGAACTCGGACTGACCTATGAAGTGGGGATGATTCTGAACGGTGTGATGATCGATAGCGTATTTACGGTCGATAAGCGGGATATCAGCCTGACTTTCGATCTGGAGCCCAGCGATTGTGAAAAGATGGGGTGGGGCAAATAATATCAGGGAGCGGAAACCTCCCCTTTTCTTAATACATAAACGATTCCGTACTCTTCGGCAAGCTTCCGTCGTTCCGCTTCGGGATATCTGGAATAAAACTTCTCGATCCCATCCCACACGGTAGCCAGGAGGGCATCTACTTCTTTGCGGATCTCGGCCATTTTCAGATCGGCACGTTCGGTAGATTTATTGGCAGTTGCCAGAATATAGAAACCGTCCCTGCATTGGTCATACCAGACCTTCACCTTGGCGATACTGGGGGTCATGATGGGCATGCCGCCCTGCTTGGTGCGCAGGTTTTCACCGTCAATGATCCGTTGACCCCATTCGAGCAGGTCGGTGTCGCACCGGAGATCGGGCAGCCGGTTACCATATTCTTCAAGGCCGTAAAGAGCTCTGGCGGATTCGGGAATCTCTTCGCGGGTTATCGCAAAGTTAAGGACCTGAATGAAGTGCGACAGATACAACCGGGCTTTCATCAATTTGGGCTGATGCTCGCGGTTAAATGCAATCTGGTGCTTCCGTGCCTGATCCTGCTGATGTTTGGCCCCTTCGAGCTTACAGATGATATTCCGCAAAGTGTGAATGTGCTCAGCCGGAAAAGCCAATTCATCCAAACCGGCGATCTCAGCCATCCGGGTGGAGGCATTGAGCGCCCTGAGCCGGGCAACATCGGTAGTGGGTAATCTTCGGTAGGGCATGGCAATTTATTCAGGCTTAAATTACACAAAATCGGAACAAAAACCATTTGCCGGCAGCAAAGTGGTAACCGAATTGGCTTATCTTCGTTCATTATAAAAAATACGACCATGTTTCAACCTCAAATTTACCTCCAACGAAGAGCCCAACTCCGGAAAATCATGGGCAACGGGCTGGTTTTACTGCCCGGAAATGTCGATGCCGCTTTCAACTACCCGGCAAATCAGTATCATTTCAGACAGGACAGTACATTTCTCTATTATTTTGGACTCGACCATGCCGGGCTGGCAGGAGTGATCGATGCCAATTCGGGTGAAGACCGGATTTTCGGGAACGATGTTGACATGGACGATATCATCTGGATGGGAGTCCTTCCGACGGTTAAAGAGATGGCACTTGAAGTGGGTGTAACCCATACGATGCCATACAAAAATATCGAAGATGTTATCAGTAAGGCACTTGCGCAGGGCCGTGAAATTCATTTTCTGCCTCCCTATCGGGGCGAGACTATGCTCGAACTGGAACGTCTGCTTAAAATTCCGGCTGCCGGGCTCAAGGGGAAATCGTCAGTTAAACTGATTAAAGCCGTTGTTTCGCAGCGTTCCATCAAGGATCAGTACGAGATTGAAGAGATTCAGAAAGCCTTGGATACGGCTGGTTTGATGCATACCACTGCCATGAAAATG
>Ga0209373_10003744_pt1 | contig 13734 bp, 6 predicted proteins | sample Higcelweek5metaG_FD_187173 | JGI IMG/M metagenome (GOLD analysis project Ga0209373, IMG submission 187173) | Freshwater pond sediment microbial communities from the University of Edinburgh, under environmental carbon perturbations - High... | ecosystem: Environmental > Aquatic > Freshwater >...
GTAATGGAGTACATCTGTTTGTTCTGTTCATCCCAAACATTGATTCCGCCTGCACTTCCAATCCAAATTCGCCCACGGTTGTCGCCTGTAATGGTGTTTATATTATTCATAACCAGTGGCGTGCGTTCGTTTTTATCAGCAGTAAAAGTTTTTTTATCACCAAATTTCCCTATCGCTACAACCCCTTTTTTTGTGGCTAGCCAAATGGTTTCATTTTTGTCGGCATAAATATCGTTAACCTGATTTCCAACAAGGTTATTTCCAACCTGATTGTAAACAGGTGTAAAGTGGAACATGCTTTGGTTTGCATTTAACTGGCTGATGCCGTTAGCTGTAGCCAACCAAATTATTCCCGAATTGTCCTGAAAGATGTCCCAAACAACGTTGTTGGCAAGAGAGTAGTTGTTGAACGGATCGTGGGTCGAGGTCTGGATTTCTTTTGTACGCGAGTCGAAAAAGTAGAAGCCAAAGTCGGTGCCAAAATATACTTGGCCGGGTTTCAAAGGTAAAATGCATTTTACAACTTCGTTTTCGAACCCTGAGTTCTGTGTGTTGAATACTTGTGTTTGATGGTTTTTTCGGTTGAAAAGTACCAATCCGGTTTCAGAGCCAATCCACAGAAATGAATCGTCGCTTTTTGAATAGGGTTGAATATCAAGGATTAAATTGTTCTTCAACTCGGGTTTGTAACTTCCCTTTAGCTCAAAATAAGTCATTTCGCCGTTTGGGGTAATTGCGTTTAGCCCGTTGAACGTGCCTATCCAAACATTCCGGTCAGAATCGATGTAAAGCGAACGGATAATGTTTGAGCCCAGTTTTGAATTTTGTTGATTGTATATTTTATAGTCGAATGTGTTGGTATTCAGTTTGAAAAGACCTTCGGAAGTGCCAATCCAAAGTATTGAATCGTTTTGCGTTAGCAGGCTTCTAACTTCGCGGGTAGCCCCAAGGTCTATCAGTTTACTAATTCCTGTTTTGGTTTCGTAGTGAATAAGGCCTTCGTAGCAGCCAATCCATAATCCGCTGTGGCTATCTTTTTCAATTGAGGTAATCTGGTTGTCGGGTAGGGCAATTTCAGTTGTGCCGTCGTGCCTTAAAACTTTCATCTCGTAGCCATCGTAACGAACAAAACCGTTGATGGTGCCAAACCACATGAACCCTGTAGAATCTTGGTTGATGGTAAAAATTTCGTTTACCGGAAGTCCATCACGAACTTTCAGGTTGTTGAAAAGCTGAGGGGGCTCTTGTGCCCGTAAGAAAACAACTTGAGCAATCAGCAGGCTGAACACAAGGATCTTAGAGTGGTATTTGTAGCAAAGATTTAGCATCGGTTGCATAAAAATACACAATTAATTAGATTTCTTTTATTAAAAGCCTTTTAGTTGTGGCAACATTGGCTCATTTATAGCTCGTTGCTGCATGAATCTTTCAGTGTGGGCAAACGGTTGTTTAAGGTTTTATTTTTACTCTATTTTATTGCTCAATTACACCTTTAATCTTCAATTGTGAAAAAACCCTAAATAATGTTATTTAGCAATCACTTTTGGTATCGAAACGCAATTGTGCGCCTGTTTTAGGTCTGTCTTTGTTGGTAATATCTCTGATAATCATATTGTTATAGAAATTTGTTTGTCTTAGATTCGGTTGCCTCATGCCCTTGTAAATGTTTAATTTTTGTTGATTTTATGTCCGAATTTGAACGATGATTATCTAAAATTGAAGGCATTGAATAGTGAAAGAATCTAACTTCATGGAATCTAAAATCAAGAATAATTAAACCTAATAAATGAAATCAATTAACCTAACTGTAAAATGGATAATCCTTCCGATTATTGCATTCAGTTTTTTGTGTCTGTACAGTTGCGAAAAGGAAGAAAGTGAGTGGCCTCAAGGAAAGGAAATTTTCGAAACGCCCCCCTGGTTGGGTGGTACTAGTATTGAAATGTTAGAAGGTGACAGCTTAAACCGTTACACCACCTTTTTGGAGTTAATGGAGAAAGCCAATTACAAAATACCTGTCGAGAAGCAGCTCTTTACGCTTTTCGTTCCTGATAACGAATCTTTTAATAAGTATTTTCAATCTATTGGTAAAACCGGAGTTGCCGATTTGACCGAAGATGAAGCTGTACAGTTGTTTACATTACATATTCTGCGAAATTCACTTTCACGGTATCATTTAATTTATGAATACTTATGGGGCGAAGAACAGGGACCTAAAGGAGAATATGCCGCACTTTTTTTCCGAAAAAGTATTAGTTCTCAGTCATTGCCTAAAATCGAGATTCCTAAGTATAATAAGACATACGCGGGTAAAGAGATGTTGATATACAGTGATAACAAATTAATACCAGTTTTTTCTACCGATTATTTTGAAGACTACTTTGGGGCAGCCGATGGGTCAGATTATTTATTTATGTACCCCGACAGTAAATGGGGCAACAATTTAAATATTCATTCAGCCATGGTTACAAAAGCTGAAGTTCGCACCGCAAATGGATTCATTTATTATTTGGATAGAGTGATTCCTCCAATGCCAAATATCGATGAATACCTTCGAGACAAAGGTGATGAGTTTACCGTGTTTTATGATATAATGCAACGCTTTGCAAAGTTCACTTATGGTAAAACGCGCGAATCGGACAAAGTTAAAATGTACAAAAAAACGTATGTCAAAATAATGGATTTAGCCGTTGAGGGTGGTCCGTTTGGCGATGGTGAACGTAGGTTGAAGGAAATGTATACTGCTTTTGTGCCTACAGACGAAACGTTGAATAAATATCTTAACGAAAACATATTAAACACCTATGAGTCATTAGATAGCGTTCCGGAAATAACGTTGGAATATTTAATTCAAACTCAAATTGCCCGTCAGCTTTGCTTGATTTCTAAAGTTGAAAAAACATATTTTAATTCTTATGGTGATAGAGATGAGGTAAATAGGAATGACATTGTTTCTGCACACATGTGTAGTAATGGAATGGTATATGGAACGAATAAAGTGTTTGAACCAAATGTTTTTACAACGGTTCCCGGAAAGTTGTTTTTTGATAAAAATTACTCAACCTTTTTATATGCGGTGAACACTGCCGGCTTTATGTCCATGTTATCGGACGATGAGCAGAAAGTAACCCTGTTTGCTCTTACAAATGAACAAATGGAAGCAAATAATATTAGGTATAATACCGACAAAAATATTTTGCAATATAAGGGTACCGACGGATTGTGGGTAAGAATTAATGCTGATCTGTTAAGCAATTTTGTTCTTGATCATATATATAGTGGCGAAATTTCTGATTTGAGCGGAGAAGGCTTTATTCAGATGCAATCGAAAAATTTTGTTTACTATAACAACAATTCAATAATGGCTGGTTACAATAAATTTGAGGGAAAAACCCCAAAAGTGACTACGGCAATTAAAAATAAGAGGAATGGTTTTCTGTATTTAATTGATGATGCAATTAAAACAAAATATTCTTTTGGTGAATATATAGTAAATGATCCAGCACTTGAAAAATTTGAAAAATTGTTGGTGGCGACTAATTTGTTGGATGTTAGTTATATCGATCCTATCTCTGAAGATACAATCCCAAATTTGAGGTTTATTATTGACCAGGATTATTGGACAGGATTTTTACCCGACAACGAAGCAATAGATAAAGCAATAGCCGAAGGGTTGCTTCCTGAAATGACCGATCCACTCTCTTCGGGTGCTTTAGATACCATACGTAAATTTTGCTCGTACCACTTTGTACGCGAAAACGTAATTTTTGACGATGGAAAGCTCTCTGGAACATTCAGTTCAAATTACCCAGCAGAAGTCTCTGAATTAGGTACTATTTACGCAAAACTCACTGTTAACAATAGTAAGAACAACCTCTCAGTAATTGATTTATCTGGTCGAACTGTTAATGTAAAACACATCAATGCCAATAATTTGGTAACCAGAGGTGTAATACATAAAATATCGTCGCCATTAACTATGTCTAAACCTAATTTGACAACCTTTTAGATTATGAAACGAACATGTTTGCAGTCAATCATAAACGCACATGAATTAAATATTGGCGTTAGCCAAAATGAGCCATGTGGGTTCAATCCGACTACTAAAAAAACAAACTATTTGCGGATGAAAAAAAGTATACTTCTAACAGGAATCGTTTGCTTACTATTAACAATTTCAAATATCATTTATGCACAAACATCTGTAATTCTTAAAGGTAAGGTAACCGACAAGATTACAAAAGAGGCATTGTCGTTTGTAAATGTGGTTGAAATTGATAAAAATGGCAGGTTTGTTTCTGGAACTGTAACAGACATAAACGGAACCTATGTTTTAAAAGTTAAAGATGTAAGTAATTCAATTCAAGCATCATTCATTAGTTATAAAAAATTAACTTTTACTATTGGTAGTCAAACTACTGTAAATATCGAGCTTGAAAGCGAAAGTCAAAGCATTGATGATATAGTTGTTAGAGCTGAATTGATTAGTAACGATGGCGTTACTAAAGTCCGTGACCGGGCTACCGCAATTACACGCATGGAGTTTAAAGGGTTGGAATCTGTTCAAAACACAACTGTTGAAGAGATGTTGCAAGGCCGAATGGGAAATGTTGATATTACTGCTATGTCGGGCGACCCTGGTGCTGGAATGAATATTCGTATTCGAGGCACTTCTACCCTTAATGCAAATAATAACCCTTTAATTGTTGTTAATGGTATTCCTTATGATGCGAATTTTAACGGTGTCGATTTACAAAGTGCCGATATTGAGCAATTTGGTAGTTTAATTGATGTTACTCCAGAGGACATTGAATCTATTGAAGTGTTAAAAGATGCTGCTTCAACCGCAGTGTGGGGATCAAAGGCTTCAAATGGCGTTTTGATGATCAGAACAAAACGTGGTGTTAGATCGAAACCAAAATTTGAATATACCTACAAAAAAACTATAGGTAAAGAGCCTGAAACAATTCCTATGCTTGATGGTGCAGGTTATGCACGGTTAATAACAGAAGAACATTTTAATGTTGACCGAAATGCATTTTCTGATCCCGAGATTGCTTTTGACCCTGAATGGGAACAATACAACAATTACTCGCAAGACACAAAATGGATTAAAGAAATTACCCAACTATCCAAAACAACTCAACATAGTTTTGGCGTTCGGGGTGGTGGCGAAAAAACATTATACAAATTGTCTCTTGGTCTCCAAAATGAAACGGGTACTACAATTGGAACAGGCTTGCAGAAGATTAGCATACAGAGTTCTCTCGATTATGATTTATCTACAAAGTTGCAGTTTCAAACTGACGTAATGTATACCCGTTATGATCAGGACGAAAATTACAATATGGGCTTTGGTAAACCAGATCCAAGGTCGGTGGCCTATAAAAAAATGCCAAACTTATCTGTTTTTTACCGCGACTCGGCAAATAATGTGTACGATAAGTACTTTACTCCAGCTTCGACATTACAAGGTACTGCTTCAGAATGTTATAATCCGGTTGCCTTTGTTAATTTAGCTGTTCAGAATGTCATTAAAGACAATACACGTGCCTTATTTACACTTCGTTATACAGTTATACCCGAATTAATACTTAGCTCAACTGTTACCTTAGATATTTTTGATAGCAAAACCAACAAGTTTTTACCTTATGAAGCCATTGGGTACATTTATGAATCAACTTTAACAAATAGAAGTAGTATTGACTTTCAAAAAAAGAGTTCAATTTACACTATGAGTCAATTGGTTTATACACCAAAGCTTAATAATGGCCACGATTTTGTTGGTTTGGCCCGATTTGACACCGAGGAAACAGTAGAACGTACATTTGGAACAGAAACAAGTTTATCAATGTCTCCTTCTAGTCAGGATGCCTTTGGCGATAAACACTTAAACTCTTTTGGTGCAGGTCATTCTGAATTTCGTTCTATGGGAATGTTTTTAACGGGTAACTATAAGTTTAAAGACAAATACATTTTAATGGTAGGTGCTAAAATCGAAGGAAATTCAAAATTCAGTAAAGATGCACGTTGGGGCGTATTTCCAACAACATCTTTAGCATGGAGAATATCTGAAGAACCATTTATGAAATCGATAGGATTTATTGACGACTTAAAAATACGAGGAAGTTGGGGGCAAAGTGGAAATTCGCCCAGAGGCAATTATCTATATTTCAACACTTATTCCGCGGGTTCAAGTATTTCTTATTTAGACCTTCAGGGGGTTAAACCCAATGGCGTTGAGTTAACTAGTTTGAAATGGGAAACCATTGACCAAACTAACCTCGGATTTAGTTTTTATGGCCTTGATAATAGATTGAATATTGAATTTGATGCTTACCGAAAAAGAACACTTGATTTATATTTCGAAAATTCAGGAATTCCAAGTTCAACTGGTTTCTCTTCAATTAATCAGAACAATGGCGAAATGGTTAACCAAGGACTTGAATTAATGATCGACTACACAATTATTAAAAATAAGATTTTTGAACTAAGTGTGAACTTTAACTCTTCACGAAACGAAAACATTGTTATTGATGTTCCTGAAAACTATAGTTTGGAGCGAGGTGATATGCTCAATAATGGAGAGTATAAAATTAAAGTTCAAAAAGGTAAACCTCTTGGAGGTTTTTATGGATACCGTTTTCTTGGAGTATATACTACCGACGAAGATGCCTATGTGAGAGATCAATATGGCGATTATATTATGAGCCCCGACGGTGAAACACCTATGACTATGATTCATGGCGGTTCTGCCGGTGTGAAGTTTGAAGGTGGAGACGCAAAGTATTTGGATGTTAATTACGATGGTGTGATCAATGAATTAGATATTGATTACCTCGGCGATTTGAACCCAGTTTTAATGGGCGGAACAGGTTTCCGTATTAAGTATAAAAACTTCATTCTTAATACTTTTTTCCATTACAAGGTTGGTCAAAAAATCATTAACCAGACAAAAATTGAGACCGAAAACATGTACGGTTATAATAACCAGAGTTTGGCAACCAACTGGCGTTGGAGAAGAGATGGCGACTCTACTTTTATGCCAAGAGCTCTTTATAACGAAGGTTATAACTGGTTAGGATCTGACCGATTTGTTGAAGATGGATCTTTTATCCGATTGAAATCGGCATCAATTAGTTATATTGTACCTAAGCAACTTTGTACTAAGCTCACTTTAAGTGATATAAAGGTATATGCAACCGCGTATAACCTTTTTACATGGACTAATTATTCTGGTCAGGATCCTGATGTGGCTCCGCCTTCAAGGCCCGATCAGCTTCCGCGAGATTCAAGTAAAACTCCGCCAAGTAAGAGGATAATGTTTGGTGTTACTGTCTCATTTTAATTTTTAATTATTTATTCAATGAAAAGGATAATAACAAATTCAAAATACGTCGTAGTACTATTGATGTTGGTATATATAATGCCTTCTTGTACCGACTGGTTGTCGCTCGTGCCCGAGAACGATCTGATAAAGGAAAAATTCTGGAAGAAAAAAGATGATGCCGATGGCGCGTTAGCAGCTGCTTATGATGCATTTAGAGATGCTTCTCTCGAATCTTTTATTTGGGGCGAATTGCGCGGCGATATGATAGTTATTGGCGGTACTAATTTCGCAGAATATGCCTCAATTCAAAAAACGGACATCAGTACTTCAAATTCAAAAATTACATGGGGTTCGTACTATAAGGCTATTAATTTGGCTAATACCTTTATGTATTTTGCCGATCAGGTGGTTGAGGCCGATGAATCTTTTACTCCAAGAATGAAGCAAGCCTACGATTCAGAGTGTTTATTCATACGAGCCTTAAGTTATTTTTATCTGGTTCGTTTATGGAAAGAAGTGCCGTTGGTTACCGAGGCATCGGTTTCAGATCAGGGCGACTTATATCGACCAAAAAGCTCTGAACAGGAAGTAATTAATCAGATTATTGTAGATTTGCTCAAAGCAAAAGACCTTGCTTATACAGATGAATTTATTGACAGACCTGAATATTACAAGGGGCGAGCAAATAAATATTCTATCATGGCACTTTTGGCCGATGTGTATCTTTGGAATGAGCAATACAGCAACGCAGTTAGCTATTGCGACTCCATAATTAATACTGGTAAGTTTTCGTTGTTGAATACAAACGATTGGTTTCAATTGTATTATCCAGGTAATTCAATGAGCGAAAGTATTTTCGAAATCCAATTTGATGATGCTCTAGAAGGTCAGGAAAACCCTTTGTACAATAATTTGTTGCCTATTGATGTTACGAGTTCATACCTAAAAATGAACAGCATAACAATGGATCTTATTTTCCAGAAAACCGACATAAGATTGATTGGCTCAAAAAGACCGCTTTGGAAATATAAAGGTGTTGACGTTAATAGTAGAGTAACCAGAGAGTTTAATCAGCGAGATGCTAATTTTATTTATTACCGATATGCTGATGTTCTTTTGATTAAGGCCGAAGCATTAACTGAACTGAATCGACTTGCAGAAGCAAATGATTTAGTGAGACTTACTGCCGAAAGAGCATCCACTAGCTATACCAATATCTTTGAAAAAGAGGCTTTGAGAGATTTTATTTTAGACGAAAAAGCAAGAGAATTTGCACTTGAAGGAAAGCGTTGGTTCGACGTACTTAGGTATGGCAAAAGAGAAAAATTTAAAAACAAACAGTTTATTATTAATATGATTTTGGCTACTGCTGATGATGTTAAGCAGGTGGCTGTTTTAAGAACAAAAGTCGTAGATACAATGAGTTACTACCTTCCAATTCCGAAAGGCGACCTTTTATCGAATCAAAATTTAGAACAAAATCCATTTTACGATAGGTGAAAAATAAGAATGTTATGAAACGATATATTAAATTTCCAATAATTGAAAGAAGTATATTTCTACTTTTATTCATAGCCATATTTAACGGTTGCATTGAACCACCTCAAACACCTGTTGACATTGAGGACTTCGTAATTGCTGAATATGTTGATAGTTTTGATCAGAAATACTCTAAGTTTTACGAACTGTTAGAAAATACCCGGCAAAACAGTTTGTTGAGTGTTCGAGGCCCGTTTACGCTTTTTTTGCCAACCAACGAAGCGGTTGATAACTTCTTGAAGAAAAAAGGTCTTGCCTCTGTTTCTGATCTCGATGAGAAAGATCAAATGGATATTGTGAAAAATCATATTTTAAGAATTCATGTAGAAACTACTGATATTCAAGAAGGTGCCATTCGAGAACCAAACATGTTAGGCGACAAAATGGCTACTCGATTTGAGGGTTCCGAAATTATTATAAACAATATCGCTAGGATTACAAAACGCGATATCGAATTGGAAAATGGTATTATTCAGGAGGTTGATGCTTTAATTGAACCTCTTACCAAGAGTATTTATGAAACCATTAAAGACAATCCCGATTATTCAATATTTACTAAAGGACTGGAAGTTACTGGAATTAAGGACACATTGAATGTGATTGAATTCAATTTCGGAAACAAGCCTGCGCGTACCTATTTCACCTTGCTAGCTGTTGCCGATACTATTTTTAATCGTTACGGAATGTATTCCATTGATGACGTAATAGCCAAGTTTACCGATGCTCCAGATAGCATAAGGTTTGTTGATAATGGCTTTTACCAGTTTATCGAATATCATTGTTTAGATGGTGCTTATTTCTTAAATGAATTTGGGCAAAGAAAAAATTACCCAATTTTATCCTTCAATAACAATGTTGCCATTGAAGCAACCAACGACTATAAATTCAACTTTGATAGAATGAAAAAAGAATATGTTGGTGTTTTTGTTGAAGAATCAAATGTGCCAACAAAAAACGGAGCAATCCACTCTTTGAAAGATCTATTGCCTGTTATTCAGCCCGAAATGTCAAAAATTGAGTTTGAAACTACTAACTTCTTCGATTTAAAACAAGGTGATTATTATGGGCAATATTATATGAAATGGTCTGATGGTCTGAATACATTCTCTAAAATTAAATGGGAAGGCGACTATTTGCAATATTATTACAAACCGGGTCAAGGTGGAAATATTAATGACGATTGCTTGAATATGATAGGTTTCTTCTGGATAGAAGTAACAATGCCCAAAGTAATGAAAGGTAATTATGATCTATCATTATATGTGTGGAATAATTGGCTCGATTATGATGTTTATGTTGATGGTGTGAAAACAGCAACGGTATTAAGCGCTGATGCTGTGCGTGAAACTCTTGGTACTTTTTCCTGGGATAAAACCGAAGAACATACAATTAAAATTGTAAGTCTGAATTTTGGAACATTATTCTGGGATACAATTATTCTTACTCCAGTTGCAAAATAAACTTAAACTAAACTACTTTGTAATGACAAGGAAAATACAACATACATGCTATATGGCGCTATTATTCATTCTTAGCGTTGGTATACAACATAGTTTTGCTCAATCGACCTCTGTTGTGGTAAATGGAATAATTACCGAATCGGGCACGAAAAAACCTTTATCGCAAGTAACCATTTCGGCTACTGCCACCGGTAAGATTACCGATACTAACGATAAAGGAGAATTTACCATCTCTGTGCCTAACAAAAATTCCGAGTTATCTATTAATTTGCCGGGGTATCACAAAAGGCAAATATTTATTAATGGGCGTGAATTTGTAACGATCAGTTTGGTGCCTGTTCGATTTAAATCGATCGACAAAACTTTCAATAAACCATTAGGGCAATCTATTCTAAAGGATGAAATTTATTCAACTGGTACAATATCGAATGATGAAATGTCATTAAATAACATTACGTCTTTCGATCAGGCATTACAAGGAATAGTTCCTGGTTTAAATGTTACAAACCACTCTGGAATGCCCGGAAGTAAATCGGCTTTATACATGAGGGGAGTTCATTCAATTTATGGCCGAAGTGAACCTCTTCTGATTATTGATGGGGTGATACACGACTATAATTATGCCAATCATAGTTCTATCGAAGGTTTTACGTTGAATCCTTTTGAAATAGTAGATGTTGAGGATATTGCAGATATTACCGTACTGAAAAATGGCGATTCTCATTTTGGTTCTGCATCTTCAAATGGGGTTATATTAGTAAATACGGAACAAAAAAGTGAGGCAAGTACATTAATTAAGTTCACGGGGTCGGCTGGAGTCTCTTTGTTGCCAAAACAACAAAGTTTGTTGAATAATACTCAGTTTACCGATTATTATAAAGGCATATTGGCAACACAGGGTTTTACTGAAGAAAGTATGAGAATTAGTAAACCCTGGCTGTATGGCGAAGGCGAAGACCGATACAAATACGATAATAATACCGATTGGCAAAAGGAAATTTACTCGCCGGGAATTTTACAAAAATATCACATCTTCCTTAAAGGAGGCGACGATATTGCAACATATAATATTTCAACAGGAATAACAAACCACGAAGGACCTTATGAAAACTCAGGTTACAACAGGTTTAATTTGCGTATTAACGGAATGGTAAACATTACCAGTAAATTTTCTGTTGCACCTATTTTTAAATTGTCACTCACAGATACTTACATTCCAAATTTAGGCCCTACATATCAGCGTAGTCCAATCTTATCTTCAATTCTGAAAGCACCTATTATGTCTCCTTATTTTAGAGATAAAGAAACAGGTCAGGTATTAGATTATTTAGATAATGAAGGCGTATTTGGAGTTAGTAACCCTGTTAAACTTATCCAGGCGGCAACAGGGTCAAGTAGGAATTACCATTTTGGAGCATCGATTAAGGGAGTTTATGTACTGGGACCGCATTTGAATATTACTAATTTGGTTGGACTAAATTTCAATAATTCAAGGGAAAATATATTTATCCCAAACGACGGTGTAGTATCTGTTGATATAAGGGAAGAAAATAGCCCAATTGATTTTGTTTATGAATATCGCTCAGTTCAAGATCACGCAACCTTAAACTACAATAACAAAATGAGCGACGGACAAGTTATTGCTGTACAAGCAGGATTTAGATACATGAAAAACAGCTATCGTTATAATCATGCCATCGACTTAAATACTGCTTCCGATGATTTTAAAGATTTGGGTAATGGAGGTAAATATCAATACTTAAGGAAAAGTTTGGGCGACAATAGAGAATTATTATGGATGTCGTATTTCGCAAACGGCAACTATAGTATTCAAAATAAATACTTCATAAACGCAAACATATCGGTTGATGCAAACTCGGCGGTTAACGATGAAAACAGAATGAATATTTTTCCATCAATTGGTGGAGCGTGGAGATTAAGTTCTGAGGAGTTCATGGCAGGCAATAAAACATTCGATGATGTAAAACTTAGGTTGTCGTATTCTCAAAGTGGAAATATGTATAGTAGCATATACGATTATTCAAAGTTGTATTACACAGAGGATAGAGTTGCCGAGGTAGGAGTTCCTGTTAGAGAGGCCATTCCAAATAAAAATCTTGAATTGGAAAAAACATCAACCATTAATTTTGGTGTCGATTTAACGTCAATGCAACAAACGTTAAATATTCATTTCGATGCTTATTATTCAATGCTCAACAATTTAGTTATTGAGCAGAAACTGCCTCCATTTTATGGATATACCGAATATTACGACAACGGAGGTAAGCTTGCCAATATGGGCGTAGAGCTTGCGGTTGACTATCGGAAAAATTTTGGGGATATTGTTTGGACCATTGGTGCTACTGCAACTGCACAGAAATCGAGTATTAGTGAATTGAATTTTATTGAAGCAGGAACTAAAAACCTGGTTACACCCATTAGAGGAGCTGAATTTGTAACTGCTATCGATAATCCAATTAATTCATTTTATGGCTATCAAACAAACGGAATTTATAATAGCAACGAAGAAGCAAATAAAGTAATTGGGCCAAACGGCATACCTATGCAAGCTGGCGATATTATTTTTAAAGATCAAAGTGGGCCAAATGGTACTGCCGATGGTATTATAAATGAGTACGATAAAGCAATTATTGGTAATCCTAATCCAGATATTTTTGGAGGATTGTTCACCTCGGTTATCGTTAAAAGTTGGGAAATAAAAGCTGTGTTTAATTATTCTGTTGGGAACGACATATTTAATTATACCCGATTCATTGGCGAATCAATGAGCTCTTATGGAAACCAGATGGTTACCGTACTCGATAGTTGGTCGGAAAATAACAAAGATGGTTTGCTTCCCAGAACTTCTTATGGCGACCCAACCGGGAATACAGTATTTTCAAATCGTTGGATTGAAGATGGATCTTATCTGAAATTGAAACATTTAACGGTTAGTTATAATTTGCCTAAATCGAAATTTTACAGTGGAATTAAAGTATATCTAACAGCATCGAATTTACTTACGTTAACAAAATATTCGGGTAACGATCCTGAGTTTTATTATTCCAATAGTCCATTTTATATGGGTGTCGATTATGGAAAAACACCACAAACAAGGTCGTTTATTCTGGGTGTTAAATTAGATCTTTAACCGTTTATATGTTTCATCTGGCAAATAAAAAAATGAAAATGAAAAATAGATCAAGCAATAATATATTTCTGATAATTGCCTCGCTGGCAGTTGTTTTAGCATGTAGCTCCTGTGATGAGATCTTTGATGTGAAAGCAGGGCCCCGAATCACTCCCGATGTGCACTATAAAGATTCAATTGGTCTCGATTTATCTCTTTTTGGTGCCATTACACCATTAACCGTTGCAATGCCCAATTTGGTTTTAATGGATGGA
>Ga0209373_10003745_pt1 | contig 13734 bp, 10 predicted proteins | sample Higcelweek5metaG_FD_187173 | JGI IMG/M metagenome (GOLD analysis project Ga0209373, IMG submission 187173) | Freshwater pond sediment microbial communities from the University of Edinburgh, under environmental carbon perturbations - High... | ecosystem: Environmental > Aquatic > Freshwater >...
AGTCGTGGCCTCTCCCGGCAGCGCGCGGTCAGACGAAAAATGAAACGCTGGCACATCAAAAAAGAGTTTTCAACGCGTCCATCTCCGAAGAAACCGGTTATTTGCATTAAATGAGCAGTATTGTATTTAACCGGAACCGTGAAAAAGAAAAAATGGAACGGCTGAAAGGGCGAATAGAACTTCGCCTCCGGAATCTGTTGGAGTCAGGACTTGCCAATCTTGTTTTTCTTTGCCAGGATGTCAACCGCACCTTGAATTTCCAACTTTATAACGAAATACAATTAGCGTTGAATATTCCGGCAACCATCCAAAGGTTCAATTATATGTTATATCGTTCGCATGATCCATTTCCCATGATAAAACCTTTTTACTTCGCCGATGTTGAAGAGCTGAATCAACATCCCCTCTTCAATTCGAAATATCAAATACTTCGTCTTTATTCATTCTTCAGCCGATTTTCCATGACCGGTAATCTTGACTTTTTGGAACGGTATCTGGCAGAACCAAATGATGAAGAGCAAAACCAGTTGACGGATGAACGCAATGCCCGATTTCTGGCGAAACGGTTTGAAATTTCGGACTCCTCATTTGGGCAGATTGCGTTAAGTTTATATGATTCGTGGAAACGGACCGTCCTTGAGGAATCCATTATTACGGATTCAAAAATTCCTTACACCCCATTTCTTGACTCTGATGGCACCTTTCGTTTCGCTTTGGAAGTCCGCCAGGATATGAATGAACAAAGGTATATAGTCTTGCCGATTGCTGCCTATGTGAAGCCCGGCTTTTCCCCTCTACTTGTGAATGACTGGCCGACCGACAGACTGGTGTGTCTGAACAGTGATCAGTTGCAACGATATCCGAAAGCAAAAGTTTTCCTTACGGATGAGCTTGCGATTGCGTTGTTCAATCCGTCTTCACCTGAGCAAGTTTTTCTTTACATTTTCGATGAAGATGAGGCATTGTCACATACTGATTTTTCCCCGTTACAAGGGAGACGGATTACCTATTTGCTTTTTGATCGTCCGGGAGAGAAAAAGGGGGCCTGCTGGGGGAAATCCATGCGGCTTTCGGAATATCTTTATCAACAAGGAATTGAACTTGATTTTATCTATTATGAGATTGAAGCCTGGGAATGCCAGAAAGGGACCTTCCATTCTTCCTGCAGACAGAAAACCCAATACAATTTTTTTGAGTATGTCAAAGAGATCAAACGTCTCAAACTTTTTCTTCCCGAAATGTTTATGCTGGCCCGCTTTAACAATAAATCGCTGGACGACTTGGATAATGAACCGGCACGGGATTGTTTGATTGGGAATCTTCTCTGGGCCTCGTCTTATATTGTTCTTTTTGGAGGAAGCGGCCTTGGTAAGACCTGGATTTCATTGGCTTTGGCAATCGCTCTGGCAGATGGGAAAAACCTGTTTTCCTCGGGGCGCTGGAAGATGCAGTGTCCCGAAGGTGTCAAGATATTATATGTTCTGGGAGAAATGGACAATGGTGAAATTAAAGAACGTTTGGAGGTCCTTGTTCAGCAGATAAAAACTCATCGGAACTTTGTTTACAATCGTGTCAATGGCTTGCATCTAGAGACTCCGGAAGGACAAAAAGAATTATTGGCCATGATTGATAATGCAAGGAAATTTCAGGAACCCTGCGGGAAACCAGTCAAAGTTCTTTTCCTTGACTCGTTAATTACACTAACGGAATCTTGCGACTCTCCAGCAAGGTTTCATGATCTCTTTCGTTTCATTGAACGCTTGAAAAGCATGGGGATTGGTATTGTCCTGAATCACCATGAAAAAGCGGATGGGACGATGCGGGGAACGAGCGATATTATCAATTATGCCGACATGGTCCAACATCTGTATAAAGGAGAATCTACTCGGGATCAGTTGGCAATCCTTGTTGGGAATGATAAGCCACGTTCTGTTGCTGCAGAAGATGTGAAACCGTTCAAAATCCTCATTCATATGCAAACAGGGAAACTCTCCGACGGCGAGTTGAGTATGGATGAACTGGAAGGGCTTCAGGGCCGGAAAAACGCCAATAAAGATTGCCAGGAGAAATCAGGACGGGTTTCATGGGAATTTCTGCCTAACCGTCAACGTTTACTTCTGGTTGTCCAGCAAATTCTCGAAGGGAAAAATAATCAGCAGATTGCCGATGGGGTTGGAATTTCGGAAAGAAAGATTGAAAAATTCCGCCTTGAAAAACATATTTGCGATACTGATCTACGGATACTCATGGAAGCCGTAGATCAAACCTGCAGCAAGGAATATGGGAATTGCATCACCACTTCGGAACAGATAAGCGAATGTTTGGTCCGGAATCTTTTGAAAAGAGAAAAAAATTAATTTTGTTCTCTTTCGTAATTGATCCAGTTTTGAAGTATTTTCTTTAATTTGTCCGCATACTTCTTTCCGGGCAGTTGTTTCAGCAAGTCGCGGATCTCCAGAATATCCAAAGATTCCGACTCGCCGTTCGTTCGGTTCATCGACATGAAGTCTGGCATTAACTGCATTTTTGCTCGTTTGTCTTCCAGTGTGGCATGGGCCGAGTATAGTTTCGTCATTTCCGGTGTCATATGCCCGACGATACTTTGTACTACCGTCATAGGCATGCCGTACATTCCTGCGTAATAACAGAATGTATGGCGGCAGCTGTGCAAGTCTTTTACGGAAATGGATCGAGTCTGTCCGGCTGGTTTCCTGGTTGTTTCAATCCCTAACCCATTCAGAAACTGCTTGATCCTGTAAGATACTCCGGAAGGATTATTCAAATACATTTTTGCGTGTTCCGGCAGGACATATATGCTGAACTCGTTTGGCTTCTGATTGGACTGTTGAGCCTTCAATTCCAGGAGAAAATCCTTAAGATGCGGCATGATGGGAATTTCAACTGGGTGTTTGGTTTTCCGCATTTGTTGACGGCAAATCACATCATGAACTAAATCGACCTCACACCATTTCAGTGTACAAATATCCCCTTCACGCAGAGCTGTTGCCATTGCGATTGTAAAAAGCGGTTTTGTAAAGGGGTCCGCCTTTTCACGGATCATTGTCAGTTCGGATTCACTGAAGGCTTCCCGGCTTTCTCCAGCAAGTGTTGGTTTTGGAACAAAAGAAAATGGATTGTAGATGAGTCCTGCATCTTCGAACAGCAAAGTAAAAACCTCTGTGATGGTCGTCTGATAGTCCTTCAAGGTGGCTGCGGCTAAATGTTGTTTTTTTCTGATCTCTATCTTTTCTTTGTCTTCATTTTGTTCGATGGTGGATCTCGAACCAAAACTGCCATTATCCTGAAGAGAGTGAATATAGGCTTCGGCATGGAAACGCTGCACTTCAGACAACAAAGTGACGGACGAATATTCTTCAGCCATGAAGTCAACGAAATCCTGCCAATGCCGGATTTTAATCCCGGCTCGGATAGCACCCGGTATGCGTTTCCTTGGTTTCTTGAGGGAGAGATCGTAGGCATTTTTCAGCGTAATTTTCTTGCCGCCGGTTAATTCCTCCCGATAATTTTCTACTAATGCCTTCACGTTTGTATTGGAACGGATTTTCCGTATCTCGTCTTTTATCAGTTCTTCATACCGTAATGCAGCCCGTTTGTCCCCTGTCGCTTTCTTATTGTCATCAAGACATGTCCCGTAGTATCTTTTCCCTTCAGCCATGAATTCATAGTAATAAATATTACTTTTCAAAATAATGCTCATACGCGCACCCTTCTGCTCTTTAGCGCTACTTCACCACCGCACAACATACTACTCCAAACTGCTCATTTCAAATGTGAATTACGGAAAAATTACGGAATGAATTTGCAAATCATTCATTATGAACATATATAAATACGTTCGCATCGTATAGGTGGTGGGTTCGACTCCCATCTGCTCCACCATTTCTCCACTCGTTTTTGTGAAAAATTCCCCATTTCTCCCCACTTCGGGTTTCTTTTCTTCTGAACCGTGATATATTGTGCTTTACCCTGTTATTTTCAGGTGAACAGTCATGGCAAGAAGAACAAAGGCGTTCTGTATGAAACTCGAATTCGGTTCCATTCGTCAAAAGGCCCCCGGCGGTCCTTTTTATTACCGCTACCAGGTGAACGGCCAGCGGAAAGAAATCCCTCTTCGAACCTGCAACCGGGAAGAGGCCGAGAGAAAGGCCAGCGAGTTGGTCCCGGTCACCAAGGCCAAAAGTGTGGAGGTTGTCGCCGCACATGTGAAAGCAGCCAAGGGGTTTGCCAAAAAAGCACTTGACCTGCCATTAAGCGAGGTATGGGAAAAATATTCCGTGCACCCCGACCGAGCCATGCCGCATACCGTCAGCGAACAGCTCTCTTATCAGTCAACATTTCAGGATTTCGTTGATTTTGTCACCAACCCGCTTGCAGCGAAAGACCGCAAGAAAAAGCATACGGTTATTCGCTCGATTACGGAAATCACGTCTGAAGTGGCTGAGGAATACGCGGCTCATCTCCGGGAAATGAGTCAGGCGGTGGATACGCATAATCGCAAAATCAAGCGCATCCGGAAAATTCTGGAAGTCATGAAAGAATACAGCGGCGGGCAGAATCCTTTTCATGTGAGATCGTTACTTCGCAGTGGACGGGAAGAACAGGATACCATCGTGCGCCGTCAAGCCTTTTCTCGGGAACAGGAACAGGCTCTCTTGCGGGAATTGGAAAACCCGAACCGGAGGCTGATGAACAAAGCTGAAATCCGGGTTGTGTATCATATCGGGATGTTCACGGGACAGCGGCTGAAGGACTGCGTTTTGATGCAGTGGCAGAACGTGGATCTGGAACGGCGGCAGATTTTCGTCAAACAGTTCAAAACGGGCAAAGAGGTGACCATTCCCATTGCGCCGGAACTGTATGCCGCCTTGCAGGAGGCTCTTGCTTGGAAGGTCGATGCGTATGTCTGTCCCAAAACCGCAGCCCGTTATAATCAGACCAACGAGGCAGGCAAGAACGTAGGGAACAACCTGGTGGATCTCGATGTGCTCCGGGTGATTCGCTGGATTGGGGTTGAACCTTCCGTCAGCATTCCGGGACGCACGAAAAAAGTTACGGTCTACGGCTTCCATTCCCTCCGTCACAGCTTTGCTTCGTTCTGTGCCGCCGCCAACGTTTCGAAAGCGGCGTTGCTGTCGATCTTGGGGACGGACTCGGAAATCGCGGATAAATACTATACCCATGTGGGAGACGCCGCCCAGCAGCAGGCGATCGCGGCCATCAGTTCCACGATGTCGGACGTGTCATCTCCGCAGGAACGGATCCGCAAGGCATTGGAACTTTTGGAAAGCAACCCGCCCGGGAGCCGCAAAACACTTGAGAAACTGCATTCGATTTTGAAAGACTGATTTAAAAAAACACGGGGAGGAGGAGAGCGAGAAGTCCCTTCCTCCCCATGATGAGTCAGACCGCTTGCTGAACCGCTTCTTTCGACGGTTCTTCACAGTCCTCCAGACTCAAGATGTAGCTCAGAATGTCCGTGTTGAAATAGCGCACGGCCGTCCCGATTTTTTTCCTTTTGAAGGGGAAAACCCCTTCGCGCTCCATGTTGCGGAAATGAGGGAAACTGATCCCCAGCATCTCCGCGGCTTCCTTCTGATCCAGCAGTTTCGGAATGATGACCGGCAAAGGCTCTCCTGTCCTGGCAAGTTTTCTCAACTAGGCCACGATCTCGACTTCCTCTGCAATACTCAGGCCACCGGCCTCCGCCATAGTGTGCAGAAGTTTTGCAATCATGCTGGCGGTCTGAATTCTGATGCTGTTTTTCATAGATTCCTCTTTATGTACCGTTGTGGAAAGCTTTCCGGGCCTTTTCGGAGCGTTTTTCACTTCCGATTCACGCCCGATTTTGTTTTCGTACAGGGCATTTTTGGAATAAAAAATTTATTTTTTTGAAATTCCTCTTGAAAAAAATATGGTGTATTGTATAGTTACGTTAGAAGCAAAATTTGTAACGGGATAATTTTATGAGGGTCACACTGAAAGACATAGCCGAGGAGGCGGGCGTCAGCCAGATGACGGTTTCCCGGATTCTGAACGGAAAAGCCGACGGCCAGGTTTCGGATGCCGTGCGTCAGCGCATCGCGGAAGTGACGGAGCGGCGCGGCTACAATCCGGGACGGAACCGTCGGGCATGTGTCCAGTCCGGACCCTCCTGCAAAAAAATAACCTTTCTGATTCCGTATCCTGATTTTCTGGAAACCCCGCCCGATAGCATGGGGGGATATAATCCTTTTCCCGTCCTGCAGGAGGCTGCCCGCGAATTCGGCGGCGTGGTCGAGCCGTTGCCGGTCTCTCGTTACAACAGTCCCTTCACTATCACTTGGGAATGGCTGAAACATCTGGGGCCGGGCGATCTGGTGCTTGCCGGGGGGCCGTGGGAGATCGTTCCGGCGATCGAACTTCAGCGCCGGGGATGCAAAACAGCCATCCTGATGGAAGATCTTTTCTGGCGGGGGATCTATGCTCCGCAACTGAAGAAAATGGCTGTTTTCACGGCCAAACGGACGGAGGCTTTTGCCAGACTGACGAAATATCTTCTTCTGTGCGGATATCGGAAAATAGCGATGACGGTTCACCCAGATTTCAGATACGAGCCGGAGTATCCGCCTGTAAAGGGATATGAATACGCGTTGAATCTCAACGGCAGTTCCTATCGGCACCTGATTCCTGTCCGGGACTCGGTCGAAGAGACGGTGTCCGCCATTTCCAAGGATTACAAAACGAAACCGTTCGACGCTCTGATCTACCAGGCGAAGATCATCTATGATTTTTCCCGCACCTTGAATGAAAACCTTCATCTGCCGGAAAATGTTGAGATCGCCACGACCATTCCGCAGATCCTTAGCAATTTTGAGAAGAAAACCATGGGCGTCCTTCCTCCGAAAGACCAGCTGCACCGGGAGGCTGTCAAGATGCTTCTGTCTGATCATTTCAGCATCGGAGAATGGTTTTATGATTATAATTTTGTCAATATCCCAGCAGACAGGGCAAATTTTTTCCTCTCAGAGAAAGGAAAAGAAACACACCAGAAGTTCCCATACGAAAATATAACATAAGACCAAAGAAAAGAGGACGCTATGAGACAATTTCAGAAAACGAACGAAGACGCGGTTGCCATTGCCGGGACAATCCATTCTTTCACGCTCATCGAATTGCTGGTAGTGGTTGCAATCATCGCAATTCTGGCCGGAATGCTTCTTCCGGCCCTCAACCGGGCGCGTGCCATTGCCCAGCGGATCAGCTGCGCCAACAACATCAAGCAGGTCGGTTTTGCGGTCTTGAACTATGGCTTTGACAACCGGGACATCATTGTGCCATGGCAGATTTCCGCCAGCTCGATTGAGGACGGGACCAGCGCGACCCACACCAACCGCGGGATCGGCGGCCCCGTGGGTGCCTACTGGCTGTATTTCGTGCGTGATTATGTCGGGATCACCGATGGCGCGACCGTGCCATCCAACAACAATTATTTCTATGTGCAGTTCAACAAACGGCATGTCAAAGGAATTCTGCACTGTCCTGCCGCCGGGTCCTATCCGTATGTTGTGAACGCATCTGGAACGCTCATGAACTACGTGTATCTGGGAAACGTCACCTATTTCGGAATGTTGAAATATTACATCGGAGGCGACGACTGGCTGAACACCGGAGAACTGATAAAGCCGTTCCCGTGGACATTCAGCAAGCTCAAATCACCTTCCGCAAAAGGGATGCTGGTTGATTCCGCGAATAATGTGGATGGTAATTGCAACGCGAATTACGACAATACCGATTCCTCGGCCATCGGGTATCCCATGGTCTACAACGACGGACAGAATCTTTCCCGCAAGCGGCACAACGGAAGCACGAATTTCGTCTTTGCCGACGGTCATGTCGAAAATATCACAGAGAAAACATATACTTACCACAAGAACCAATCAAAATATACAGACAAGCTCCTTTGGGGTGGAAATTGAGGTAATGAAGGATGACAGTCGTTTCAGAAGAAATCCTGAGAGTTTTTTTGTGCAGACTTTATGGATATGCAGCAACAGGAAGAAGGAAGAGAATGAACAAAGCGGTATTGATTTTTGCGGTGACGATGGCATGGATGGCAGTGTCGGGGGCGGATATGGAAAAGGAATGGACCCGGAACGGGTGGGACGGTTACAAACCTTTTGCCTCGCATGAGTTCACGGACGGCGCGCTCCATATTTACAATGCGGAGTCCAAATACGGCTTCGGGTGGCGTTCGATAAAACATTTCGATGCCGTTGCCGGGGATGAGGCGGTCATCACCGCCCGGGTCAAGGGGAAAGGGGAAGTCGCTTTCCAGCTTCAGTATTTTACGGCGGACGGTCACCAATGGACGGGGATCGATCCGAAGAGCGTTGAAGCTGCCTTGGAAAATGAATGGAAAGAGAAAACCTTCCGGCTTCGTGTCGGCAACCTAAAAAAAGGGATCACAGGCCGGATCATGCCGACATTCAGCGGGAAAAAGGGTACGGAACTTTACATCAAAGACATTGTTGTGAAGGTGGTCCGCGGGGAATTCTCGGGAGATCTGATGTTCCCGCGCCATTGGACGGTGTTCGGCGATGTCGACGGTACTCTGGAGCCGTCCCTGACGGCGATTCCGGCGGAAGTGGGCGGCGTGAAAGGGAGGAAAGCCACACTGAACGACGGGATCATCCTGCTGAAATCCTTCTTCGCAAAACGCCAGATTCGGAACTGTGCGTGGCTGTATGCGGAGATCGAAGCTCCCTATGCCTGTGACTACACCCTTGGCGCGGGCGCGGATTACTTCATGGCTCTCTATGTGAACGGCGTAAAGGCGATCGACACCATTCAGTCCGGCAACGGCAAGGAACCGCCCCACTTCAGCGACCATACGGTGAATGTCAAGCTGGCCCAAGGGAAAAACATCATCGCGGTGAAGTTTCTTTCGGGCGGCAGCGCCGAACCTTATATTTCTCTGGGCGGCGCCAACGAACTGCGGAATCTTTCCTCCGTGGTCAAGGTCACAAGTTTTTTTGAACAGGATGACTTCGAAAAGCCGGGAAAACGTTCCGGCAATCCGAATCTGATCGAGGGAATCCTGACCGACGGCATTGAGACAAAATGCGGATTCGGGGTCTACTCTCCCGGCTCCGGGATCGTTTTCGACGGAAAGACGTATTCGCTTCCGCCCAAGAGCGGCGATCTCTTTTTCGCCACGGGAATCCGGCTTCAGAAACTTTCTGGCAAAGGGACGATGACTTTTGACCTGGGCGGGAAAGCCGCTCTGACGCTGAAGAACGATCCTTCTTCGGCGGAAATCGAAGCGACCATGACCTGCGGCGGAAAGACGCTCAAGTCCATGGAATTCCCGAAGTCCGCGCTCCCGACGGATATTGTGCTGGCGGTCAGCTGCCATGAATTTTACATCAATCTGCTGAGCATTCAGGACAGCAAGCTCCGGGCCATTAGCGGGAAAGCCGATTTTTCCGGGCTGGGCAACTTCGTGTCGGACATCCGGCTTCATGGCTGCGAGGCTACGGTCGACAACTATTTCACCGGACTAGCCAGACGGGAAGTCAAGAGCAGCACCGTTCCGTTCAAGGTCGCTCTGGATCCGGCGTTCGACCCGGTGAAGGCGGGCTGGAAACTCGTCTGGAAGGATGAGTTCAACGGCGAAAGGGTGGACTGGGAAAACACGTGGATGAATTCCCCCTGGTCACCCGCCCCGAAAAACCGCGAGATGGCGTATCTCAAGGACGGCATGCTCCATATCCGCTGTGAGTTCAAGAAGACCCCGGACGGCAAATCTCCCTACACGGGGGAAACGGTCGGACTCTTTTCGCAGAAACGCTTCAGTTACGGTTACTACGAAGCCCGTGTGCGTTTTACGAAGAAACCCGGCTGGTGGGCCGCGTTCTGGATGCTGGACGAGGGACGCAATATGGCCGTGGGCGGCGGCTATGAACTGGATATTTTCGAGGATTACTCGACCCGCGGAGGCACCCCGGTCATTGCCAACAACCTCCACGTTACCTACGGCCCGAATATGCGCAGCTACGGCTATCATCTCGAACTGCCGGGTTCCCTCGACGACTTCTATGTGATCGGCTGCAAATGGACTCCCTTCGAGATATCCCATTACATCAATGGAAAACTGGTCAGGACGGAGGCGCGCCACAGTCCGTACACGTCCGCCACTTATGATGCCGTCAATCACGGATTCGGCACATCGACTCTGTATGTCTGTTTGAGCGGACAGGCCGGGAGTTCCGGAGGGAGGGCCGACGGCGAATACAGCGAAGAGTATCTGGTGGATTATGTCCGTGCCTATGAGTATCCGAGAGAAACCGCCCCCCGGATCGGCTTCACCGCCGTTCCGAAGAAATCGGTTCTCAAGACAGGAGAGCCCTTTGAGTTCACGGTCGGCGTCACCCCGTCGGATGTGAGCAAATTCCCGGTGACCGCCGTCTACCTTTTCGATAACGGAAATCTTCTGGACTACAAGACAAAGCCTCCCTTCCGCTTCCAGCTGGCGATCGACCGCAAGCATTACGAAAACACCGTGTGGGACATGGCTGGGCGTTCCGGAAAAAGGCCAGTCATGGACGGATATCCGCACTTCTATGTGGCGGCGGTTCAGGACGAGGCCGGGAATGTCGCTTACACCGAACCTTTCCCGATGATCGCCGACATGACCGGCGGAGAGCCATTCCAGGGGAAAATACAAATGGTTCCGGGTATCCTTCCCGCGGGAAATTATAACGTCGGTGGACAGAATGTCGCCTGTTACAAACAGGCAAGAGGCGGCCTGGAAAACGGCAAGGAGAATCTTTTCAACAGGAAGGCACTGAACCTTCGCGAGGCCGGAGAGTGGGTCAACTATACGGTCGACGTCAAACAGGGCGGAACCTATAAAGTTGTCCTCCGCCGCCAGAAATACCGCCGCGAGTGGTCAGTGCGCGGAATGCTCCTCGTTGATGGCCGCTACATCGGCGACCTGAAAGGCGATCCGAAGGCGGAATCCGTCGTGCTGGAGAAGGTGGAACTGAAGTCCGGAAAACAGCTTGTCACGTTGATTTCGGCTTGCACCTATGGCGTCTGGCCGGAATCGATCGAATTCATTAAAGAATAAAACGGTCGTTTCTGAAATGGCGGAATGGAAGGTCGCGTATGCAAAACGAACTTGCATTCCGCGCCGGGAATGATAACATAATGGAATATTCGTTTTTCTTTCCGCGGTTTCCGATGCTGGAGACAGCGGGAAGTTTCCGGTGGAAAATTAAACATGTCTTTTCGTGAAGGTGAAAAAAGAGAGTATCATGAAAATCTATGTGATGGTCGATCTTGAAGGCATCAGCGGCGTCAGCGGAAAAAGTTACATCAACAGCTCGCTCGGCCGCCCCGATCTCATTGCCAAGGCGCGCGAATTCATGGCTGCCGACATCAATGCGTGTGTCGAGGGATGTTTCAAAGGAGGAGCCACCGAAGTCATAGTCAAGGACTGCCACGGAGGGGGAGGCAATGTCACACGCGACCTCATCGACGAACGCGCCGACCTCATCGACGGCGACACTCCGGGCATCCGGTTTGCCGACATGGATGGTTCGGACGGTCTGATCCTTCTCGGCTATCATGCCATGGCCGGAACCCGCGCCGCGGTTCTCGAACACACCATGTCGTCCGCCGGCTGGCATAATGTCTGGCTCAACGGCAGAAAGGCGGGGGAAACGGCCATCGACGCTGCTATCGCCGCGGAGCATAGCGTACCCGTCGTCATGGTTTCCGGCGACGACAAGCTTTGTATCGAGGCCGACGACTGGATCCCCGGCGTCGTAACCTGCCCGGTCAAAAAGGCGTTTTCATGCAACGGAGCACGGATGCCGTCTCTGGAAAAGGCGCACGTGCTTATCATGGAAAAAGCAGAGGAAGCCGTCCGGAAATGCGGAAAGATTGCGCCCTTGCAACTGAAATATCCCGTGAAATACCGCATCGAGTTGGTGGAGCGTCAGCGTCTGCCCGACAATGCGGCATGCCGGATTATCGACGGACGAACATTTGAACTGGAAAGCGACACTGTCGAAAAAGCGCTCTTCTTCAACTGGTAAAAAAACAAATGAATCTCAAATCCCCTTCGGTTTCGCTGGCAACGGCGTGGCTCATCAATTCGCTGGCCTATTCCATCGTCTACCCGTTCATCCCAATTTATCTGCACGTCGGACGCGGAATTCCTATGACCGAGGTCGGGCTGATCTTTCCCCTCATGGGAATAGCGGCCATCTTCGGACCTCCGGTAGCCGGGTGGCTGACCGACCGGGCCGGACAGCGTTTCGTCCTTCAATTCGGACAAACGGCCCGCGCCTGGATTTTCGTCTGTCTCGCGCTGATGGCCTATTTTGAAGCATCGTTCTGGCTTTTCGCCGCCGTCCTGACGCTCAATACCGGAGTCGGATCGTTTTTCGGGGTCGCCGCCGATTCATATTTAGCGGACATTACCACAGAGAAGGAACGCCCCCTTTTCTACGGACATATCCGAATCGGGACCAACATCGGTTGGACGGTCGGGCCCATGCTCGGCGCCTTTCTGGCCCGAGCGCCTTTCTGGCTGATGTTTCTGGTCACGGCAGTCCTTTGCCTGGGCGGTGCATGGTATACGGCCAAAGTCTGCCGGCCTCCGGAAAAAGGCGGAAACACGCTGCGGATCAGGCAGCAGATCACCCGGAAACTTTTCCTGCAACTGTTTTCAGAACGGCAAATGGCTTTCCTGCTGTCCGGCGTATTTCTCCTTTATCTGCTGGTTTCACAACTCTATTCAACGCTGTCCATTTACGCCACAAGCACGGTTGGCGTCAACCGCAATACGCTGGGACTGGTCTACTCCATCAACGGCCTGACGATCATCCTTCTCCAATTGCCCCTCACCCGTCTGGCCGACAAGTTGCGGCAGGGACAGAATCCGCGGCTGCTGACGGGATGTCTCCTATATGCCGCGGGGTATTTTTCGCTGGCATTCTCTGACGGCGGTATCTCGCTTGGCCTGGCGGTATTCGCCCTTACGCTGGGAGAAGTCTACACGCAGCCGGCGATCTATACGATGCTGGCAAAATTGGCCCCGCCGGGATTGACCGGAAGCACAATGGCTATGCTGGGCCTGATCCGCGGAGTAGGATATGCAATTGGACCTTGGCTGGGCGCGCTGGCGTACGCGCGCTGGACCGATTCGCCGGTTCTGCTGTGGGGCAGCCTGGCATCCTTTGCGGTGGCCGCAGCCGGAGTTTTTATTCTAATGGATCGCCGCGCGAACTGTCCGGATCCGGGAACTCTGGAAAGCAACCCGCCCGGGAGCCGCAAGACACTTGAGAAGCTGCATTCGATTTTGAAAGATTGATTGAAAAAAACACGGGGAGGAGGAGAGCGAGAAGTCCCTTCCTCCCCATGATGAGTCAGACCGCTTGCTGAACCGCTTCTTCTTTCGACGGTTCTTCACAGTCTTCCAGACTCAAGATGTAGCTCAGAATGTCCGTGTTGAAGTAACGCACGGCCGTTCCGATTTTCTTTCTTTTGAAGGGGAAAACCCCTTCGCGCTCCATGTTGCGGAAATGAGGGAAACTGATCCCCAGCATCTCCGCGGCTTCCTTTTGATCCAGCAGTTTCGGCAGGATCATCGGAAGCACTTCACCTTTCTGCGACAAGTTCCGCAGATTGGCCATGATTTCATTGAATTCCGGGATCGTAATG
>Ga0209373_10003746_pt1 | contig 13732 bp, 12 predicted proteins | sample Higcelweek5metaG_FD_187173 | JGI IMG/M metagenome (GOLD analysis project Ga0209373, IMG submission 187173) | Freshwater pond sediment microbial communities from the University of Edinburgh, under environmental carbon perturbations - High... | ecosystem: Environmental > Aquatic > Freshwater >...
GATGAAGAATTACCTGAAAAGCTTCTTGACAGCGTGCTTGAGCAGGGATCATTTCTCTTTTTGCGGAAACCGGTTTATATTCCAATATTAATGAAGGCATTGAATCGTCTGGTACAGAAAAGCAAAGGCTGGGAAACCGTCCAGGTAACTGAAGATACCAGGCAATTTTATATGCAGGTTGTAATGCATGAAGAAATTTGAAAAAAACAGAACAAGGCTTCTTATAATTTGTGAAGATCAGACAGTTTCCAATGATCTTGTAACTCTCCTTACCGGTTACGGTTATTATGTTGATTATGTCTCGTCAAGAAAAGAAGGCATTATCAAGTATAGGCAATACAAACAGGCGATTGTGATCTTTGACGCCGCGTCACTGCCAAAATACCCAAGGCATCTGTTTAAAGTATTCAGCTATTACAGCAGCAACCCCAAGATTCTCATTGCGGCCCGTCCTGAAGAGGAAACCAAAATTTACCCGTTCCTCAATGATGGCGTGTACGACATTATTCAATTGCCATTACGATACGATTATCTTGATTTCAATTTAAGAAGACTTGTATCATACGACAATTTACAAGCGCGACATGAGTTTCAGACACTGATACTTAAACTGATCGGGTACTCGTCACCGCTGTGGATTTATTTTATTGTCATCTTGTCAAAGAGATTTTTTATGTGACAAAAACATCGTTTTAAATAAAGGTAAAAAATGCACTGATTGACCAATACTACGGCGTGGTATACAAACTTTTATTTTTTGTTGAGAAAAATGAGGATTTTTAACATATGGTAAGCTCTTTCGGATTAATAAGCGGATTCCTGAACAGTTTTAATAATTTTCCTGACCATCCAGCACTTTTTGTTGAAAACAGAACATATAGCTATCGAATGCTTTATAGAATGTCTACCATGATAGCTTCTACAATAAAAAATATTGAAGAAAATTCAAAAGATATTGCTGCCTTCCTTGGTTACCGCAGTATTGGCGCCTTCTCTTCTATGCTTGGTATTCTTATGGCTGGAAAAGGTTATGTTCCCCTTAATCCTAATTTTCCGAATGAACGTCTGGCCCATATAATTGACAAAACAGATGTCAATGTACTTGTAGTATCTAATGAATGTATTGACTTGCTTGATGAATTACTTTCTAAAACTACACGCAACCTTAAAATTATTATACTTGATACTTCTAATAAAAAACTATCTGATAGTTTTTGTTCTGTCAATATAAATATTTCAGACCCTGCAGATATTTCTTTTAATTTCATACCTGTTGACTATGAGAAAATTGCGTACCTCCTTTTTACATCCGGAAGTACAGGAGAACCAAAAGGTGTACCTATTACACATGCCAATGCAAAAGCATATATTGATTATACCTGTGATCGGTATAAATTCAATGAAACCGATCGTTTCTCTCAAACTGCAGATATGTCTTTTGATCTGAGCATACTTGAAATTTATCCATGCTTCGAAAGTGCTTCCTGTCTTTACTGTCTGCCTAAAAGTACAGTAATGCTTCCGGCCAAATTTATTCGCGAAAATCAGCTTACTGTCTGGATTTCTGTTCCGTCTGTCGGAACATTCATGGATCGCATGAGACTTTTCAAACCCGGGGCTTTTCCATCTCTGAGGTACTGCCTGTTTGACGGTGAACCTCTTCTTGGATCAATTGCAGAAAAATGGCGTATTGCTGCAGTAAATGCAATAGTTGAAAATCTATATGGACCAACTGAAGCAACTGTTGCAATAACTGATTATCGTTGGGAAGGAGAAGCATCACTTGCGCAGTGCAAAAATGGAATTGTACCAATAGGAAGAATTTTTCCTGAACAGCTTGGAATTGTTATTGACGAAAATAGCAAGCCTGTCAAGGCAGGGACAAAAGGTGAACTCTGTCTTTCTGGCAGTCAATTAACAAAGGGTTACTACAATGACCCTGAAAAAACTGCTAAATCCTTCATTATAATCAAGGAAACCGGTGATCGTTTATGGTATAAAACCGGTGATGTTGTTACTCAGGATGAGAACGGTTGCCTGTACCATCTTGGCAGAACTGACCACCAGATTAAAATTCTTGGATACAGAGTTGAACTCCAGGAAATTGATTTTATTCTTAGAAAATGCAGTAATGAAGAACTCGCCACTACTATTGCATGGCCTGTAACCGGCACAAACGCAGAAGGTGTAATTGCATTCATCCCCTCTACATGTAAATTGACCGAAAGTGATCTGATTGAAAAATGTAAAGTTTTTCTTCCTGCATACATGGTTCCGTCTCAAATCATATTTATTGACAATATGCCAATGAGTAACAATGGTAAGATTGATAGAATTAAATTAAAGAATTATATTGAAAGGCAACAAAATGGATTCGCAAAGAATTGTTGAAGTTAAAGAATTTATAAATAATTTTTTAAAAACTAAATATAGCAAAAATGATTTAGTTATTGACGATGATCTTGATTTTTTATCTTCAGGGATAATGAGTTCTCTTGATTTTATTGAATTTATTTCAGGTGTTGAAAAACACTTTTCCATTGAATTTGACTTTGATAATGCCGATCCTTCTGAGTATTCAACTATTTTGGGAATCGCTAAAAAAATTAAAGGTTAAGGTTTATGGATCTTGATATTATAGACATTGGTAAAGATTCAGATTTTTTCATAGATGTAAAATATTTATTTGATGATCTGTATAAATATCTCGATGAATGCGGTCTTTTTATGCCGCTTTCTGAATCAGGCAGCGATTTGTGGTTAAAATCAATTGGTAATGTCATTACTGGAAAATATGGAATTCTCAAAGGCGCTGTATCTGAAAATAAACTGATTGGTTTTATCAATGGCATTATTCGTTTTTCTCCTCAATATATTGGAGGGCACAAAGTTGGATATATTACACATTTATACGTTTTACCCACTATACGTAACTCCGGGGTCGGAAAAGCCCTATATGAAAACATTGAAGAGTGGTTCTGGTCCAAAAAGGTTCATTCAATTGAAATTCAGGTTTTATGTTCTAACTTAGGTGGAATTGACTTCTGGAATAAAATGAGTTTTAAAAAAGAATTGCTCCAGATGAGAAAATTTAATACTAATAATACGGAGTTGACAAATGTTTGTTAATGCTCTTTTCAACATACTTTCCAAAATCCGCCAGAATTTGGAGACTAAACGCGAAAAAAGACGATGGCAGAATTTACAAAATCGTGGCATGTTTATAGGAAAAGATGTATATCTTCCAATGTCAACATGGATTGATATATCTCATTGTTATTTGATTTCTATCGGAGATCGTTGCAGATTTGGTCCAAATTGTGTGATTCTGTCTCATGATGCTATGGCTAATGAATTTTTAGATGCCGGTAAAATTGGAAGAGTTGTCTTAAAAGAATCCTGCTGTTTTGGTTTTGGAACTATCATTCTTCCAGGTGTTGAAATCGGACCACGTGTTATAACTGCTGCCGGCTCAGTTATTTCAACAAATATACCTCCGGATTCTGTTGTTGCAGGCAATCCTGCAAAAGTCGTTGCTTCACTCTCTGATTACCTGAAATATCAAAAAATCTGTTTAAAAAAATTTCCAAAATTTCCATATACTGAATATGGTATAGGACCACTATCAAAGCAAAAGCGCGATGAATTATTTGCCCAGATGACAGGAACTTTTGGGTACATAGTTGGAGGTTATTCTTATGAAGTTGACAAAAGAGTTAACAGAAGCTAACGTTTTTAAAATGTCGGGTTATTTTTCTATCTTCTTCAAAAATACTTTATAATGTCTATTGAAATATTGATATCAGTTATAATTCCAGTATATAATGTTGAAAATTATCTACATCAATGTATTGACAGTATCCTTGAACAGAAACCTGATAATATCGAGATCTTTTTAATTGACGATGGATCTATTGATTCATCGTCACAGATTTGTGATGATTATGCACGCACTGATAAAAGAGTTAAAGTAATTCATAAAAAAAATGGTGGATTATCTGAGGCCCGTAATGTTGGAATATCTAATGCAATTGGCCAGTATATCATGTTCATTGACAGTGATGATTATCTGGCGAATGGTTGTTTAAATGATATTTCTGGAATTATTACAGAATCTAATCCTGATGTACTTATCGGATATTTTGATGTTGTCAAGGAATTCGAGGACGGTATCAACTGGAATGATAATAAATTATCAGAAGAGTGTATAAATAAAAAGCCGCCAAATAGCGTTGTACACTACCTGACACATAATAGTATCATGACTACAGCCTGGAGATTTATTGTAAAAAGAACTCTTATTATTAATAATAATCTTTTTTTTATACCTGGCATTTCACATGAAGATTTGGAATGGGTACCGCGATTAATTTGCAGTGCAACATCTTTTTGGGTTTATAGTAAACCTTTTTACATATATAGAATCAGAAAAAACTCAATTTCAACATCACGCAAAATTAAAAGTCTTGAAGATGTTTTGAAGATTATTGATATCACATTTAGTTACTATGAAACAATTAGTGTATCAGAGAAAAAACATTATCTTTCTATGATAATATATTGGCAATTTCAACATGTTTACAGAAGCTATTCATATTGTAATTATCATGAGAAACAATTATTTAAGAAGTGGTTAAAAAACAATTCCAAAAAAGCCATTACTATCAGTAAATATAGCCGTAAACTATATTTTTTAACAAGATTATTTGGAATTCTTTCTGCTTTATTTATTTACAATAATATATTGCGTAAGGGCATTAAAAAATATGCGCATTAAAATTATATACAATACTCCTTACACAGGCATGAATTCAGGCTGGCCAACAAGGTTTATTGGAGTTATTAAAGAACTATATAAAAGAAACGAATTGTTTATTTTTGCTCCGGGAGATACATCCCTTTTAAAAAGTATTTTCCCAAATGCATGGGTTTGTGACTCAACTAAAGATCAGATATGCACTCGTAAATTTTCATTACCTGGCTTATTCATGAGTATGCTATTTCCAAAAAGAGATAATATCTTTTTACCGACATTCAATTTTTATTCTGATTTTAACCGGATTTTGAAAATAGATTCAACAAATTATGACATTGTTTTTTATTGTGGATTATCTGCATTTATTCAATTTGGACATTATGATAAAAACATCGTAAAAATATGTGATTTTTGTGATTCATTTTTACGCCACTTCATTTCAGATTTTAGAATGGCTACTAAAAATAATTTACGACTTAGAATCCTTTTTGATATGCTTTATTTGATAAGGATTAAAAGAAAGTTTATTAATAATAAATTATTAATATTAGCAACTACTGCAAACGATACTAAATGTATTAGAAGAATTATTAATAAAAATCCTTTTGAAGTTATACCAAATGGTATTTACACATCAAAATTAATTGACAATGACAATTACTACCTGTCAAAATGGCAATCTAATTCTTTGATTTTCTGCGGCAGTCTGGACTATAATCCAAATTTTATTGCAATCAGTTACATTCTGCAGGAATTATGGCCGTTACTTAAAGAAAAACATCCGGAAATTAAATTTAATATTGTTGGAAGAAACCCAACTGCAAAAATATCAAGCTTAATTAAAAACTATAAAGATGCATTTATAATACCTAACGTTGAATATATTGAACCTTATTATCATTCTGCTAAAATTGCTCTGTCTCCTATGTTTTCCGGCGGAGGTATTAAAAACAAAATATTAGAGGCGTTACAAACTGCTACTCCAATAATAACCAATAATGAAGGAGCAACTGGAATCGCATTTATTTCTGGAGCTCATGGTTTTATTGAAGAAAACAAAGCAGATTTACTTAAAGCAATTGAACATGTACTTGACGCAGACTATGAAATATATAAAACATGGGCAAAAAATTGCCTTAATCTTTCAGAACAATATAATTGGAATACAATTGGTGAAAGACTTGACAGTATTTTTTTAAAGCATCTCAACGGCATCAGTAAAATGGGCTGATAACTGCTCTTTATTGATTATGTTATTAGATATAGCTTTATATAATAGAATTTCTGTGACTGATATATCCGAATTGTTTAAATTGTAATATAACTTATTTGCATGGATTAAATATTGATAGCAAAAAAAATTAAAATTATACATATAACTCATGACCTTGACCTGGGCGGCCTTCAGAGAGTTATAATAAACATTTGCCGTACAATTGACAGATCCAGATTTGATATGTCAATTTTATGTTTAAGAAAACTTGGATGCTTTTTACCTGAGGTTGAAAAATTAGGTATCCCGGTTACATTACTGCCGAAAAAAGAGACTGGAACGGATTATCTTTCATTTGTCAAAGTTGCAGAATATTTACGCAAGGAAAAACCAGATGTTATTCATACACACAATACTCAGCCATTTATTGATGGTACATTGGGTGCAATTCTATCAGGTGTAAAAAAAATAATTCATACAGATCATGCCCGTTCCTTTCCCGATAAAAAACGATACATGTTTGCCGAATGGTTTGTTTCCCATTTTGCTTATAAAGTAATCGGTGTATCTGAACATACATCTGAAAACCTTATAAAGTTTGAACATATCAATAAATCAAAAGTCATGACAATTCCAAATGGAATTGATCCAAAACCATATCAGATTGAAATTGACAAAAAGGCTAAGAAGAAAGAACTGGGCATTTCTGAGAATAATCTTGTATTAGGCGTTGCAGTAAGACTCTCGGAACAAAAAGGAATATCCTATTTACTGAAAGCTATGCCGGATATTCTTAAAATGAAACCTGAAGTATCACTTGTCATTGCCGGTGATGGTCCGCTTAAAAATGATCTCCGGATTTTGGCTGAAAATCTCGGAATTTCAAACAATGTCTTTTTTCTTGGTTTACGCACAGATACTGCAGAATTACTTAAGCTGTTTGATATTTATGTAATGCCTTCAATCTGGGAGGGTCTGCCGATGATACTTCTTGAAGCTATGGCAGCAGAATGCCCGATCATCAGTACTGACGTTGGGGGCATACCAACTGCAATTGAAAATAGTCAGAATGGCTTACTTGTAAAGTCTGCTGATCAGGAAGAATTAAAAAATGCGATTCTCTATTTACTTGATAATCCTGAAATACGAAAAACGTTTTCAAATAATGCTTTACAACGATTCAACAGTAAATTTACCGCAAGATGCATGACTGAACAATATGAGCATCTGTATAATTGTAAATGACAATTGTGAAAGGTGATTAATACTTAATGTCCTTTGAAAAAAAGATGATTAAAGGCGCTTCATGGCTTGGTATTTTTAAACTTATAAGTCAACTATTCTCATGGGCAGTCACTGTAATTGTAGCCAGAATTCTTGTTCCCGGTGATTATGGATTGATGGAGATGGCAACAATAATTACCGGATATGCAGCAATGTTCAGCGAATTAGGTCTGGGGTCGGCTATTATTCAGCGTGATAAAATTGATCAAAAAGATCTTTCATCAATTTTCTGGTTTATTACAGCAATATCGATTTTCTTCTCTATTTTTGCTTTTTTTGCAGCTTATCCTACCTCTTGGATATTCAATCAACCGAAAGTAATACCTGTTACACAGTCTGTTGCTTTGTTATTTCTAATTTCAGGATTACAGATTGTTCCTAAAAGTCTTCTACAGCGTGATTTGAAATTCAAACAAATTGGTTTTTTTGACCTGATGGGAGTCGTTATCTCCTCAATCTGCATGCTTGCGATTGCAAAAGCCGGTGGCGGTGTCTGGACACTTATTGGCGGCCATATTATCCGTGAATTTGTAAAAACAATATTCAACTACTCCTATTGTAAATGGAGACCGGACTTTTATTTTAAAATGTCAAGTGCCCTTTCATATCTGAAATTTGGAGTTGTTGTATCATTAAGCGGTTCATTTTATTACATGTATAATAAGAGTGACCGCTTTTTTGCCGGCAAATTCTGGACTCCTGGTACATTGGGTTTATATACATTTGCGCTTGAACTCGCAAGTATGCCAACTAACAAAATTGTTACACTTATAAACCAGGTATCTTATGCCGGTTTCGCCAAACTACAGAATGACAAGGAAGAATTCAATCGTTTCTACCTGAACGTTGTCAAACTGATCAGCATTATAGTTGTTCCATTGTATATTGGTTTGTATTTTGTTGGTGAAAATGCCATTCATATTTTTCTTAATGAAAAATGGTTCGGAATGATATTTGTTTTTAAAGGTCTTTGCATAATTCAGATTGTAACATCTTTACTGGCTGTTAATAACTATGCACTGACTGCAAAGGGCAATCCATACCAGGCACTTATTTTTAATGCAATTTTAACAATCACACTTGTTCCATCTTTTTATTTCGCAACAATAAAAGGATTTGAGACAATTCTTATTCCCTGGTTCTCTGTTTATCTTATACTTTCGCTGGGATTAGTATTTCATACATTAAAGAAATTAAATATTTCAATTTCTTTATATCTGTCATCACTGAAAATTGCTTTTATTTCGGTTTTGTCAATGTCTCTGGCTCTTTATCTTATTAAAACTGTACCTACAACTTTTATTAATTTTCCAGGTAAAGAAATATTCCTTTTAATTATTTACATTTTAACAGGTGCTCTTGTATATCTTTTTTCAGTGTGGGCTCTGGATAGAACTGTTATTTTAAAATTACTTAAATTATTTAAAAAAGAGTAACAGATTATTCATGCTGTCAGCATTTAATTAATTGTTTTTTCTTTAATATCAACTCAGGACGATTACTATCGAATCAATTTTGGAGACTAAAATGGAAGTAAACTCTCTTTTTATCAGTGCAACAGCTAAAGGAGGTTTTTATTTTGAAAGATTTAACCATCTTGGTAAATACTTTAAAGGTCACTGCATTTCGGCAGCAAATGACAGTTCAACTAAACTAAGTTCTTCTAATAACTTTACATATCATTTTTATAAATGTATCAGAAAAGGTTCTTTATACTTCAAACTTCTTGAAACTATAGTTAATTCATTTTTATTATTTATTGCATGTTTCAAATTACTAAATAAAGAAAAAAGTATTAACTTAATTGTAGTTAGAACTCCATTTATTGTAGCTTTAATTGCTATCACTCTTGGTTGGTTTTTTAAAAAAAAGACTTTAATTGAAATAAATGGGAATTTTAAAACAGCCTTCAGATTTGAACGTGTTTCTGGTCCTCAGAAAATTGACATTATTAAAGAATTTATTGGATGTAAAATTATCAAATATGTTTTAAAACATATTTCAGGTATAAAACTTCTATATCCAACTCAAATTGACTGTTTTGGAAATTATTCAAATAAGCCAGTTGCTGCCTTTCATGACTTTGTACCAATTAGTAAAATTTTAGATCATAAAACCAAATCAGATAATTATTTGTTAACTCTTGGTTATCCATGGTATTTAAAAGGTGTTGACACACTGATAATTGCTTTTAAGCAATTATCAACGGAATTTCCACAATATCGTTTAAAAGTACATGGTTGGTGCCCATATGACAGGAATTTTTTTGAAAATCTTGCAAAAGAAAACAATTCAATAGAATTGAATTCCCCTGTTAATTATGATGAAGCCATTTCACTTATTGCAAATTGTTCAATATTTATTCTTGCTTCGAGAACCGAGGCAATGGGAAGAGTTCTCTTAGAAGCAATGGCATGTAAAAAAGCTATTATTGCAGCAAATGTCGGAGGGATTCCATCAGTTGTTAAAAATGGTTATAATGGACTACTCTTTGAAGCTGGAGACGCTTCAGATTTATATTCAAAAATCAAAAAATTACTTTCAGAACCAGCCTTTGCTCAACAACTTGCTTCTAACGGATACACATACGTGCAGGAAAATTTAAGTGAGAACATATATGCAGAAAAATATTTAAAATTGGCTACTGAAGTTATTATATCTTAACAAAACAGACTATTTAAATGATAATTAAAACTGTATTAAATTATTCAGGGGGACTTTTTGATTAAATATTTGTTACAACTTTACTTATTTAGATTTCTTGGTGGTCTTTTTCTTTTTTTCCGCGCTTTTATATATAAAATAGTAGGAATGAATTACGAATATTTTTCTGATATTTGTCGTATATATAGAGTAATTGATATAAAAATATTTTCTGATTTGTTGATGAAAATTATTAATCCTATTATGACATATAATATGACACATGATAACAATCTGATTTTAAACTGGTTTTTTAAAAGCAAAAGATTTCGCATTTTAACAAATAAATACGGTTTTGATGATCCTGATAAATTTGATATCATGTTTAATGTACTGATAGTAAAAGGCAGCAGCGAAAATGAAAAAGGTGTAATTATAATTAAATTTGCTGATGTTTTTGAGATTTTTTTAACACTTTTTGATATTTCAAAGGTTTTGGAAAAATTTTACATTGTTCTGGAAATGAGCTGGACAGGATCTTGTGATCCTTGCTATTTGATGTATTGTAACAATAAAAATAAAATTTTTGTTCAAACACCTGAAAAAAAAGATTATGACTTCTTAAAAAAACTAAATAGCAGTATTGTTCCTGTTAATCTTGGTCCTGGTGATTGGGTTGACACAGATCTTTTTTATACTCCTGATAACGTTGTTAAAATTTATGATGTTTCAATGGTTGCACATTGGGGAAAGATTAAAAATCACAAGTATTTATTCAAAGCATTGAAAAAAATTAACAGGCCTGTCAATGTGCTACTAATAGGTTTTCCATGGGGACATAGAACAAAAGAAGATATTATTAAAGAATATACAAAAATTATTGGATCTAAAAAAAATATCAACCTAGAAATATATGAGAAATTAGACCATTCTACATTAAAAGATTATTTGAGCAAAGCAAAGATGCAGTTACTGTTGACAACAAGAGAGGGAGCAAACAAAGCGATTCCTGAGGGGCTGTTTTTAAATATACCTGCTATTGTATACAATAAAAATATTGGAGGTATTAAAGGAAAAATCAATGAACAAACAGGAATTCTATCGTCTTTTTCCAAGTTGCATAAAAACATTGAATACATGATGGATAACTATCAACATTTTAAACCTGCAGAATATATAAGTAAAACATCAGGCTACAAAAATTCTACTAAGATATTAAATACAATTATTAAAGAAACAAGCCAGAAAGATGGTTTAAATTGGACAACTGATATTGTCGAAAAAGTCAATTCCCCATTCCTAAAAATCAAGAATACAAATATTGATCAGTTTAATTTTGATTATGAACTATTAAAACAGTTTAGACTATAGCAATTAATTTATTAACCATTATTATAAATATGAACAGACAAACACTTGGTTTTTTAGCATTTATTATTTTTTTTTCCGTCAGTTTCGGTCAATTTCACATGATATTACCAGGGTTTAAATATCTTAAGCTTGGCTTAATTAGTTCTGTCATCCTTATCTTATTAGTATTACCAAACATTCTTAACAAAGATTGGTTAAAACCAATTGGTATCTGGCGGATTTTTTTTATAATTTCGATTATACCTGGTATATTTTTTGGATATGGAACTGGTATAGTCAGAAAAATGTTGATTGCCGGTATTATTGATTTTTTTGCCGGATTCATTGGCGTTTGTACTTTTGTTAACAATGTGCACAGATTAAAAAAATTAAATTCTCTACTGTTATTTGTTGGTTTTGTTTTTTCAATTTATGCAATCACACATAGTGGGCATGGTCCAGGTAGCTTATTTGATGAAAATGATACTGGTTTGATTCTAGTAATGTTGCTGCCATTTCCGTATTTTTCAATTATTAAAAGTAATACAAAAAACAAGAACTTTATTTACACTTGTTTGATTGGACTAATATTTATTGCTGTTGCTTCGACTTTATCCAGAGGTGCAATGGTCGGAATCTTACCAACACTTTTAATTATATGGATAAATAGTAAAAAGAAATTACTTACACTTGCCCTCTTAATCTGCCTTATAGTTCTTGCAGTTATTACTGCACCTCCAAAATTGATTGGTGAGTTTGGATCAATTAAAAATACTGATCAGGGAACAGCGGCTTCAAGAATTCGTTATTGGAATTTATCCATGGAAATGTTTAAAGAAAAACCGATTTTTGGTGTTGGTGCTGGTTGCTGGGGTAATGCAATATGGAGTGGAGTTGCAAAAACATTTAATGGAACACTAAAAAATATGACTCCACATTCTATCTATTTTCAACTTATCTCTGAATTGGGTATTTTTGGTGTAATTGCATGGTCTGGATTAATATTAGTATCTTTTAAAACATGTTTTAATGTAAATAAACTAATAAAAAGATATAAATGCCATGTAACAGACAATATACAAACAAATGATCTTTTATTTTTAGATAATTTTACAAAAGCAATTTCAATTGGAATGTTTGGTGGTTTAATCTGTGGTATTTTTCTATCATTTCTTTTTGAACCACAATTATTCTTGTTCTGTTCGTTTATACAATCGGTTTTTTTAGTTACATTAAAGAAAATATCAGACTTATCATATCAGTCTTAATTATTTTAAAGTATAAATAATTTAAAAGTAACGTATTTATCAGTAATTATCGCAATTGTCAAATTTATTGACAAACAAATGCAATACTCTTTTAAAACATATCAAAAGTTAATATATTTTGTTTAATTTCTATTGCTAATGTCATGCAATATTTTCTCAATAGGCTTTATGTATTACATATTTTAATGGAGTAAATTAATGAAAAGCTGGTTTTTTTTCTTTGTGTTTTTAGTAACTTTTTCTTTCAATGCACAAGGGAAAATTGTGTATGTTGACAGTAGTCTCACTGATTTACAGAGTGACACTATAATCAAACAGTATAATTTTGAAGACACTGTATATTATACTGACAAATATGACCCTGTAGCAAGAAAAGCATCTTCAGGTACTTTTAGAGCGTTCAGTAATATTTTGCATGCATTTATATCCATACAACCTGGTGACTCTATTCTAATGCGAAAAGGGACATATACTGAGAATATCAACTTTGTCGATTATCGACAATTTTCCGAGTCTAAAAGAGGATACTTAGGTTCTTATCCAAACGAATGGGCGATTTTAAATGGTTCAATTATATTCAGAGGACCTGGTACAAATAGCGTTAAATACTGGACTTTTGAACGATTTGAAGTATCAAAAGGTTGTATAAGCATTAAAACTGCAAGATACAATACTTTCAGAGAATTATATATACATGATAATCCGGTAGGGGTGCCTGGTGATGAATTTATTAACAGCGGTATTGTTTTTAATAACATTGATGGAGCAGCACAGGATAATCTAATAACTCATTGCTGGTTGTTTAACAATGGTGATGCAAATATTAAATTTTTTGGAGATTACTACAGTGATCCTAAAACTGTTGACTCTTCAATGGCCCTAATGAGAAATGAGATCTGCTATAATTATTTAAAAGATTCTAATCACAATATTCATTATAAAAATCCCCAATTTTTGTGTCGGGACCATGAAGGAATTGACAAAACACTAAGTTCATTCGGCGATAAAATTCATCATAATCATATTGTCAATGCAACAAATGGAGGAGTTTTTATAAGTCAGGATTTTATACAGATTTATAACAATGTTTTTGAAAACGTATTTATTCAGTTAGGTAATAGATATGCAAGTAAAAGAGAACCTTTTTATAATTATATATATAATAATCTGTTTATTGAATCTACTCTCACTATAAATCACAATAATTCAACCAATGTT
>Ga0209373_10003748_pt1 | contig 13725 bp, 8 predicted proteins | sample Higcelweek5metaG_FD_187173 | JGI IMG/M metagenome (GOLD analysis project Ga0209373, IMG submission 187173) | Freshwater pond sediment microbial communities from the University of Edinburgh, under environmental carbon perturbations - High... | ecosystem: Environmental > Aquatic > Freshwater >...
CCGCAGCAGGCGTACATATTTGGTGCAGTACCGATGATGTCCTGTATGCTTCCGGGCATTATGTTTCTCTGCACTGCGCAACAGCCGGTAAAAAAGTCATTCATCTGGACGGCGAACATCTCGTCACACCGCTGTGCAGTTGTGCGCCGCCTTTCCGCAGCAGCGAAATAGTGCTGGATGCCGCACAGTACGAAACCGTAATGTACCGTTTGGATGATTGAACGCTATACTATTTTCAAAGAAAATATTCCATAGACCCGAGGTGTGCATATGCAGTCAGGTATTCAGCTTTTTATTGAAAAAGAATATGAACAATCCAAATGGTGTCAGGAAACGCTGAGCGGTCTGAAAGAAACCGCCTCCAGGCATAAAATGACGCTTGCCGTACACTACAGTCACGGGAATGTTGAACGGGAAGTCTTTTCGCCCGACGAAATCATATTGATTTTGGGAACGTCCCAGTCCTGGTTTATCAATCTGCTCTCTGCCCTCCATTCCTGTGCCTGCAGAATCTTATTAATCAGCAATGCCCCTATCGATTTTAACGGTAATATCAGCCGTGTGATTTTTAAACGTAAAGACGTCATGCTGGAGGCAATGAAATACATTGCTTCCACAGGACATTACCGCTGTGCTCTTTTCGGCTACAATCCTTCCTCTCCGTCAGATACCATGCGTGTGCAGACATTCTTCCACAATTGTGCTTCCTTCGGGATGAACGGCGGCGAAGAGAGCCTCTATCTGAACAAAGGCTCCATTGAAGATTGCTTCACTTTAATCAAGCCGAAACTGACACAGTATAATGCCGTGATTTGCGCAAATGACCCTGTCGCTGTTTATTTTATGAACAGGGCTCTGGAAATGGGCTATACTATTCCCAAGGATCTGTATGTACTGGGTTTCGGCAACTCCATACTCTCCGAAAAGATTGCGCCTTCCCTGTCCTCCATCCGGCTGGACTACTACGAAATCGGCACCCAGGCAATAGATGCCTGTCTGTATCTGCAAAAGCATCCGGCCATATCGTCCATGGATGTTTACATCCCCTGCGAAATCGTCGCCCGTCTCTCAACCGGATTTGAAAAAAACAGAAATACAAATGACAGCAACCGCGACCCGTACCCCGCCGACAATGATCTTTTCTTTAATGATCCCGCCATCAATGAGTTTTTTACGCTGGAACATTTTTATGAGCAGTGCGACGAAATTGATTTGGATATCATAAAAGGTCTGCGGAAGAAAACCCGATATGAAAGTCTGGCCGGGCAGCTCCACATATCGGAATATACCTTGAAGTACAGGCTGAAAAAAATATTTGCATCCACAAAGACAAAGGACAGAACTTCCTTTTGTGCATTATTAGAAAGATATAAAATTGCAGACAACCCATAATTTTGAATCGGTATTATATTACCATTAGAATGTGTCTGTCAATAGCAAACTTTCTGAGTAAAAATATATTTCTGTTTACCCTTGTTTTTTTTCTACTGATCCTATAATCTGTTATATGGTGAGGACAATGTGAAATTTCAATTGCAATGTACATATGCGCATATGTACACCATAACGCAATATATAAATACTGGCGTTTCAATCAGTAGCCTATGGTCTGCAAGGAAATAAAATATATAGTAAAACCAATGGATTAAAATATCTTTTTACTGCGGAACATATAATACTAATCTTCGTTACAAATGTAGACAAAAAATCTTCGCAAAACCACATATATCAAAACTTTTGCTCAATTTTTTGTACATTTTTTAAACGAATATTAGTATAAGAAGAAAAACTATTTTTAAGGAGAGTAAATGAGATGTCGAAAACAAAATTAGAAGAAATGACACTGCGGGAAAAAATCGGGCAGACAGCGATACCTGCTCCGCCGGTTATCAGAAACGGCGTCAAAAGCTACGGCGGCTATGTGGGATATCTGAAGCAATACCCCTACGGAGGACTGCATTGTCAAAATGCCGTAAATGAAAGCGGCACGGAGATTACCGATAGCCGTGAATTTGCGGCCATCTCCCGCAGGATCAACCAAAACACAAAAATACCTGCTTTGATCACCTGCGATGCGGAGCACGGCGCAGGTATGTTGTTCAAAGATCTGCATTTGATCCCGTCATTGATGGCTGTCGGAGCGGCAAGCGATGTTGAGTTCGCCTATAAGCGGAGTTATTACTGGGCAAGGGAGCTTTCATCCGCGGGCATACATTGCGCATTTGGTCCTGTGTGTGACCTTCTCGGCAACCTGCTGTCGCCGACCGGCACCAGATGTCTGACGGATGACAGTTCCCTTTCCGAAAGATTGATGCCCGCCGTTGTCCGCGGTATTCAGGACGGAGGTATCGCCGCTACAGCCAAGCATTTTCCCGGAACGGGAAAGGACTTCCGCGATTCACATTTCTCCATGTGCAAAGATACCACAACGCGCAAGGAATGGGAGCACAATCAAAAAAGAGCCTTTGCCGCGGCAATCAATGCCGGTGCGAGGTGCATCATGACAGCGCATTCGCCTTTCCCTGCAGTAGACCCCTCTATTACCCGTGGTAAAACGCTGCGTCCCGCTTCGGCCTCAAAAATACTGATTGACCTTTTGCGTCAGGAAATGGGCTTTGACGGCGTTATTATCACCGACGCCGTGAATATGAAATCCCTGTCATCCGCTTTTGAGCATGATGATATCTATGTGGAGTGCTTTAATGCAGGAAATGATATGATCCTTTTCTGCCACGATGACTATATTGACGTAATGGAAAAAGCGGTTGCAGATGGCAGAATATCTATGGCGCGGCTGGATGCATCTGTACAGCGGATTTTAAAGTTAAAGGAAGATTTAGGGTTTTTCAAAACCGATGGCGTAGGAATGCCGCTCTCTGCAGCGGAAATAAAGGATTTCGAGCAATGCAATTATGGATTGGCAGCCAAGGCTATGACGCTGGTCAACAATGAAGGCAATATGATCCCGTTCAGCCGTGAAAAAATCAAGAATGTCACCATCATAGGTTTGGCGCCCCATGATCCATTCTTTGATGATCTGGATGCCATGAAGAAAGCCTTTGAAAGCAGAGATATTCAGGTGTCCGTGCTGAACACACTGGACTCAAAGGAAACCTTGAAAGATATCAGCAAAAAGAACGATATGATCATCTATGCGTGCTATCTGGCACAGCAAAAGCCCTTTGGTTTCCCCGGCTATTCCAGACGTCAGGAAATCAATACGCTATTTAACGGACTGTCTTACGGCGCATCAAAATCTGTAGTGGCTTCCTTTGGCGCACCGGCTGTTTATTATAATTACTTTGAGACGGCAGATACCTTTATCAATGCTTATTCCACCAACAAAGAGACTATGGAGGCTTTTGTGGCGGCATTATTTGGAGAAATACCTTTTATCGGCAAGTCGCCGGTTGAACTGATCCCCTGAAAGGATACCCGGCAAAAACAGTTTAACCGATGCTCCGTATGCTTTTACCCAAAAATGAAAGGACGACTGCGGTGAATTTCGTAGAAAAATATTGGGAAAACCCCGAAATGCTCCATGTGAACACCCTGCCCCAAACTGCCTACCTCATACCTTACCAGACGAAACAGGCGGCAAATACCATGAAAAGAGAATGCTCTCCCTATTTCACGCTTTTAAACGGGAACTGGAAATACCGCTATTATGAAAATGTATCGGAAATACAGGAGCATTTCTACGGGCAAGAATATGATGTTACCGGCTGGGATAGCATGCCGGTACCGGGCATGTGGCAGACCAACGGCTATGACCACGCGGAGTACATCACCTCCCCCTATCCCTTTTTGTTTGATCCGCCCTATGTGCCCGGCATAAATCCGGCAGGGCTTTATGTGCATGCTTTTTCATTTTCGCCCAAAGAGAACAAAGAATATCAGCTCACCTTTGAAGGTGTGGACTCCTGCTTTTATCTGTGGGTAAACGGTCAGTTCTGCGGCTACAGCCAGGGTCCTCATCTGCATAGCACCTTTGATGTCACTGAATATCTGCACGAAGGCGCCAACCGTCTGGCAGTCGCTGTTTTGAAATGGTGTGACGGCAGTTATCTGGATGATCAGGACAAAATCCGCATGAGCGGCATTTTTCGTGACGTATATATTCTGGAGCGTGCCAAATGTCATATCAACGATCTTTATGTTAAGCCCCTGTTGTCGGAAAATTTCAAAAGCGGACTGATACAGTGCGGAATAGAATTCACTGATCCCAAAGAATTTTTCACCGTCTGCCTGCAAGCTCCCGACGGCGTGATTTTAGACGAACAGGAAGCAGAAGCTGCGCAACAATGTAATATAACTTTTTCTATTCCTCAGCCTTTGCTTTGGTCAGCCGAACAGCCGCATTTGTATACACTGACTTTCACCGTAGGTGACGAATTAATACAGCAGCGCATCGGCTTCCGCCGCATTGAGATAAAAAACGGCATCGTTTACTACAACGGCTCCAAAATCAAATTCAAAGGCGTCAACCGCCATGACAGCCATCCGACACTGGGCTATGTAACGCCGCCTGCGCATATACGGCAGGATCTGCTGCTCATGAAACAGTATAATATCAATACCATCCGCACCTCACATTATCCCAATGATCCCCGCTTTTATGAAATGTGCGATGAATTGGGCTTTTATATAGTGGAGGAAGCCGACATGGAGAGCCACGGCTGTGCCTATGTGGGAGATTTTGACTATATCGCCAAGATGCCGGCATATCGCCAGGCGATACTGGACAGAGCCACGCATATGGTGGAGCGTGATAAAAATCATTCCTGCATCTTCATGTGGTCACTGGGCAATGAATCGGGCTGGGGCGATAATCTGCTGGCGGCGGCACAGTATGTGAAGAAGCGTGACCCCCATCGGCTGGTACATATGGAGAGCCATTTTACACTGCATGATTTAAAGGAACGGGACTATTTTTCTGAGGCTCACGATGTCATAGATGTATACGGAAGAATGTATCCGACTTTTAGCTTTTTGCATGAATTTTTAGAATATAAAGAAGAAGACAGGCCGCTTTTCCTGTGCGAGTATACCCATGCCATGGGGAACAGCTGTGGAGATTTGTTTGATTACTGGGAGCTGATCTACCGGGAAGATCGCCTATGCGGCGGCTGCATCTGGGAATGGTCGGATCATGCTATTGTAATGCACGCAGAGGACAGTACGCCTTATTATGGTTACGGCGGGGATTTCGGGCAGCTTTTCCATTACGGCAATATCTGTGCGGACGGGCTGACCTCCCCTGACCGCGTGCCTCACTCGTCCCTTCTGGAAGCCAAAAATGTCTATGCTCCCGTTTCTATTTTGCCTGTTGATTTGCAGGCGGGTAAAGTCAATATTGACAACCGATATGAGTTCTGCGATTTAAGCCATACTGTCCTGCGCTGGTCTGTAGAGATCGACGGTGAGGAAGTACAAAAGGGTAATATAGAGCCGCATACAGCTCCCCGCAGCAGTGAAAAGCTATATCTGCCCTATAACCTTACGAACATGACAGGCGAAGGGTATGTGAATGTCCGGTTGTGTCTGAAAGAGGATGCCTCCTGGGCAAAGGCAGGGCATATCCTCTATCAATGGCAGGGAAAACTGCCCGTTGCGGCGAAAAAAATAGCTTTACCACACTGCGGTACAGGTTTAACCATTCAGCATAATGACCCATTGCTGAAAATAGAGGGTGCAGGCTTTGCCTATACCTTTCATGCCTCTCTCGGCGCGCCTGTCTCTATCCTTTATAATGGCACGGAATATCTGGACGGACCAATGAAATTGAATATTTGGAGAGCACCACTGGATAATGATCGCATCATACGCAAAAAATGGGAAGATATCGGCAGCGCCAATTATCCCTTTGTTCAAACCAAAATTTACGACATAACGCATACGCAAAACACCGACGGCTCCATCAGTTTACGCGTACCCTTTGCGTTGGGCGGCATGGGGCAAATGCCTCTTTTGAAAGGCAACATGCTTTATACTGTCTACGGTAACGGTGCTATGACCATTGCGCAAAAGGTAACAATGCGACCGGAAATATCTGTCTGGCTACCGCGCTACGGACTGCAGTGGCGGCTGAAAAAGGATTTTTCATCTGTGGAATATTTCGGTTACGGGCCGCAGGAGAGCTATATAGATAAGCATCACAGTGCCAGAATGGGGCATTTCTCCAAGGATGCAGACGAGAATATGGCGTATTTGAAGCCGCAGGAAAGCGGAAGCGCCTTTCATACACGTTGGGCAAGCCTGAAGGATAATCAGAGCAAAGGGCTGTTGTTCGCAGGAGAAGGTTTCTCCTTCAATGCTTCGGTATACACACCGGAAAGTCTGACCAACGCCATGCATCCCCACGAATTGTGCAGAGAGGATGCAGTCATCGTGCATACCGATTATTTCATGAGCGGCGTAGGTTCCGCCAGCTGCGGACCGGAATTGGCAAAAAAATACCGTCTGGAGCCTCTGGATTTTGGCTTTGCCATCGGGCTGATGCCTTTAGAAGCATGGGAAGAAAATCTTTTTGATATGGCTGCGGCGCTCCGGCAGGCAGGTAAAACGGATTTGGAGAATGGCACATGGTGAATGGGTTGTTTTGCTTTATATTTTAACAAAAATAAGCATATTTAAAATTCGTAGCACCGCAAATCGTGCTATAATATGAAAAATATATTATTGGAGGCGATTCACTTGTCCAGTATATTTATGCGTTTTCCTGACGGGAAAGCAAAGGCTCTTACCTTGAGCTATGATGATGATACCTGTGCCAATATCAAGCTGATTGAGATCATGCATCAATATGGGCTTAAAGGCACATTTAATCTCAATAGCGGATTATACGCAAAAGAAGAACCCGAAAATATGCGCGGGACCTTGACCGAAAAAATGACAACAGACGCTCTGAAAGATTCCGGACAGGAAGTCGCCGTACACGCCTATACGCATCCGTTCCTTGAGCAACTGCCGGAAAACCTTACAGCTTATGAAATACTGAAGGACCGAGAAAATCTCGAAAAGCAATTCGGTACCATCGTCCGCGGTATGGCATATCCTTTCGGCACCTTTAACGATGTTGTTATAGATATCGCACGCAAATGCGGCATTGTTTATTCCCGCACTGTACGCAGCACGCTTGATTTCAGCATTCCGGAGGATTGGATGCGTTTAGATCCCACATGTCATCACAGCCATCCGGAATTGATGAAGCTTGCTCACAAATTCACACAAGATAAACCCAACAGAGCGCCCTATTTGTTCTATTTGTGGGGGCATGCTTATGAATTCAACAACAATGACAACTGGAATGTCATCGAAGAATTTGCCGCGTACATCGGTGGCAGAGATGACGTCTGGTACGCAACAAATATTGAAATCTATGACTATATCGACGCCTATAAGAAGCTTCAGTTCAGCGTTGATGCAAAGATCATCAGGAATCCCACCGGTCAGGATCTTTGGCTTGACATGGGCGGGCAGACATATATGGTCGGGTCAGGGAAGGTTCTTAAGCTTTAATCGGTAATAGCAGATATCTTCGACTCGTATATTTTATAAAGAAGCCACAGGTGTCGCAAAACAACATAGCCTATTGAAAAACACAATCCCCCGAAATCACACGACTACAGGGGCTGTTGTTTTTATTTCTATTTTTCGTAGATCCAGCATGCAACCGGTGTTGTATCATTCTTTTTGGGAATCGCAAGGAATCCATTGTTGTACAACGACTCAAGCAGATAGATCCCCGCATAAAATGAAATCCATGTTTCCGTATACCCCTTTATATACGGACGGAGCTGGTCTGGTATTGTTGACTTGACTATTCTGAGAATGTTTTCGCGTATCCCGCCGCATAGCTTTTTTAGTTCGGCTGAGAGAAAAGCATTTATTTCGTCAAACAGCTTACGGCTCTCGGCTGTTGATACAGCAATGTTACAGACAAGCTTACCGTCTAGCTTAATGACATATCCTTGCTTAATCAACTCTGCGTAAATTTCCGTGTCATCATCCTTGGTATTTCCGCAATAAACATCATAAAGTGCCTGTGACTTGCGTTTATCCCAAAGTTCCTTTTGATGATGATACTCGCCGAATATTACCACATCACACGGATAAACCGTACACTTCTCAAGGAATGTCGGTGTCTGACCGACCGCCCACGGCGAACCTTTTGATAGCTCTGCAAAGATAAATCCCTTTGAACCGCAGGAAAGTATCTGCGGATAATCATCGGTTGACAATCCATGTCCCTCGTAATCAAAATCGGATATATTATTTGCAAAATACCATGCCCATTGATTATCCGATGCATCGAATTTGAAGATATTGCACTTCTTAAGCTTCGGCAGATATTGCTCATATATCTTAAGCACCGACGGTACATAAGCTTCGTACAGCTTGGCAAACTGCTCCTTGAATTGCATCGCAGCATTTTGCTTGAGAATAAACAGATTGGTACGGTATTTATCCTTTACCGGACTAACCATCACACCGGCATCTATAAGAAGCTCGACCTCATCTTCAATTTAGACGGCAGGTGTTCCTGTCTCGATTGAAATATCGCTTATTGTTCTTGCACCATCGTGACAAATCAAAGCAATCTGGCAGGGCAGCTTCCTTTTAAAAACCTCCCAGACATTCACCTTTGAAAAATCAATAGCTGATTTATAGACTGAAAATTCAGACGGGTTAAAACTCTTTTCACCTATTTGATTCACTGTATATGCCTCCTTCAATTTTTGTTTGCCTGCTCTTAAGTAGAATTTGACCATTCCTTCTGAAAGATGCAGTTTTTGGGCAATTTCTTGTATGGAAAGCTGGCCATAATAAAAGCATACAAGCGTTTTGCGGTAATCCTTTGACAATCGGAGAAGTTCCATGCGGATTTTGTTTGCGTTCTCTGTCTGTATCAGCGTTTCAATAACCGGAATATCATCGCACACAATGTTCGAATAGGTGTCATATTCGTCGTCGAGTGACAGAGCTTTTTTTCTGCCGCACCACCGTTTAAATGTGTTGTGCGCAATACTCCAGAGGAATGCTTCAAAATTGTTTTTGATATTTCCTTTTTCGATTGCCAAAATGCACTGATACGCTATTTCCTGAGAAAGCTCTTCCCCTTGGTCAACATTACCGACCTTTTTAATCGCAAAGGCAAGAAAAGCAGGCAGATATACTTTCGTCAGTTGATCTATTTGTTCTGATTTATTCAAAATCCTTTCCCCTTCGCCTTTCTGTAAGCCGCTTACAATGATATAGTAACTTTATCCGATGAAAAGATAAGTATTTCCATAAATTTGTTGTAAAGCAGAACACATCTTTGATGTATGATATCACGCGCCTGCTTCACACAGTAAAATGATCTTTTTTCATATGTTATATTATCTCATACATCACATCACTATTTATTGATCGTATACCAAAATTTTTGGCTCGCTTATCCTGTTTCGCCGATATGATTATATTTATAAAAAAATCAATGAGCAGACAGTACAAAGCATTGTCTGCTCATTGATACATAAAAGCAATCACCAATATCCATCATAGAAGCACCCTAATGCCGAGCTTCTTTGTTACTTCAGAATAGTCGGTCATATCCAATATTATTTTCTCTCTATCAGCAATACCCAATCCTCAATATCCGGTTTCTCACCGATTGCATATTCTCCGTCAGCCGATATGCTTTCGCATTCTGTATAGATATGATTGCGGGGATTATACCAACGCCGTGAATAATCGCCCTGCAATCCCCTCAATGCACCGGTTTCCAGTGTTCGGTTGTAAAAATAAGCAACGTACACATCGTTATCAATGGTAGCTATTGAGTAAAAGGCGCTAGGAAGTGCACACCAGGCTGCATCATCAAAGCGGGGAGTGAGCTTCCACCATTCCAGCTTTTCAAAGAAGCTGCGCATATATCCCATTTGGTATGCGGTTTCAAACTCCACGCTGTCTCCCCACATGGTCTGCTTATCCGCAGGCGTGATTTCATCCGCACCGTCATTGCTGGTTTTGTCAATATCATAAGTGCTTCTATACAGCCATATATCAATGGCGCCATAGCCGTGACCAAACATTCCGTTCAAGTATGCCATCCAGCCCTGTACACGCGCACCGTAATGCTTGGTCCAGAGGTGATCATACCGTCCCTCATAATCTACAGTTACCTTACCCTGTCCGTTAAACCAGAAATCGCGTGCCAGTCTGAAATCAGGCTTGCTCTTCAGTGCAGCACCCCACTGAATGCCGTACCAGCTATGCCCCGGCACATCACGGAATGAGGATGTGGAACAGCAAACGCCCATTCCGCCGTCAACGGTTGCATACATCTGATGTGCGGTCAGAGGATGCTTGTAGGGGTCATAGCCGTGTGTCCACGCGGCAACTTTTTTCCACGGGTTTGCTTTCGCATCCCAAACCTTCTGATCGCCGCGGACATAATAAAAATCGCAGTCCACCTCTTGCGCCATGGTCCACATCACAGGATATGCGGAATATCTTGCCACCCAATAGCGGCATAATAGCTTCAGATATTCATCAGGATAATCATTGAACTTGGACGCCAGTTCACTTGCAAAGAAAAGCTGTGCATTGGCATGAACCAAGCCTTTTTCCGCAATGTATGCGAAACGGCGGTCAAGGTCGGCAAAACCCGGTAAAACGTCTTCAGAAAAGCCATTGTGCAAGGTATATTTGGCTTGGATCGGCTCTGACTGATAAACCGTAAAGCCCTGCTCCACGCGCTTATCCACAATGTATTTGAAATGGGAATCGGTTTTGACACCGCATGCGTGATCCCCTGCCTCATCAAGTTCTTCCAGGCACATATTCCAATGGGTATCTCCGATATAGAAGAACGGCTGACCGTCATCATACATAAAATAGCGCTGACCGTTTACGGTCTTTACAAAGCCGTGCTGATAGATGGCAAGATCGCCGGCATATGCATCTACCGTAATTTTGCCTTGGCATGCCAATGAGAGATTGGCTTCATCCGAGCAAATGGTTTCATAATTCCATTCACCCGCCACAGGCAAAGCGAACCGCACTTTAAAAATGTTTCCCCCATCCCAGAATGCAGGGATCGTTACTACTCTACCATTCTTATGGGTAAATACAGCATCCATCTGCACCTCATAAAAAGGGCGTTCATAAGAAATACTGCTTTCAAAAGCAAGCTCCGCGGCCTGCCAGCATGTTACTTTCATGATTCAAAAGTTCCTTTCAAGTTTTCGTTATATAAGTATAATACATCAGCAATCAGAATTCAACCCCAAATGCAGCACTGCACGCATTTTGTACCGCTTTTTTGTCAGGCACAATAGTTCATGCTCCTAAAATTGCCTTCTATAATTAAATGATTTTTAAAAAACAAGCTGCTTTTTATCCATTTAAGCTATAAAGATACTGCCTGCTCTGCAATAAATATTTTCCGAATCAAATATGCAGCACACTACTTATTCTGTCGTGCAAGATATTATTATTTTTCTTCTTTATCCGGACAAGTTAGCTAGCAATGTGGCATTTTTTTATATAAAAGATCAAAAAGCTGCCGTACAAACGTCAAATAGCACCGGCGTTTGTACGGCTGATATTCAAAATACATGCTGTATAAACCAATCATTTATTCTAGTAATTCACGATTTTGGCTACCTCACTCTGATACGGCCATGGGGTCACATAATTTTTCGTGGCAGCTCTGGGCAGCTCCCGGGTACCTGCGTAGACAGACAGTTCCTTTACCCGTGCGCCTTTCTTTGCAAAGATTAAATAGCCCCAGTTTTCCGAGGTATCCATGGTCATGGGTGCGTCATTGTCTATCTTCATCACCATCTTGGTCACCCGCAATTTCCATTCCTCGTGGAGATCAAACCAATCCTGTTTTGCGGGATCATTAGGATAGAGATACACCTCTCCCACCAACCCGAATATGATAGTTCGATCAGCGAAATCTGCATATGCTATTTGGTATAGCATGCTTTGGAAACCCGAATACATCTGGGTCTTTGCCACAGTTTTCAGATGATATTCCGTATCGCTTTTCTTTTCAAAAATAAACAGGGCTAGTTTGACTTGGTTTGGTTCTTGGAGATCGGTAATAATAAAATATTCATCATCTATCAACATCTCCTTATATATAGATATATTTGATTTTTGAAAAGTGGGCTGCATACCTGTTTTCTGGGTATATTCCAGTGCAGCGTTTTCATATATCAGTTGCTTCATATCCGGTATAGACTCTGCGATCATTCGGATTGTCGGTGCAGGTGAAGGAGATGGTGTCAACCGTACAATCATAGTGCCAGTAGGCTTTCCAGTAGTATTTGCTGTAGGAGATATTGTTGTATTGGGCTGTGTTGCCGCATCACATCCTACAAGAAGTGTTAACAGTACAAGTACAGCACATAGGTACTTTTTCATAATTTTCACCTTAGTTCATCGTTTCCCAGTCGATAGGGAACGATATTTCCACGGGTAATAATATTTCCACCTCGCCCTGGTTTAAATCAACACCTAATTGACCATATGAGCAGGATCCCCACCCGTATAATTTACTATCCTTAGCGCTAATCATCAAATAGTGTCCATATTGACTAGAAGCTAACTGGGAAACATCATATGCAATAGGCTTTAAAGCATCATCATAGATGTTGGTAAAATAAGCCGTATTATCCTCCGAAAGAACGCATAATTTTTTGCCGTTGCTAAACAATATTTTCTGTATATCAGATTTTATCATCATTGGATCACTGATTTTATCACAATCAGAATCGGCAGTAGTAATCCAAAGTGTTCCATCGTCCTTTAATGCAATATATTGTTCTCTTTTATAACACTGTATATCTATAACCTGATCCAGCACTTTCTTTTTGTAAACCTTTCCATCTATATTCCTTATATACTGATAAAGTTCACCCTGCTCGGTAATGTATGCAATATTACGTTGATATTGCGGGATTGCTTTTTCAACCCCATCCAGTTTCTTCTCCCATGTATTAGTAGGTCCCGATGTTTCGTTTACCATCGATTTCCTACCCCATAATGTGCCATCATCCTTTAGCATGAAAACTGCGTATTCACTTGAAGCAATTTCTTTTACATGATCCATTATCTTAACTGGGTTCAACCGATTAGTAAATGTTCCATCGGATAATTGCCCTTCGTCATTCCTTCCCCACCCCCAAAGAGTACCGTCATTTTTCAACGCAAAGATAGTATAAGCATCAGTAATATAGTAATAACCTTGTTTACCCAACACCCTCTTTTCATCTGGTGATAGGCTGGTTTTAAATATATATATATCCTTAATATCCTCCAATATCTGTAATGGTTTACTTCGATCAATTGTCGTGCCATCACCCAGCCAGCCTTCCGTATAGTTCTTTCCCCAGCTCCAAAGTGTACCATCCTTCAGAAGGGCAAAAAGAGCTTCACCGCCTATAATTTTCGTTACCTCGGATGGCAAATTTAGCTTTTGAGGATGATAGATAGCATTTTCTTCATTACTCCCTCCCCATTGCCAAAATGACCCGTCCTCAAGTACTGCATAACTCCTTGTCCCAATGGCAAAGATTCGTTTGACTTTGGGCTGTACATTTTCATTAATACGTATGGTTGCTGTCGGGCTAAGTGCTGAAGTAGGTGTTGGCGCTGTGCTCGTGGATTGACAGGCAAATAAAAATAATGTAACAAATAAAAGAATAGCTAGTCTACCATAATGCT
>Ga0209373_10003749_pt1 | contig 13722 bp, 11 predicted proteins | sample Higcelweek5metaG_FD_187173 | JGI IMG/M metagenome (GOLD analysis project Ga0209373, IMG submission 187173) | Freshwater pond sediment microbial communities from the University of Edinburgh, under environmental carbon perturbations - High... | ecosystem: Environmental > Aquatic > Freshwater >...
CGATGGAAAAAAGATTTCCGCAATTTCTATTGTTGCAAACTCCACCGGAAAAAATTTGATGTCGATGTCGAACGCCGAAAAGATTGCTTTGGCGGATCAGATTAAGGTGATGATTAAGTCGGCCGGTTTCAGAGGAAAGCAGGTGGTGGCTTCTGTTCCCGAAGCATTGGTTTTTTCCCGGATAATGAAGTTTCCGATTATGTCTTCTCCGGAGCTGGCAACGGCAATCAAATGGGAACTGGACCAGTCGGTTCCTTTCCCACCCAATGAAGTGGAAACGTCTTGGGTAATTTTGGATAAACCCAACAAGGTAAAAGGTGATGAGAAGATTTCGGTATATGTTGTAGCGGTTCCTACACCTGTTTCCGATGCTTATGTTCAGTTGCTTGAACTTATCGAGCTTGAGCCGGTGAGGTTGGAAAACGAAATACCGGCTTTGATGAGAGCCTTTTCTTCCGTTCTCGAGATAGAAAAACCATCGGTTATTGCAGATATTGGTGCCGGTGGTACAGGATTAATGCTTGTGGATAAGGAAAAAATATTTGGAAATTATTATCTGCCGTTTGGCGGTACGGTGATGACCAAACTGGTAGCCGATGCTTTTGGACTACCTCTTGATCAGGCAGAAAGTTACAAAAGGACATATGGTATGGTCAAGGATCAGCTTGAAGGAAAGATGTTCTCCGTTTTAAAACCGGCCATCGATAATTTGGTAGGTGAAATAAAAAAGATAACTATTTCTTATCAAAACGAACACAAAGAGTCTTCTGTCGGGAGAGTGATTTTGACGGGAGGCGGCGCGTACCTTAGTGGTTTAATCCCCTACTTGAGCGAGTCTCTTGAGGGACTTGAGATAGTTATTGGAGATCCCTTTTCCGGTATGAGTGTTGATAAGAAATATCAGTCTCTTGGGCCGGTGTTTGCGATTGCATACGGCTTGTCTACAGATGTCACATGATTAAAGTAAACCTTATTAGCAAGAAGAGTCGTGTTTATAAAGGTAAAAACTGGACCAATATTGTTACGTGGGTTGTTTTTGGCCTGTTCGGTTTGTATTTTTTGATTGAAACGCTTTATGTAGTTGTCTCGATGTACACGATTAAAGGAAAAATCACAAAAGCAAGTAATGAGTCGAAGGCAATTTCCTCGGTTATGTTGGCGAACAATGAGAAACTAAGCCGTTTTGTGTTATCAAAGCTGATTTTGACAAAAGTAGGCGAACTTAATAGTTCCAAGTTCCCTTATAAGGAGTATCTGGACAGTATTTCACTTTTACTGCCCAACGGTTCTTCGATGGGATCCGTGGACTTTATGTTGAAGGGGTGGATAACAGTTACCGTTAAATCCTCAAACGTCAACACTTTTAGTTTGCTTGAGAAATCTCTGTTAAATAAAGATACTTGGCTCAAAAGTAAGTATTTTTCCGGAGTATACATAGAAAATGTAGTAAAGGAAAAATCCGGAGGCTACTCGACCAGATTACAATTTGAATTGAAAAAGATAAATGGCTGAAAATAAGATTGTTGGATATAAGAAGATTTTTGGATTCGTTTTACCCGACTGGGTTGATGAGGGAACAATTAGGATGCTGGTAACACTTCTTTTGTCGGCAGTGGCGATGCTTTTTGTTTTGATATTTGTGATTTGGCCGAAGTTTTCGACTATTTCCGAGATGAAGGCAACTCTTAGAAAAAATGAAGAAGCTTTAAGTCAGTTGAAAGATTCAAAGTCCGGCTTTGATAAATTAAATGAACAAATTCCCGAGTCGGTTCAAAAAACTGTTCTTTCTGCAATTCCAACCTCATACTCCCCCGAGAACGCAATATTTTTATTGAGAAAAATTGGAAGTGAAACACCGGGTTTGTCGATTGTGTCATACAGATTACCGTCGGGAGTTTTGTACGATACAACAAGTCCAAACACAGGAAAAGCTTCGTCGAATGATAAAGAGATCGTAAGTTTTGTTAAATACCCGATTCAGTTAACGGTGATGGCTCCGGTTGAGTCTTTACTAATATTTATTAATAAAATTGAAACATCACTTCCGATAGGGGTTGTGTCGGATCTGGGAATGCAGGAAGTTACAAAACTGGCGAAATCAACTGTAAACAACTCCATTCAGATGGATCTCGAAGTAACTTATTATCAAGCACAGTTAAAACAAGTCGATATTTCAAAGATTAGCCAAATTTCTACTGAAGATCTGGCTCTTGTTTCAAAAATAGCCGGATTTTCCCAGATTAGATCGGCTGTTGGAACCGGAACAGGCATAGCACCGGTAGCGACAGGATCTTCCGGAAGCTTATTTGGTTTTTAGTCTTTGGACAGTTCCTCTTTTTCCTCTTCGACAGCCTCTGCAACTTCCTCAAGAGCTTCTTTCTTTTCTTCTTCAAGCTCAATGGGGGTTTCTGTTTCTACCTCTTCCTGTTGGCTCTCTTTTTTTGAGTCGTCTTCCAGAAGGTCGACTATGGCTCTGGTGCCTTTTTGAATAGCTGCTATTCTGACTATTTGACGGATGGATTTTATGACTTTTCCTTCTTTTCCGATAACGCGTCCAACATCCTCAGGATCAACTTTAATGAGATATTTAGTGGCTTCTTTGTCCTCGGTTTGTTCTTCGGTAATGACAACACTTTCGGGGTGATTAACGATATTACTGACGATGTATTCGATTAGCTGTTTCATTTTATTTAACTAATTGTCTAATGGTGGCTGTTGGCTGAGCCCCTTTGGTTAGCCATAATTGATAACTTTCCTTGTTTAGTTCTAGGACATTTTTGGGGTCGTGGGGGTTGTAAGTACCCAAGGTATCGATAACCTTGCCACCCAGTTTTGACTTACCTTCTGCGACCACGATACGATAGAAACGCTGATGTTTCTTTCCGGTCGGCTGTAGTTTGATTTTTAGCATAGCGATATTATATCAGCTCTATGGCTCTTTTAGCAGCGTTTTGCTCAGCTTCCTGTTTACTTTTACCCGAGCCTTGGGTGAGTTCTTTGTCATTTATCACCACAACCACGTCAAAGGTCTTGTCGTGGTCGGGTCCGGTTGCTTTGACTGTTTTGTATATGGGTGAAACATAGCCCTTGCTTTGAACCTTTTCCTGAAGAATGGACTTGGCGTCTTTGAGATTGTCTTCCTTGATGATTTCCTGAGCATTTGGAAGAATAAATTCTTTGAAAAAATGATTGGCAGCCTGGATCCCGCCGTCGCAGTAAAGGGCGCCCATGAGGCTTTCGATGACATCTTCGAGGATCGAGGGGTTGTTTCTTCCCCCTGTAGACTCTTCCCCTTTGCTCATATTGATAAAGGTGTCAATTCCATGATCCTTGGCAATTTTGGACAGAGACTCGGTTCTCACTGTGGCTGATCTGGCTGCGGTCAGATATCCCTCCATCTTATCGGGATATTTATTGAATAAATAAGCGGAGATGATCATCTCAAGAACCGCGTCTCCCAAAAACTCCAGTCTTTCATAACTTTCGGTAATACCGGGCTCGTTTAGACAAGATCTATGGGTAAGAGCGGTGTTTAATAACGCTTCGTTTTTAAAAGTGTACCCAAGATGTTCCTCTAGGGATTTAAGATTCTGTTTTGTCATCTGGAGTTTCGGATCTTCCGCTTAAAACTATTGCCGAAGCAAGGGCGCCGTTAACGAAACTGGAGCTTGTTTTACCTCCATAACGCTTGGCGATTTCAACTGCTTCATCGATAATAACTTTGGTGGGAGTCTCGGTCTTTACCAACAGTTCGTAGACCGCTTGTCTTAGGACAGCCAGATCAACTCTGTTTATTTGTGAAATTGGCCATTCAGGTGCGCATTTTTGGACTATTTCATCAATCCTTTTAATATTTGCCTGAATTTTATCGACTCTTGAAGGGTGCTCCGGTTGGTCGGTAAAACTGCCGGCAAAAAGTGACTTAAAAACAGTAATACGCTTAAGGTGTCTTGGATCTTGGGCAGATTTCACGGTTGGTTATTTTGTTTTGCAAACTGGACAGACAAAATGAGACTTTTTCAAGTTGCCACATTTTTTACATGTGATCATTTTGGACTCTAAAAGATGGATTTGAGAGCGTCTGGCTCCTTGTCTTCTGGTAGAAATTTTTCTTTTTGGTGTAGCGGCCATGATATTTTCTTGGATTAATTAATCGGACTTCTATATTTTAGCAAGTTTCGAGCCTGCTTGCAATCTCCAGAGCCAGTTTGGAGTTCTCCCTGACGAGTTTTTTTGATATTTTTTTTGCTTCCAAAAAGAGCTTTTTTGACCAAAAGTACTTCAGTCTTGTGGGCAATGACCCATGTTGTTTTATTCCAAATACTTCCCCGGCTCCCCTTAAACGAAGATCTTTTTGAGCAAGAATCATGCCGGAGTGGAATTTTTGCAGGAGTTGGAGCCTTTCCGTTTCCGCTTCATCATCGGTTGAAGGAACTAGAAAACAGTATCCCTGTTCTTCTCCCCTACCGACCCTTCCTCTTAGTTGATGAAGGCTGGCAAGACCAAAGCGTTCGGCCGAGTGAACTACCATGATGTTGGCAGAGGGAATGTCGATACCTACTTCAATAAGTGAAGTAGAAACGAGTATGCCCCCCGCACAGTTTTTGAAAGAATTGATAATTCTATTTTGTTCTTCCGGCTTTATCTTTCCGTGAATTGAAAAAACAGGATATTCTTCAGGTGTAATTTTCCGGTAGATTTTAGTGATTTTTTCTACCGAAGCAACTCCTGTGGAGTGGTCGTCTATGTTTGGACAGACAATGAATATCTGGGTACCCCTTTCCAGCTGTTTTTTAAGCCAGTCCGGACTTTTTTTGAAGTGAGTCGGAGAAACAACAAAGGTTTTTGTAGGAAGTCTGTTGAGGGGTTTTTGGGTGATATTGCTGATATTAATATCTCCCAGAAGACCGAGAGCAACCGTTCTGGGAATTGGTGTTGCAGAGAGATTAAAAAGGTGTGGTACGGGAGTCCGGTTAACCAGTTCTTCCCTTTGTTTAACACCAAATTTATGCTGTTCATCGATGGCTACAAAAGCAACCGGATATTTAAGTTTATCCGGCAAACTTGTCAGAAGAGCATGGGTGCCGATGAATATATATGGTTTGTCAAAACGCGGTTTTTCTTTGACCGAACCGGTAATAAGCTGAATTTGTTCCGGAAAAAGAGAGTTGGAGAAAAAAGTTTTGAAGTGTTGTGATGCGAGGATCTCGGTTGGTGCCATAATGGCGCAACTGAAACCGTTTTCGATGCACTGATTGGCGGCGTAGATTATGGTGGCGGTCTTTCCGGATCCGGTTTCTCCCTGAATCAAACGGTGAGTAAACTCCTTGCTTTGGAGGTCTTTGTATATTGAGGACACCGTTTTTTCCTGATCCGGAGTGAGCTTAAAAGGAAGCTTGAGAGTGGTTTCTTTGGTGATTTTTGTTTTGGGAGCGACCGAAACCGATTCTCCAAGATTTAAAAGCCCAAGTTGATTTTGAATATTTATTTGAAGATGTTTTTTAAATGAAAGCCGTTTGTCTGCCGAGTAACGGTCCGCTTTTGTTTTTGGAAAGTGAATATTTTGGAAAGCATCAAACTCCGAAAATAGATCAAGTGATCCAATAATTTCTTGACTGAGAGGATCTTTTATTTCGGTATCCGAAAGAAGACTGTGAATTTTTGTCCTTATCCACCTTGAGGTGACTCCTTCCGTTAAGGGGTAGATGGGAACCAGACCACTGGTATTTATTGATGGAGTACTCCCCTCCTCTATGACAGGAGCGACGATGGTCAGACCTCTACCCCAAAAAGTTACTTTACCGGCAATGGTGTAAACGGAGTCTTCCTTAATAAGCCGCTTAATATATGGGTTGTTAAACCAGGTAAGAGTGATCTTGCCGGAAGTATCTTTAGCTATACATTGAGTTAACAGTTTGCCGTTTTTTGTAAAAAAAGTATTAACCTTGCCCAAAGTCGCCACAAAAGACTGAGTTTTTCCTTCCTTTAAATATTTTATTAATACCGGTTCCGTAAAATCGTAGTAACGGGACGGGTAATGATTTAACAGATCGGAGACTGTTTCTATACCAAGCCGGTGAAGTTTTTCCGATGTTCCCGGTCCAATCCCCTTAACTTGGGTGATTGTGTCTTCCGGGTGAAGTAATTTACCCATCTAGATAAATGCGGAAATGAAAGTTGTAAGAACGAGAACCAGCGATCCGATAAAAATGATGGCGGTGTAGATTTTTCTTGTTTTTTTGGTCATGGTGTAATGGTAGTTATGCGTCTATTATAATATTATTATATTGGAATACTATGTATAGAAGGAAGCGATTAAGTTTGAGCCCAATCCTAGGAAAGTATAACTGGGGAAAGATTATCTTTTTTGGGTTAGTCGGGTTGTCACTTTTGGTAGTGCTGTTGTTTGCTTGGTATTCCCGCGGATTACCCGACCCCGGCAAAGTCCAGCGGCAGTCCGGATATTCTACCGAGATTTTGGATAGAACAGGAGAGACGGTTCTTTATGATGTGATCACAGATCAGGATCGGAGGTTTACTCCCCTTTCAGACGTACCACAGTCCCTCAAAGACGCCACAATTTCGATCGAAGACAAAGATTTTTATAAGCATAAAGGTTTTGATCCTCTGGGGTATCTGCGCATTGTTAAAAATGTCATTTTTAGCCACCGTTTGATTGGTGGATCTACAATTACCCAACAGTTGGTTAAAACTGTGCTTTTAACAAATGAAAGAAAAGTTTCCCGGAAGATTAGAGAGTTTGTGTTGGCGGTAAGAATTGAAAAGACGTATTCTAAAGATGAAATTTTACAGATGTACCTTAATGAAGTCCCCTATGGAGGAGGTACGGCGGGGGTAGCAGCTGCCGCACAGTCTTATTTTGGAAAAGAAGTAAAAGAACTTACGATGGTTGAGAGTATAGTTTTAGCCGGTTTACCACAGTCGCCTTCCCGGTACTCTCCGTACATCGGTGAACCACTTGCCTATCTTCCAAGGGCAAAAGAGGTAACAAGGCGGATGCGTGAGGACGGGAAAATAACCAAAGAGCAAGAGGCACAGATTTTAGAAGAACTTCCTAAAATGGTTTTTGTCGGACTTGGTACAAAGATTAAAGCTCCTCATTTTGTGATGTATGTAAAACAGATTCTCGAAGATAAGTATGGTTCAAATATTCTTGATGTTGGTGGGCTGAAAGTCACTACAAGTTTAGATTGGCCATTGCAGGAGAAATCAGAGACGATTGTTAGAGAGGAGATAGATAAAGTATCTAAGAGTTTGAATATTAGTAACGGTGCCTCTATCATTTTGGATACAAATACAGGAGAAATTCTGAGTATGGTGGGATCAAAAGACTTTTTTGATAAAACGATAGACGGTGAAGTGAATGTAACCACGAGGTTGAGACAGCCGGGATCTTCTATAAAACCTCTTGTTTATGCGACTGCTTTTGCAAAAGGTTACTCCCCCGCTTCGGTTTTGGCTGATACGGTCACCGAGTTTCCGGGAAAAGATGAGAACACTCCTTATATTCCGAAAAACTATGACGGAAAAGAACATGGCCTGCTTCACCTGAGGGACGCTTTGGCAAGTTCGATTAATATTCCGGCAGTAAAACTGGTTGCGTTATTGGGAGTAGATCAAGTTTTAAGTCAAGGATACAGAATGGGCTTTACAAGTTTAGAGCCTACAAAAGAGACACTGTCCCGCGTTGGATTATCAATGGCTTTGGGAGGTGCCGAGATTAAACTAATTGACATGGCATCGGCGTATAGTGTGTTTGCAAATGGCGGACAGAAGATAGAACCGGTTGCTATTCTTAAAATTGAGGACGGAAACGGAAAGATAATATTTGAAAATAAAGAACTTAAAAAGGAAAATGTTTTAGATGCCCGTGTAGGTTTTTTAATTAACTCGGTGTTGTCGGACAACAATGCCCGTTTGTTAACTTTCGGACCGAACTCATACTTAAATCTGGGAACCAGAGCGGTGGCGGTAAAAACAGGAACTACAAACGATCTCCGTGATAACTGGACAGTCGGTTGGAGTAAAGACACTATCGTGGGAGTATGGGTTGGAAATAATAATAATGACAAGATGAGAAATGTTGCTTCCGGTGTGTCCGGTGCTGCACCCATCTGGAGACGTGAGATTCTTGATGTGTTAAGCAAACGTCCGGACAAACCCTTTACCGTTCCGGGGGGAGTTTCACAAATTGAAGTGGATAGAATATCCGGTTATCCTGCCCATGACGGATTTGCAAGTTTCAAGGAGTGGTTTATCGACGGCAGTGTTCCAAGCGGTCCGGACACAGTACATACCAGATTGAAAGTGTGCAAGAGCGACCCCAATAAATTGGCCGATCCGGTATCTGTTTCACAAGGAAATTATGATGAAAAAGAGTATGTAGTGATGAAAGAACAGGATCCTTTGACAAATAAAGACTTGTGGCAAGCCGGAATTAATACTTGGATAGTGAAACAAACCGACTCACTTTATAAACCACCAACCGAGCTGTGTGGAGCAACATCCTCCATGGATATACAAATTGTTTCTCCAAATAACCAGTCAAGAGTTGATGGGGATACCGTTGCGATTAGAGTATCGGTAGTAAGTTCAAAACCGGTAGTCGAGGTGAAGTTTTTCATCGACGGTACACTTGAACAAACATTTACGGAGGGACCATATGTCAAAGATATTAAGTTTCCTTCCGGTGAAAAAGGGCAACACAGTATCAGGGTTACAGCGAGAAATAATGAGGGTCAGGAAGAATCAAAAACGGCCAGTTTTGCGGTAAACACAGACTGGGCAGAACCAACACCAACCCCAAGCCCCACTATTTAAACAGTTCCGGAATACTACTTTTTATCTTGTTGACCTCAAACTGAGTCAGGTTTTTCTTTTGTGATGAGAAAGTAACCTTGAACGAGTGGTTGTTTTGGAAAGAGCCGGTGTAAATGACCTTGTTAATAAGGCTGCTGGCTGACTTTATCTTTTCGATAACCTCTCCTATTTTTAGTTTTGAGGACAGAGTTATTTGTTCGACAACTTCGGGAAACTCCGAGATGGGTTCGTAAGCATAGTTTTCTTGAACGGATTCTGCGACTAATCCGACGTTAAGCTCAACAACTGTTGGATTTGAAGTGATACCAATTTTGTGAAGAATAACCGGTTTAATAGAGCCGATGTAACCTACGACTTTTCCTTTTGAAATAATTTCGGCGGTATTTTCTGCAGCAAAATAATTTGGGGCATTAGTAATAGCTTTAAATTTGAACTGATTTATATTTAATTTGGAAAGGAGAAGTTCGAGGTATCCTTTTGTGATACGGTAATCTTGTGTAGAAGTAATGACAAGTGAAGAAACTTCATCGGGTAGTTTTAGCCTTGTTTTTTGATAGGTATTGGAAAGTTCAAATAGATTAAAAGGCTCCTCTGACTTTCCCTGATTATTTTTCAAATTTTGGAGAATCGAGGGCACCAGCGAAAGACGGAGAAACTCGAAGTCTTTGGAAAGAGCATTGGTAAGTTTTAGATGATCCGCGGCATCCAACTCTGTTTTGCTGATGATATCTTCAGAAATTAAAGAACTGTTGTAAATTTCATTAAAGCCCTGATTGGAAAGGATATTTTTGATTTGTGACTCAGTGGTCAAGACGGGGTTTTTGATTCCGGGTGATAGACTGACACAAGGGATAACAGGGGGAAGTTTTGAGTAGCCATAGATTCTGGCGATTTCTTCTACAAGATCTTCTCTTATATTGATATCGTAGTATCTCCAGCTGGGAACGGTACAAGTTAAGAGATCTTGATTCTTTTCTGTGACGGCAAACCCTAAACTTTCGAGAATATTGACTATTGTTTTGGTTGGAATATCGATGCCGATTAGTTTGTTTACCCAAGAAATTTCAAGATCGATTTTTTTTGAAGGTTCAGGGTTTGGCTGACTGTCAAAGACGCGGGAAGAAACGCGGGCACCTGTTCTTTGTTCAAATAGCTGAATGGCTTTCATGAGAACAGGTAAACAAAGCCGGTGATCCGGTTGTTTTTCAAATATTTGTGAGGCCAGTGTCCTCTTTTGAAGATATAAGGAAGTCCGGCGGACTTTATGAGGTTCTGCAGTAGGAACAATGAGTAATATATTTTTCGTGTGTTGATCGACTTCAGCAACCGATCCACCCATAATACAGTAAAGATCTATTATTCTTCCGGCACCGTCTTCGATGATAATGTCACCACCCTGAAGTTTATTATTTTGATAGTCTAAAGTGTTGATAGTTTCCCCTACCATACTTTCACGGATAATAATTTTTTGAGCAGCAAGTTTGTCTAAATCAAAAATGTGACTTGGCATGCCATAAAGTAAAGTTAATTCGTTTGTGATATCGACGGCGTTGTTTATGGGTCTTTGTCCACAAGAAGTGAGAAGATTTTTTGTTTCTTCCGGCGAGTCTTTAATATTAATATTTTCAAGAGAAACGGCGACGATACGGGGTACCAGCGCTTTATCGGTAATATCAAATGAAAATATCTTTGGAAGATTGGAGTATAAATTGATTTTTTCTTTGTACGGATCGTTTACCATTTCCGACTTAATATCCATTTGATTGAGAATGGCTACCGAGTCTCTTGCCAGACCTTGGGCGCCGGCCGTGTCGATCCTATTGGTTATAACCTCTATTTCATATAAGTAGTCCTTTTCGATTTTATGAACGTGATCGAAGGTGGGTCCGCAGAGACTAACATTGCGGGCAAGCTCTTCCGGGTTTGAGGAAGTTTTTAGAAAGTGACGTAAAGCCTTGTCGGTTATTTTTATTTCCATGTTTAAAATTGTTTTAAGAAGCGGAGATCGTCGGTATAAAGCATTCTAAGATCGGATAAATTAAGACCGGATTTCATCATCAGTACCCGTTCAACTCCCCAGCCAAAAGCAAATCCGGAGTATATTTTGGGGTCTATGCCACCATTTTTAAGAACATTGGGGTGAACCATGCCGGAACCACCCAGTTCGAGCCAGCCGGATTTACAAAATTTACAAGGACGGTTCCCAATCTTGCCTTTTCCATGGCAAAGACCGCAGCTAATATCTATTTCAAAACTTGGTTCGGTAAACTGAAAATGATGAGGCCTAAGGCGGATAGTACGGTCGTTGCCAAAATACGACTTGGCAAAATAATCCATGACACCGACAAGATGAGTGATACTGATATTTTTATCAACGAGTAAACCCTCAAACTGATGAAACATAGTGCTGTGAGAAGTATCGGCTTGGCGGCGGTAAGTTTTACTGATATTAATCATTTTTATGGGCGGCAGTTTGACTTTTTCCATTTCCCTTAGCTGACCGTTACTTGTATGAGCCGTAAGAACGACATCTTCGGCGATGTAGAAAGTTTCCTGATCGTCTCTTGCCGGATGATCTTTGGGAATATTTAGACCTTCGGCATAGTACCAGTCAGTCTCGACTTCCGGATAACGGCGCCGGACAAAACCAAGTTCTTTAAAGATATTTTCGATTTCTTCGATAGCTTGAGTAACAAGATGACGGCTGCCCTTGGCCGGTTGTATGCCGGGTACGGTGACGTCAAAAGTGTCTTTTGGAGTTTGACTAAGAAGATAGGTAACTGTTTCGGCAAGAAGCTTTGTACAAAGATTTTTTAACTCATTAATTTCTTTACCAATGAGAGGATTTTCTTTGAGGGGAAGAGATTTAAAAAGTTTATTTACTTCACCTTGGCGTCCGAGGTACTTAGTCTCAAGAAGTTCAAGTTCGCCAACAGTACCGGAGTGAGAAATATCTTCGATTAAACTCGATTTTACTTTCTCAATGGTTTCTGTGTAACTGGTGGCCATCTTCACTAATGATAACAAAAACTCCCCTATTCGGGGAGCTTAAATTCAAGTATTTAACTACCCGGTTACTTTTTACCGCTAAAGGCAACGATGTTTTTGAATACTTCGGGTAGGTTTACGGCCAAAGCGGCGAGAACCTTCCGGTTAAGTATGACTTTTTTATCCGAAAGATTCTTGATGAAAATATTGTACTTGGGAGCTTCAACCAGACCCGAAAGGGCTGAGTTGATGCGGGAAATCCAGGTAATTCTCATTGTTTGCTTTCTTTCCTTACGGCCGTTGTAAGCATACTGGCCGGCATGTATGGTAGCTTCTGAAGCAACTTTGTACAAACGGTTCCTGCTCATGCGGAAACCCTTGGCTAGACTAAATACTTTTTTGTGTCCTTTTCGGCGGACTGTACCTGTTTTAACTCTTGGCATGTTGAAATTTTAGTGTTTATAAATGGAGCATTTGCTTAATTTTTGTGGCTATTTTGCCGGAAACTACCTTGTAGTGTCTGTATCTTCTGATGAGTTTTTTACTCTTTTTTCTACGTAGATGACGCATGTATGGACTGCGACGAAGCACCTTACCCGTTCCGGTAATTTTGAATCGTTTCATGACAATTTTTCGTGTCTTTTGCTTCATTTTAGTCATAGACTTTGAGTTATTTTTTTGGTTTGACTTGGGCAATTAAAAGCTTCCCAAGGAACTTTGGAGGTTCAGCGACCGTTGAGACTTCGGCTAGGCTTGTTATGGCCTGGTTCATGATTTTCTCTCCGAACTCCTTCTTGGTGATTTGCCTTCCCTGGAATTTTACCACTAATTTGACCCTATCACCAGCCTTTAGGAACTTTTCGGCCTGTTTGACCTTTACACTGAGGTCGTTTTCTGCCATAAAAGGTTTAAGCCGGATTTCTTTAGTCTCCTGACCCCCCTTGTTTGTGCCTGCCTTGTCCTTTTTGTCTTCCTGATACTTAAATTTTTGAAACTCAATGATTTTCACAATAGGAGGAGTGGCCTTTTCGGTTATTTCGACAAGATCCAATCCTGAAACAGCAGCCATTTCTAAGGCTTCTTTTGTGGACATTACCCCAAGCTGTTTATTATCTTCGTCGATAACTCTGACTTCGGGATATCTTATGTTTTGATTGATTCGGTAATATTTACCCAATTTTTTTTAAATAAATAATATGTTTGTATTTTACTACAGATTTAGGTTCAGGGTGGCTCATTGCATTCTTGAATGGTAAAATATCCATGTCGGGCTCGTAGCTCAGCTGGCTAGAGCGCTGCATTGACATTGCAGAGGTCACTGGTTCGAGTCCAGTCGGGCCCACATTAATAAAATCACCCTAGTGGTGATTTTTTTAATGTCAAATATCTGGACTCGAAAGCCGTAAGCGCGACGGCGCTGAGGCAGGTCTTGAGGAAATTTCAGTAGAAATTTACCGAAAGACGAGTCCAAAAGATGTAAACCGAGTCCAGAGGATAACGGGCGAGTCCAGTCGTATATGAAAGACGAGTCCAGAAGATGCCGGGCGAGCCCTTCCTTTACCCTATGGAAGTGGCAATATTTCTCTCGTTATTTTGGGTATAAGAGGAGCCTTTTGACTTCTCCATTCCCCAGTAAACACCCTGTTTTTTTGATCTACTTTGATATACTTCCAACCAGCTGTTTGCCTGATTTACTTTCAAACCAAAGAGATGAATTATCTTTTTAAGATGTTCGAGATAGTTTTCGTGATATATTCCCCGATCGATAACCGGTGCCATAACAGCCTTGGTGATGTTTAAATCGAGTCTTTTTAATTGTTTGCTAAGAGCTTTAAGTTCCTCCCTAATGTACTCAATCTTTTTTTCTGTCTGAACTTCTTTTGAGGAAAAGAT
>Ga0209373_10003750_pt1 | contig 13721 bp, 8 predicted proteins | sample Higcelweek5metaG_FD_187173 | JGI IMG/M metagenome (GOLD analysis project Ga0209373, IMG submission 187173) | Freshwater pond sediment microbial communities from the University of Edinburgh, under environmental carbon perturbations - High... | ecosystem: Environmental > Aquatic > Freshwater >...
GCCCTGTGAAATTAAATGATAGATTGTGGGAAGATTCAATAAATTTTCAAAACATTGCTCCATCCGAATCACCTCAACTTTTTTATTCAAAGGAGCGCTCTGCTCTTTTTGGGCGCGGCACGAGCTTACAATCACCACAATTTTAGAATAGTGATCAATGTCATCACCTATCAATTCAGTAATCCGCTGGTCGTTAATTGCACAACCGGTGCAAACAGCAGGGAAACTTTTAAGCTTCACATCAGGATAATCACCTGTTTGCAAGATGTGACTAATCTCGGGGGCCAGCGAATTACAAATTAAAATACAAAGTTGATCCATCCTAAAAATCTAAATTGGATAATTTCCAAATGTATGAACTGTTTCCGATATAGCCATCAACACATCGTCGGGGACCTGGAACGGGATTTCGCCGTGGTTGTCTGAAAGAATAAAACCGCCGCCCGGAGCTGCAATGTTAATTAATTTTTGAACTTCAGAAGAAGCTTCATCGGGTGTCCATCGGCGCATTTCAATTCCATTGAGATTGCCCAGTAAGGTCAACTTACTCTTATACGCTTCTTTAAGCTTGCCCAAATCCTCCATCGAGCTTACCCCAACCACGGCAGTTCCGGTTTGAGGTACCAGGTCGGCAATGGGCAAACAAAACCCCGAAGCAAAATGGGTTGCCGTTGCACCTTTAATGCGGCCAATGGTACGCTTTGCCACTTGAAATCCAGTTTCAATGTATTTATCGCGTGGAATAATGGTTGAACTCGAAACCGGATCGAAGTAACAAATTGCTGTTGCCCCAGCTTCAAGTTGTGCGTTTGACCATTCGACACAGAACTCTTCGTTTACACGCATCAGGTGATCGAACAAATCTTTTCTGAAATGCATAACTTCCAAATACTTGTCGAACCCAAGCTGCATAACCGGCAGTGAAAATGGTGACATGGCCACCCCAATTATTGGGATATCACCCTGTGCCGTTTCTTTCAACTTTGCAATTGCCGAAAGCACTTTATGCAACATTTTCGATTCGCTGATTTTTGGTGGTTGCATCTGAAGTATTTTTTCAATATTGCGGATAACCGGCATCCCTGAATTTGGCGGACCATCTTCGCTATAGATTACTTCGCCTCCAAAAGCTTCAACTTCGAGCGGGGCATAAAAAAAAGAATAATAACAGTCGTTCCTGTATTTTTTTTGAAGCCGCAATTGACCTTCAACCACATTCTCGCCTTTCGAGAAATACTCTTTAATGCCCATTCCAAGTTCTTTGGCTCCATGCATTGTAAGCAGCAAAAACTGGGGAACGCGGTCGGGTTCTTTATGAGACAGAGTGGTCAACACCCTTTCCATCGATGTCATTTTGTTTCTCATGCCATTTCCTCCATAAGTTTCGTAACCAACTGAATTGCATCTGCCGAATCCTTTCCATAACCATCGGCTCCCACTTCTTTCCACAACTGTTCATCGAACCTGAAAGGAGCACCACCAACAATGAGTTTTACATCGGTACCATTCAGCTTCTTTTTTAAATCTTTAATGTGCAGTGCCGATGGAAGCATTAGTACCGATAAAAGCATGATCCGAATCTTCTCCTTTTGAATGGTTTCAACCAGTTTATCGATGGTGAGTCCACCTCCCAAATCGATCAGTTCGAACCCACTTGCCCTAAGCGACGAAAAAACGATGCGTTTGCCAAGAATATGATAATCTTCGAAAACACCTATGGCCATTTTAGGTTGCGATTTGCGGGTCGAACTTTGCGCCGGAAGTATCTTATCGATCAGTTCTTCGCAAATAATCCCACTCATGTACACTTGTGAAAGGGAAAGATTTCCTTCTTCCCAAATGTCGCCAATGTTTTTAAGTGCTGTAGAAATAAGTTGTCCTGCAATTTCGGCAGGTGTACCATACTTGGTGGCTTCAATCAGAATTTTTTCAGCCTCTTCTTTGGAGAGCAGAATCAGTGCTTGCTCCAATCTGGTGCTTAAATTGATTAGTTCTTCCATATATACAATGCGTTATCGTTTTGGTATGGTAAAACAAAAAATATCTTCTTTGTACTTGTTATACAGTTCTTACATTTAAAAGTTATTTAAGTTACAATTTTTTGGATTATAAGGGTGTTTACATCACAAGTTTTATAGGAAAAAGTCTAGCCCCTCCGTCCAGTTTTTTAATTAATCGCATTTTATTAACTTCGACTGAAATTTGATTTCGAATCGACATTAACCATGAATAATTAATCATGCATTTTCAAACAAACCCTCAACTACAGTTAGCTTTCGATTTTCTTCAATATACCAACGAAAATGTTTTCTTAACAGGAAAAGCCGGAACAGGAAAGACCACTTTTCTGCATAACCTTAAACGGCAATCGCCAAAACGAATGGTTGTTGTAGCTCCAACCGGAGTGGCTGCAATAAATGCTGGTGGGGTTACCATTCACTCCTTCTTTCAAATTTCGTTTGGACCACAAATACCCGCCGATCCGAACAAACAACGCCCAATAGAAGTTCCTGCGAACGGCAGTGTATCGGCTGGCATTAAACGTTTTAACCGCGAAAAAATCAACATAATCAGAAGCCTGGACTTGTTGGTAATTGATGAAATTAGCATGGTGCGCGCCGATTTGCTCGATGCCATTGACGAGGTGCTGCGCCGGTACAAAAACCGCTACAAACCTTTTGGGGGCGTGCAGTTGCTAATGATTGGCGACTTGCAACAGCTGGCACCTGTGGTGAAAGACGACGAATGGGGAATATTGAAAAACTATTACGACACGTGCTACTTCTTCAGTAGCCGCGCATTGCAGTTGTCGAAGTTTGTGGGGATTGAACTCACACATATTTTCAGACAAAGCGACCAGCGGTTTATCAAGTTGTTGAACAATGTGCGCGAAAACCAAATCGATGCTGAAACACTAAATGCCTTAAACAGCCGATATATTCCCGATTTCAACCCACCAGACAGCGAAGGGTACATCACTCTGACCACGCACAATTATCAGGCTCAACAAATTAATGAGACTAAACTCGAAAGACTTTCAACCAAAGTAAAAAAATTCAAAGCTGAAGTTGAAGGCGATTTTCCAGAATATTCCTTTCCCACAGAATTCAACCTATCGTTAAAAGTAGGTGCCCAGGTGATGTTTATGAAAAACGACATTACCCCTGAAAAACGCTTTTTCAACGGGAAAATTGGAAAAATTGCCGCCATCGACGAAAGTACCATCGACGTAATTTGCCCCGGAGAAACCTATCCCATTGTGGTTGAACCCGCCGAGTGGCAAAATGCAAAATATAAATTGAACGAAACCACCCAGGAAATTGAAGAAGACGTGGTGGGCAAGTTCACCCAGTTTCCGCTAAAGCTGGCTTGGGCCATTACCATACATAAAAGCCAGGGGCTCACATTCGAAAAGGCCATCATCAACGCGAACCTGTCGTTTGCCCACGGACAAGTATACGTGGCGCTCAGCCGCTGTAAAACCCTCGAAGGCATGGTGCTAAGTTCGCCAATTGCCAGCCACAGCGTCAAAAACGACCGCACAGTGATCCAATTTACCAACTCGGTTGAAGAGAACCAGCCCGGAACCGATGATTTAATCCGTTCGAAGCAAGCATTCCAACTGCAACTGCTCAGCGAATTGTTCGACTTTAAACATCTCATCCGCCTGATACAGCACCTCATAAGCGATTGGGCCGACGAAGCTGTTCATTTACAGGGCAATCTTCGGAATAATTTGAAAGACAAACTGGTGCCCATTCAAACGGAGATGATCCAAGTGTCGGAAAAATTTGAAGCCCACCTGAAACAGATGTTGGCCCAAAACCCCGATGCCGAAGAAAACGACCAACTTCAGGAACGGGTAAAAAACGGATGTTCCTATTTTATCGATAAGTTGAAAATCAACATTGAAGATGTGCTCGAAAATTCGGCATTTCAAACCGACAATAAAGCCATTAGAAAAACCATTACCGATGCCATCGACAAAATTGAGAAGGAACTGAACACCAAAAAAGCTTGTCTCGAAACCTGCCAAAACGGCTTCTCGATCAAAACGTACCTCGAAACCAAATCGAAGGCAGCTATCGAAAAGCCCGAAACCGGAAAGTCGAAAGCATCGTTATCAAGCTTTTCAACCATGGAATATCCGAAATTTTACACCCAAATATTGGTATGGCGCAAAGAAAAAGCTGAAGAGCTCAACACCGAAATAGCCCGCATCATTCCACAAAAAACGCTACTCGAAATTGCCCAAAAACTTCCGGCAACTGTTGCCGAACTAAAAGCCGTAAAAGGAATGGGCGGAACAAAGATGAAGCTATTTGGCAAAGAAATATTGAGAATGATTATTGCTTACCGTAAAGAGAACGGACTTGAATTGTCGCTCGAAGCAGAAATTGAGGTAAACAAAGCAGGGATGACCACTCAACAACAAAGCTTCGAACTTTTTAACGGAGGAAAAACCATAACCGAAGTTGCAAAAATTCGTGGACTGGCAACCTCAACCATCGAAAGCCATTTGGCAAAATATGTTGAAACTGGAGAATTGGATATTCGGCAATTAGTTAAACCCGAACGGATTAAATTTTTAGCCGACTATTTCAACCAGCACGAGAAACAATCTCTTAGCGATGCACGAAACGAGCTGGGAAATGAATATTCGTATATGGAAATTAGGCTGGTACTGGCTTATTTACACAGCAACTAAAAGCAGTTATTTACTTTTCGTTGCACTTTAATAACGAGATATTGCTATATCTAGTTTTTAGATTTGATCTATAATCATATCTTATCAACATTCTTACAATGAAGAGATTGATCATGATACTGACAGCTTTTTCGTATGGGTTGGTAGCTTTTGCCCAGCATACCGACTCGTATTTTAATGCTGGCATTCATTATGGTTTGTCTCTTTCTACAATTCAAAAATACAACAACGAATTTGGATTTTTTGACGAGTGGGGCTACGGAAAAAAGATAGGCGGCAATTTGGGATTTTTCGTAAACCGACAAATAACTGAAAAAGTGCTTTTTGAAACAGGAATGTACTATTCTTTAAAAGGAACAAAATATAGGATATCAAGAGGAAACAACAATGGGTCAACCACTAAAACTTATTGGAGCAATATTCACTATATCCAGTTCCCTGTAATTTTAGGTAATAAAATGGACAACACCCCAAATATCACAATAAGATACGGTGCTACATTGGGTTACCAATTCTCAAATTTCATCAGCGGTATTCCGGTCGATGCAGACATCGTCAACAAGTTTGATCTTGAAGCATTAATTGGCTTACGAATTAAACCGAAAGGCCTTAAATTTTTTGATCGAAATTATTTGGTAATTGAGTACTGTTGTTCTGTTCTGCCCATAATCAAACCCAATAAAACTTCTATGTTGAGCTATAAAGAAGAATTTTTAATTGAACCCAATCAGCGAAATATGTCACTCACTTTTTCGGTACAACATTTTCTAAATTTCGATCGATAATATTTCCGATGCACGAAACGACTTGGGAAACGACTACTCTTATACAGAAATCAAACTGGTACTGGCTTATTTACACAGCAACTAAAAGCAGTTATTTACTTATTCGTTGCACTTTCTCCAATTATACAATCAAATTCAAAAACATTTCTTAATAGTTAAACGATCAGCTTCTTAGTTGAATTTTTAGTTATACATTTGTTTAATTAAAATATTATAACGTGCATGTGCGTTAACTTATTTCAGGATTCATTTACATGCGAATGTCATCCTTACTCTCTAAAAAATCTTAACAAATGAAAAAGTGGCATTTACTTATCGTTGCTATTTTTATCCTTGCTTTTACTGGTTGTAAAGACGATGAAGCCGAATTAGAAGCAACAAAAATGAAATTGATCGACCGGCTAGAAAAACTAAACGTGCCCGAAGTAATGCGCGACAGCGAAAACCCAAATGCACAACAGGCCGTTGGATATGTCGATCAGGTAAAAGGAGTTCAAAGCTATTTCAGCTGGTTCGATGTACCAGAAGATGCAACTCGTGAAAAAAGCGCATCGCTTTCTGGTGGAGATGTTTATTACTGGAGTTATGGCGGTGCTTCGGTTTGGGAAACCTATACCGAAAGTGGATCGAAATACATATGGCAAATAGATATTGATTATGGCACCGGTACCGGTCGTCAGAAATACATGTATTCTGAAGAAGAAAAAGATGGAAGTTATGGCAATCTCAAAATCTTCAACATAGATCAAGAGTCTGAAAAATACGCATTTATGTATGAATGGAAATTCGACTCAAACGAAAATGCCAATTTAGTATGGAAAGATTACGAAGAAACATTTTTCTATGAAATTCAATCGAATGCCGACCTTTCTGGGTATGCCAAGCTGCTAAGCAGTGGTGAATTAATCTATCATTTCCTTTGGAATACCGATGGTAGTGGTTCTTATAAATTGTATGGCGATGGAGAAGTTTATGAAGAAAGTTGGACTGTAGCCGACTTATAATTATATCAGAAAATAGATTAAAAACCCCGGCAATGTGCAAATTGCCGGGGTTTTCTTTTACTTTAGAAACTTCGGTCATTGGTCATTTTTCTATTGACTATTGACCAATGACCAATGACTATTCCCTACTGTATATAGAACGGCTTCCCTTCCAAAGCTATTTGCTGGCTAACAGCTTGTACCCCCTTTGCTGTGGGCTGACCACCACCAACAAAAACAGTAACCTTGCCCGGTTGAACCACCCGGTTGTTTTCGTCGTCTATTACCGAAAACTGTTTTGGGCTTAACTCAAAGCTTACGGTTTTCTTTTCCCCAGCTTTCAACGCCACTCGTTTAAATCCTTGTAACGAATGAATTGCCACAGGAACAGCAGCATCTTCGATTTTCACATACAACTGAACCACTTCGTTGCCGTCGCGGGCACCGGTGTTTTCAACATCAACGGTTACTTTTACCTTGTCTGAAGTAGTTGCCGATGGAGCAACATTCAAATTGCTGTATGCAAATGTGGTGTAGCTTAAGCCATATCCAAACGGATAAAGCGGTTCGCCACGAAAATAACGATAAGTGCGGCCTTCCATGTTGTAGTTGGTAAATTCGGGCAGATCGTTCACCGATTTGTAGAACGTAACAGGTAAACGGCCTGCTGGGTTGTAGTCGCCAAACAATACATCGGCAATGGCCGTTCCGCCTTCTTGCCCAGGGTACCAAGCTTGTAGAATCGCATCAATGTTTGCGTCTTCCCAATTCAAGGCAATGGCACTACCGCTCATGTTCACAAAAACAACAGGCTTTCCGGTAGCCTTCAATTTTTTCATGGTTTCGGTTTGAATAGATGGCAAATCGATTTTTGTACGGTCACCACCATCAAAACCATCGTAAGGCACGGGCATCTCTTCGCCTTCGAGCATTGCCGAAAGCCCTCCAAAATAAACAATCACATCGCATTTTGCAGCTTCGGCCAAATAGGCATCTTTACCAGCCAGTTTCATATTTGCCCATTTCAACTGTGCAGCAGCACCGCCCCCACCTTGATAATACTCAATTTTGAGGTCGTATTTTTCTCCGGCTTTCAAATCAATCGTTTCAAAGGTTGTATTTGGAGCCTGGTCCTTCCACTCTTCGAGTATCAACTTTTGGTTTAACCAAACACGGTAGCCATCGTCGCCCGAAAAAGCCAATTGATATTTTGCCGATTCTTTTACGGTCAACACCCCCGTCCAACGGATAGAAATGTCTTGCGTATTCACACCGGGTGCAATGCCCGATCCATCCCAAACCAAATCGATCTTTTTGTCGATACGGGTTAAAACAGGTTGTCCTTCAAAGTTCTTGTTGTTGAAATATTCGCCTTTGATACCTGCCGAACCATCCACTTGAAGGTTTTCATCGGTAATTAAGGAGAGTTGCTGCATTTCGTTCACCAACGACGACACTTCGTTGTGGTAAATTTTCACACCATCACCCAACTTCTGTTTAATTCCTTCGAGCGGGGTAACATATTTCGATGGAAAGCCATTGTAGTTGGCATACATCACATTCGGGTCGTTAGAGTTTGGACCCAAAACAGCAATCGATTGAATACTTTTGCTCAAAGGCAGTGTACTGTTTTGGTTCTTCAATAAAACCATTGTTTCGCGAGCTACATCAATAGAAAGGGCACGGTGTTCGGCACAATCGTTTTTCGAGATGTCGATTTTATCGTATGGGTTCTTACCTACTGGGTCAAACATACCCATTTTCATGCGGGCCGTAAACAATCGTTTTACCGATACGTCAATATCTTTTTCGGTCAATAAACCGCGATCAACCGCTTCTTTCAGGTGTTCATAAGTACGTCCGCAGTCGAGGTCGCAGCCGGTTAAAATACCAATGGCTGCAGCTTCGGCACCTGTTGGAACAATTTTATGTGTTTGGTAAATATCGCCTACAGCATCGCAGTCAGAAACCACAAAACCATCGAAGCCCCACTTTTTGCGAAGAATTTCTTCTAACATCAACTTACTTCCGCTGCACGATTCCCCACGGAAGCGGTTATAAGCACCCATAATGGAATAGGCCTTGGCTTCATTAATGGTGGCATCGAAAGCGGGCAGGTAAGTTTCGAGAAAATCGCGTTCGCTCACATCAACATCGAACACATGGCGTAACCGCTCGGGTCCGCTGTGCACGGCATAGTGTTTAGGCGTGGCCACAGTTTTCAGATAATTGGGATCGTTGCCCTGCAAACCTTTTACAAAAGCAACACCCAGCCGGGATGTCAAATAAGGGTCTTCGCCATAGGTTTCCATGCCGCGCCCCCATCGAGGATCGCGAAAAATATTGATGTTGGGCGACCACACCGTGAGCCCTTTGTAACGATCGCGCTCGTTTTTAGCAACAAAATCGTTGTATTTTGCACGAAATTCGTCGGAAATAGCTGTGGCTTCAATAAATAAAAGGCTATCGTTAAACGTAGCTGCTACGCCAATAGCCTGTGGAAATACAGTGGCCACACCGGCACGGGCCACACCGTGCAGCCCTTCGTTCCACCAGTTGTATTCAGGAATACCCAGGCGCTCGATAGGAGCTGCATTGTCCATTAATTGTGAAATTTTTTCTTCAAGGGTCATTTTTGAAACCAAATCGTCGACCCGCTTTTCAACCGACAAATTGGAGTTCTTCCACTTCTCGGTTTGCTTACATCCAAACGCGGCGATCATTACAACCATCAAAAAAGCCGGAATCAAAATTCTTTTAGTTTTCTTCATTTTTGATTACTTATTCGTTATTAGATAAATTAGTTAATAGTTGAGAAGATAACAATCTCATAAAAAGGAAAGGGATATTTTTAAGATATTCCCAAAATATTGTCACTAAAATACAATTGATGGACTTAATAGGAGAATAATAATTCATTAATAAGGAGTAAAAAACGGCACAAAATTGCCTTTTCACTTAAAAAAAAAGGAATTGATATAAAAACAGGTGAAATTGATCATTGGAACACATCAAAAAAGCCGGACATCTGTCCGGCTTTAACACACTTAAAAAATTATGAAAAATCTAATCTTGATCGCCCGCTCCGCGTTGCTGTCCTCTCCTTTCGGGAGGTGCTCCGGGACCATCAGGTTTTGCCTGACCGTTTTGACGGCGTTCTTCCATTCGTTTCTTTTCCAATTCTTCGAATTTGGTATATTGTTCGGCTGTTAAAACGCCTTTTAATTCTACATTTTTCTCAGTTCTCATGGCTTTCATTTTTTCGCGTGCTTTCTCTCTATCGCCTCCTGCACTTTGAAATATTTCGCCCATTTTGGTACTGTATTTTTTGTTGATGGCCTCAACTTTTGTTTTTTGGGTGTCGTTTAAACCTAAATCTTTCACCATCTGTTCAGTTTGACGTTTAACCATTTCTTCGGGATTAAACTCTCGACCTCCGCCCCCTTGTGGTGGCTGAGCAACAACCATTGTTGTAATAAACAGTGTTATTGCTAAAAAAATCATTCGCTGTTTCATCGATTGGATTTTGTTAAAGTTAAATATTCTTTTCAATTATGATGGTTAGATGTTTATTAATTGCAAAAGTTTAAAGAGTGATTACTTTTTTTTTGATTTTAATATAAACTAAAATTCTAGTCATCAATTTAGCCGTTTTTTCAACCTAAGAATTTCTCCCTTTTTTGCAGGTTCATCAAGCCTCCCAAAAGGAAGACGATTGAGCCTGAAACAAGGAATATGCGGTTTTTCACAGCCAACGACTGCCATACCATTTCACTCACGTCGGAAGGGTTATCGTAGGGGTTGAAAAAAATGTTCCAATAGCTTCGGCTGAAATTTCCGCTCAATATCATAAAAACAACGCCCAGAATAATTACTGTGGCCGCTGTTCCGTTTCCATTACGCAAAACCGTTGACAAGAAAAACGTGAGAAAACCCAAGAATGCCAAGGGGGCTAAAACCTGAAAATTTAAGGCAAAAACAGGAAATTGCAACAACGAGAAAAAAATCAACTGCGACAAGAGAATTAAAATAATAAACGTGATCACATAGATAAGTATCAGCCGCATAAGCCAAACCCGGTATCGATAATCGGGAATTCCGAAAATGATTTCAAGCGTGCGGGTATCCTTGTCGCTTTGAATGCCAAACGCTGCAGGATAAAAGAGCAGCAAGGCACCAGTAAGCGTTAAAACCCGATAAACTCCGGCCTCTGAAATGGCTTCACCATTGAACAGGTTCAACACAATGATGAACAAAAACAATACAATGGCACTAATTAGAAAATAAATGAACCTGTTTCCGAAAATAATTTTCAAATTATATCGGATCATTTTCCAAGTGAGATACACTATTTGAAGTATTCTTTTCATTTCTTTTTTTATTCTTCCTAAGTTTTTTAGTTTCTGAATTGGTCATTAGTCATTGGTCATTAGCAAATAGTAAAAATGCCAAATTGTTTTCCTAATGACTATTGACTTTTTCCTAATGACTATTGACAATTATCCTTTTTGCAGCCACAAATAGGCATCTTCCAAGTTGGGCTCAACATTCACCGCCTCAGTATGAGGCTGCTCTCGCGAAATAATGCGCAACCTTACCTGATCGTCGACTTTATAGTGATGGGCAACCACAAATTTCTTAGTATATGCTTCAAATTCGTTTTCGGCAACGAGCAACTGCCAAACGTGGCCTTTGGCCGAGTCGGTCATGTTACGGGGCGACCCAACATATTGTACTGCACCTTTACGTAGCACCGCCAACTGGTTACACGAGCTTGCAATGTCTTCGATAATGTGGGTTGAAAAAATCACAATGCGTTCGCGGCTCAGTTCCACCAACAAGTTACGGAACCGGATGCGTTCACGCGGGTCTAGACCAGCCGTTGGCTCGTCAACCACTAAAATACGTGGCAAGTGCAGCAACACCTGAGCAATGCCAATGCGCTGTTTCATACCGCCCGAGAAGGACCCAATCTTTTTATCGCGGTTTTCGATCATGTGAACATTTTCAAGTACATGTTGCACACGAGCATCGCGAATTTCGCGGTCGGTAATATTTTTCAAAATTGACATGTATTGCAGATAGTCCCAGGCTGTCATATTTTCGTACATTCCAAATTCCTGAGGAAGGTAGCCAATCAATCCCTGCAACTCTTCGCGTTTCAAATCGCTGTCGATACCGTTGAACCACACCTTCCCATAACTTTGATCGTTGATGCCGCAAATGGCACGCATCAAAGTTGATTTTCCGGCACCATTAGGACCAAGTAATCCATACATTCCGTTACCAATCTCGAGCGAAACACCTTTCAATGCCTTAAACGGTTTCCGCTTTTTGCCAATTACCGGAATAGAAAGCACAAACTGGTAAAGTACACGTCGGAACTCTTTTCCACGACCAGTCAACCTGTTCACATTGATCTTTTCTGAATATATTTTTTTGGAAATAGAATCGATGGCCAATGCCATATAAACCAGCAACAGCACAATAACCGATGCTCCAATGTTTTTATAATCGAGATAAAGATATATTGTAGCCACCAACGGAAAAATCCAGTGAATAAACCAATCGGCAAATTTTACCACTTTTGATACAATCACCTTGTGGCTAGAGAAATATTGTGTTAACACCCGCATCACATCGCGCAACATGAAGAACAAAATCATCAGGAAGATAAACTTCCAAATTCCACTTTCGAGGTAGAAGAAGGTGAAATAAACGACAAAAGCCAACAGTGGAAGTTTCCACGAAAGCTCGTTCAAATCTTTAAGTGTCTTATATGTTTTGGCTTCTCCAAATCGTTCCCTTATTTTTATTCCACCATCCCATTCACGAGCAAACTTGCTGGGACGGTCATACACTTTCACCAAGTTTTGAGTGCGAATCACTATTGGATCATTGGCAGGAATCACTGTTTCTTCGGCTTTGCGCAAACTGTTCAGTACAAACCAAACAACACCGGGAACAACAGTAATCAACAACACTACAGCCAACATTTGCCAAACAAAACTGTTCATTTCGAAATAAATGAGAAATCCACCACCTGCAAACAAGGCATATTGCAACAATTTGATCCATAATGGAAGTTCGCGGAACCATGCCAGCGCATTTTGCAAGCCTGAATAAAATGTTGGGATGAAAACCAGCGTTAATATTGTGCTGAAAGCCAATCCTCCAATAACAGTAAGGGCAAACGGGGCACCAATTACACCAACATATTCCGAGTCGCCCAGTGCCAGCGGAACCATGGCAATTATTGTGGTAATGGCTGTAATCATAATTGGCCGCAAACGTGCCAAACCGGCAGTTATCAGTGCCCGTTGACGTCGATAACCATAATTTTTCTGAAGAATATTGGTATAGTCGATAAGAATAATCCCGTTGTTGACCACCACGCCCAGCAAAATAATGAAACCTGTTAGCGTGTTGGCCGAAAGCAATGAATTTCCTGAGAAAATAAGCATCAGCAATGAACCCACAGCTGCCAAAGGAATTGAAAACATGAGCACAAACGGTGTAGAAAAGGATTCGAACACCGAAGCAAGGATCATGAAAATAAGGAAGAACGCAATGGCAATAAGCGGATAGTAGGCCGCATAATCGTCTTCGTCGTGAACCACCTGAATGGCAATACCAGCAGGTACCGGAATAGAGGCAATGAGTTGATCGACTTCAACACGGGCAGCATCGAGCAGATCTTTATCAGCAGTAATATCTGAGGTAAAACTATAGGTGATTTCAATCTGACGTTCCTGGTTAACCCTGTTTACACGCGAAATGCCCGAGCTGTAATAAATTCGTGAAATATCCTGCAACTGATATTGTGCACCATCGGTATTTTGGATTTCCAGTTCTTCGAGGTCTTTCATGCGCATAGCCGGCAATTCGGTTACGGTATCGGTCCGAATGATGATTTCGTATTCGTCGTTATCTTGTTTAAAGGTGAAACCCGACTGAACTTCCTTTTTGAACGATGAGAGTTCACTCATCACATTCTGAAGGCTCACGTTGTTACGACCAGTCATTTCAGTATCGAAATTCAGATGGACTTCGGGCCTATCGGAAGCAAGGTTGCTGTTGTTTCGCGAAATCTCATCCATATCATCGAAATAATACCTTATATCGTCTGAAACCTTTTTCATCAGCTCGTAGTTCTGGCCTTTAATCACCACACGCTCAGAATTGCTTCCCATACCCATCATCCGTTCCATTCTTGCAACCTGCCGCATTCCGCCGCCACCACCG
>Ga0209373_10003752_pt1 | contig 13714 bp, 8 predicted proteins | sample Higcelweek5metaG_FD_187173 | JGI IMG/M metagenome (GOLD analysis project Ga0209373, IMG submission 187173) | Freshwater pond sediment microbial communities from the University of Edinburgh, under environmental carbon perturbations - High... | ecosystem: Environmental > Aquatic > Freshwater >...
AATTTACGATAAAATTTTTCAAAACACTTTTAATATCATTCAGTGAATCACTTATATTCTCAAGAACATCATTTAAGTGAACCCTTCTTCATCCAATTTCACGGAAAATTTACATTGAAGGTCATTTTTTTAAATATTAGTTGCAATAGTCAACTAATATTTTATACTTTTGCTCTGTAATTTAATTGTTGAAAATGGAAAAAAAGAAAATGCCATTGGGAATGGTGGTTGGTCGTTTGATGCATGAATTGTTTCGGGTTTTAAGAAAACGATCAGCCGAAACATCTGAGGTTAAGCTTACTGGCGAACAATTTGGACTGTTGCATGTTATTAATCTGAAAGAAGGAACTTGTGTGCAACAAGATTTCGCCAATATGATGGGGAAAGACAAATCAGCCATTCTACGGTTGATTGATTCACTCGAAGAAAAAAAATTGGTGATAAGGGTTGTTGATTCAACCGATCGGCGAAAAAATTGTTTACATGTTACTGATTTGGGTAAAGAGGTTATCCAACAATACATCGAAATGGAAGCAATTGTTTCGCAAGAACTTCGGGTAGGTATTTCAGATTCAGATATGGAAACTTTTTACCGTGTAATTGCAACCATTCGAAAGAATGCAGAGCAACTCTAAAAAATTTAAAAAGATAGTTGATGTTATCAATAATTGACAAGCAATACAATTTTATGACAAAAACAACGAGAATTTACGGGGCAACATTGCTCTTGCTGTTTGGAAGTTTATTGGTTGATGCGCAGAAACCATTATCGTTGAAGGAGTGCATCAATTATTCCACGACCAATAACAGTAAGGTGAAAATTGCAAATTACGATGTCGAGGCATCGGAACAGAGAATCAGGGAGCAGCAAGGGATTTACCTTCCGCAGATAAACGGATCGGCTTCACTGGACGATAACCTGCGATTGACCACAACGCTGTTGCCGGGTGAATTGGCAGGGAAGCCGGGTGAAATGGTACCAATTACTTTTGGCACAAAGTACAATCTGTCGGGTGGGTTGCAACTAACGCAAAAAGTGTACGACCGGCCAAGTTTAATTGGAATCAAATCGGCAAAAATAAACAACGAACTGTCGGAGCAGAATCTGCAAAAAACAAACGAGCTTACGGCTTACAACATTAGCGTTGTGTACTACCAAACGTTGGTCATCCAGAAGCAAATCGACGTGTTGAAAACGACATTGAATGCTTCGGAACAATCGTTAAAATCGATTCAGCTGAAGTACGAGAACGGGATGGCCAAGAAAATCGACGTGGATAAAATTCGGGTAAGTTATAACAACACCCAATCGCAATTGCAGCAGGCTTTATTGAACTATTCTCAATCGTTAAATACGCTCAAATTCCAGATGGGTATGCCGGTTGAAAGTCAGCTCGCTCTTGCCGACTCAACCATCAGTGTTAGCTACGAAGAGTTTGAGAAGCTTGATGATACTGGTTTCTCGTTTGAAAACCTGATCGATTACAAGCTTCAAAAAACCAATTTATCACTTACCCAGATTGAGAAAAAGAGAAGCCTTGCTGCCTTTCAACCCATACTTTCGTTCTACAGTAATTTGAATGTGAGTGCTATGCGTAAAGAGTTTAATTTCTTTGAAGCGGGTCAGAGCTGGTATCCGAGTTATGGAATTGGTTTCAAACTGGCTGTGCCTGTTTTCGATGGTCTTCAACGCAATGCACGCGTTGCGCAAAGCGAATTGAACATTCAGAAGGCGAAAGAAAATGTCAAATACACCGAACAGGCCATTCAAGTTGACATTTCGAATTACGAAATCCGTTACAAAAACGCGCTGGCTAACATCAAGAAAGAGAAGGAAAACCTCGATTTGGCCGAAAGTGTGTTCAAAAACACCCAATTGGAATATCAGCAGGGAACTGGCACTGCGCTCGATCTGGTGCAGGCCGAAAGTTCGCTGATGGTTGCCCAAAACAGCTATTTCAATAAACTCCTCGATTTGTACGTGGCTCGCATTGAACAGGAAAAATCGAAAGGCACCTTGTTGGAATTTATTAACAGTCAGGACTAATTACTGAAATACTGAGATACTGAAATACTGAGATACTGAAATACTGAGATACTGAAATACTGAAAAACTGAATGACTGAGATACAGATATACTGAATGACTGAAAAACTGAATATGAACCCATTTAATATGAATTGCCGTGGTGCTTTAGCCCACGGATCAAGAATAGGATTCTACAAATTGGCTTTAGCCAAATTTCTCTTTGGGCTAAAGCCCAATTTGCATTTGCAATCAATAATCCACGGCATAATCCTCGATGGCTATCGGGACCGTGGCAATTCAAATCAACAATATATCCGATAATTCCGATTAAGAATATTTAGATCAAAATAAGAAAACAAGTAAATCAAAGCAGGATATGAAAAAATTTATAACCATAGCTGTAATCATCGCACTTCTGGCACTCATCGTGCTAAGGCTGGTTAGTAACAAAGAAAAGATTGAATCAACAAAAGACGTCAAAACTGATTTGACGTATGTGACAGTTAATGTTGCAACTGTTCAAAAAATGACGTTGAACGATAGCCTGAAGCTAATAGGATATCTCGATGCATTTACCGAAGTGGATATTGCTGCTGAAGCATCGGGGGTAATTACTTCGTTGAATGCCAATCTGGGCGATGTGAAATCGAAAGGGTCTGTTATTGCCACCATCGACGATAAACTGAAACAACTGGCAGTTAGTAAGGCGAAAATCGATCTCGACAAACTGCAGAAGAACCTCGAACGGTATAAAAACCTTTACAAAGGAGGAACGATAACCGAGCAGCAGCTCGATGATGCACAAACCATGTACGACAGCGCTGTTTTGCAGCTTGAACAGGCTCAAAAGCAGTTGGACGATGCCACCATCAACGCACCGATCACCGGGATTGTGAGCCGCAAATTGTTTGAAAAAGGCGAGTTTGTGAACATGGGCAGCCCAATGTTTACAATGGTCGACATTTCGCGTTTCAAAATCAAACTGAATGTTTCTGAAACCAATGTATATCAACTGAAGACGGGAGATATTGCACTTGTTACCACCGATGTTTATCCGGGTGTAAAATTGCAGGGTAAGCTAAGTTACATCAGCCCCAAAGGCGACGACACCCATAACTATGCCGTTGAAATTGAGATGGCTAACAGCAGGGAATACCCATTAAAATCGGGAACTTTTGCCAATGTTCAGATTCAGTTGCCAGCAAGGCCCGACGCGCTTTATATTCCGCGTGAATCGTTGCTTGGAAGTGTAAACGATGCCCATGTCTATGTGGCCGAAAATGGAAAAGCCAACCTCCGTTCAATTACAGTTCGCGAAGGGAACGACCAGTATTTACAGGTTATTTCGGGGTTGAGCGAAAACGAAAAAGTAGTGGTGAACGGTCAGATTAACCTTGCCGACGGGAAGGAAATTAAAATAATCAACTAATTCCGATTCCATGTCAATAACCGAAATTTCAATAAAGCGGCCAACGCTCATCATTGTAGTATTTACCGTGTTGGCCATTCTGGGTATAAACAGTTATACCAAATTGAATTACGAACTGATTCCAAAGCTCGATTTCCCTGTGGTGTCGGTAATTACCATATATCCGGGCGCCTCAGCCAACGAGGTGGAGAGTTCACTGACCAAGAAGCTGGAAGATGCGCTTTCGTCGCTCGAAAATGTGAAGCATATCTCATCAACTTCGCAGGAGGGTATTTCAATGATCACCATTGAACTCGAAGCAAATACAAATTCCGATAAGGTGGTTCAGGATGCGCAGCGGAAAATCAACGCGGTGCAATCGCAACTGCCAGTTGGGGCAAAAGCTCCGGGCATTAACAAATTTTCGTCAGACGAATTACCGGTTATTAAACTAGGGATTACCGGAAATATCTCTCCAACAAAATTGTATGAGCTTACTGAAAATCAGCTTACCTCTCAATTGGCAAAACTGAAAGGGGTAGGGCAGATTTCACTGGTGGGTGGAAATGAACGCGAGATTAAAATCAACATCAACAAAAGTAAGCTCGATGCCTATAAAATAACCATCAACCAAATTTATCAGGCAATTTTCGCTGCGAACATCGAACTGCCAACAGGTCGTATTGAAGGAGATACCAAACAGTACACTGTTCGTTTGCTGGGCAAGGTAAAATCGTTGGACGAACTTAAAAATGTAACCGTTACAAAAACCATTTCGGGTAGTTATGTGAAACTTTCAGACGTAGCCGAAGTGGTTGATGGCATTGCTGAACAAACAACGCTGAACAAGATCAATGGTGAAAATTCAATTGGTATGATCATCCAGAAACAGAGCGATGCCAATGCCGTTGATGTGTGCGATAAAGTAAAAGAAGAACTTGCAAAGCTCGAAGGCCAATATGCTTCGCAAGGGTTGAAGTTTACCATTGGTTCCGATAGTTCGACTTATACACTGGAATCGGCTAATGCGGTAATGAAAGATTTAATGCTTGCAATCATTATTGTGGCGCTGGTTATGTTTGTCTTTCTGCATAGTATCCGAAACTCGCTTATTGTGCTGGTTTCCATTCCAACGTCAATTGTTTCAGTGTTTATTGGAATGTATATTTTCGATTTTTCGCTCAACTTGCTTACTCTGATGGCGCTCTCGCTGGTCATTGGTATTCTGGTCGACGACTCCATTGTGGTGCTCGAAAACATTACCCGCCACCTCGAAATGGGCAAAGATAAACGAAAGGCGGCGCTCGACGGGCGTGCTGAAATTGGATTTACCGCCGTGGCCATTACGCTGGTCGATGTGGTGGTATTCCTTCCCTTATCGCTGGTCTCAGGGATGATAGGGAACATGCTGCGCGAATTTTCGCTGGTGATTGTATTTTCAACCCTGATGAGTTTGATTGTTTCGTTTACTGTTACGCCGCTACTGGCCTCAAGGTTTGGAAAGGTTCAGTTGATTTCGCGCGATACGATCATTGGAAGTTTCTCCGTTTGGGTTGAAGGGGCATTCAAAAGTTTGGTCAGGGTTTACGAACGAATACTTCGCTGGGGCTTGGGACACCGTAAAACAGTTTATACCGGTACTACACTTTTGGTGGTGTTGTCGTTTTCGCTTGTTGGGATGGGGTTAATCGGAACTTCGTTTATGAACAATGGCGATCAGGGCGAATTCATCATCAAGCTGGAAGGAGAACCACAAAGCACGCTCTATCAAACCACACAAGTTGCTCAACGTGTTGAAGAGATGTTGCTGAAGAAGCCCGAAGTGGTAAAAGTGTTTTCTAATATTGGTTATTCAGCGTCAAGTGGTGGGGTAAGCAGTAACGTAAAGAATAAAAGTGAAATTACCGTAACACTAGTTCCCAAAGAACAGCGCGCCATAGGGGTTGAAGCTTATGCCGCGAGAGTGAAGGCCGAAATACAGGAGATGCCCGGTATTAAAGTGACAGCAGAAGCAACATCCATGATGGGAAACTCAGGCAGTGCACCTATTCAGGTATTGCTAAGGGGGCCTAATGTTGACGATTTGTTCGTGCTGGGGGACAGTGTGAAAAAAGTTATGAAGCAGATTCCGGGCACCAACGACGTTGCTTTCTCTATCGATAAAAGCAATCCGGAAATGCAGGTAAAGATCAACCGTGAAAAGATGGATCAGTTGGGGCTGAACGTTCAACAGGTGGGTAGTACCCTGAACTTTGCCTTTGCCGGTAACACCAATCTCCTGTTTTCAGAAGGCGATCAGGATTACAATATCAACGTGAAGCTTGATCAGTTTAACCGTAAAAACATCGACGACATTGGTTCAATCACCTTCCTGAACAATCAGGGAAAAGTAGTTGAATTGCGGAATTTTGCAACCATTTACCAGTCGTTAGGTCCTAATAAACTTGAACGTTACGACCGAATTTCATCGTTGTATGTCAATGCCACAGTTTACGGACGGCCTGTTGGTACAGTGGGTGACGAAGTTAAAAAGGCTGTTAAAACCAAGATAAACCCCGGTAGTATAACCATCGACTTTAAAGGTCAAATGGAACGACAGTCTGATGCATTTGGAAGCTTGTTCGTAGCTTTGTTTGTAGCCATTGTGTTTGTGTACCTGGTGATGGTTGCGCTATACAACTCGTTCCTTTATCCGTTTGTGGTGCTGTTTTCTATTCCGGTAGCCGTTATAGGTGCTTTGTTTGCACTGGCGCTTTCAGCCGAATCAATGACTATTTATGCCATGATTGGGATGATTATGCTTATTGGGCTGGTGGCGAAGAACGCCATTCTGATTGTCGACTTTACCAATAAGTTCAGGGAAGAGGGTCATACAGTTGCCGATGCCCTGATTGAAGCCGGCAAAGAACGCCTCCGCCCTATTTTGATGACCACATTGGCCATGGTATTCGGTATGATGCCTATTGCCCTGGCAACCGGCGCCGGCGCCGAAAGTAAAAACGGTATGGCATGGGTCATTATTGGAGGATTGATAAGCTCTCTGATGTTAACACTAGTTTTGGTACCAGCCGTTTACATGACCATGGAGAAATACAAAGATAAATTCAACAAGTTGTTTTCAAGAAAGAAAATGGAGGCTATTGAAGTAAAATAACGATTTTAAATAAATGGATTATAAAAGCCGTTCTGCCCGGAAATATGGGGTGGGCCGGCTTTTGTGTGTGATTTTGTCGATGAATAATTTCGAATTAATTTTCTGAGCTACTCTGTGACTACTTTATGCAACTCTGTGTTATACCAAATGCACTTTCAAATCAGGCTAAAACCATTTTTCCTGATACAGAGAAACGCAGAGTAGGCAAGGCGTTTCTCTTAGAAAAACACTAATCTTCAAAAAAACGAAATTTAGTTTGATTTTTCTGGGAACCTTTTTACATTCTGTCGTCTATTAAGTAGAAATGACTATTCATTTTGTTAATTTGCAGAAGAACTTAAAGAATCACCATTAACCAAATACTTATGAATAAATTTTTTTTACTCCTGATTTTATTGTGTTTAGTCTCTGTGTTACAGGCTCAAGCTTCAAAAATAGTGAATGTAACTGCCGGTGGGTTGTCCGCTGCATTGACTACGACAGAGAGAAGTACCATCACCGACCTTACGATTACCGGGATTATTGATGCCAGAGATTTCAAGACCATGAGGGATGAGATGCCGGAACTGGCCTATCTGGATATAAAAAAAGTAACCATTTCGGCTTTTCCCAGAACAGATATAGCAGCATCGGGACCCTATAATTATCCAGCAGATGAAATACCCATCCTCTCGGCAAGGGACATAATGGATTTCCTATTCTTCAAGTTTTACAAAGAAATGACCGAAGAACGGTTGCTTAGCCAACTAAAGGAATGCCACATAAATCGGCAATAAGATATAGACCTCTGTTATTCAAAACAATAAATGTGTCAAAGTAGAATTAATATTAAAATTGACTAATTATGAAAAGAATTGAAATCATTGTATTACTTGTATTCTTGAATGCTCTTGTAGCATTTGGGCAGCAATCAACTTATGTACTGAATATAAATACACCTGACAAGATTGAAGACACCGCTGTGGGATGGGGTCAGTCAGATATACGTGGAGTAAACCGTCAAGAAAGCAATGATGGTCAAAATATATATATTGATGCTATGGCATGGACATGGGATGGTATTCCAGGTATAAATAGAGCATTAATTAAATTTGACTTAGATCAATTGCCCGCAAATTCAGAAATTGTAAAAGCGGAATTGTCACTATATCATTATGAGATTGAGAATATACATTGGCCTATGTCCAATTTAAGCGGATCAAATGAAGTTTATTTACAGCGGGTAACTTCTGATTGGGTTGAGGATGAAGTGACATGGAATACACAACCAAGTACAACTGTTGAAAATCAGGTAATACTGCCCGGGAGCAGTTCGCGCACTCAAGATTATCTTGATATTGATGTCACTGAATTGGTTAATCAAATAGTTGTAAGTGGTGAAAACTACGGTTTTATGTTACAACTGGCAACGGAAGAGTATTACCGATGCATGATTTTTTGCAGTAGTGAATATGAAGATAGTACCCTGAGTCCCAAACTGGTTATTGAATATAAAATCAAAGAAAGTAATCAAGCTTTCATCTCCAATGTCCGCAAAATATCACAAACCCAGGGAGGGTTTACCGGACAACTCGACATCAACGATCAGTTTTCTGTTGGCACACCAATTGGCGACATCAACGACGATGGTATTGAAGACCTTGCTGTTGGTGCAATGGTTGATGATGATGGTACAACCGATGCAGGCGCAGTCTGGATACTGTTTTTAAACGAAGACAAAACAGTAAAATCACATCAAAAAATCAGTGCTACTGATGGTGGCTTTAATGCTCAATTAAATACCGACAGGTTCGGTTCAGGGGTTACTTCAATTGGGGATTTTGATAAAGACGGGATTGAAGATATTGCCGTTGGAGCCTATTACAGTGATGATGGTTATGGTGCAATTTATTTGATCTTTCTTAAAAAGGACGGGACCGTTAAATCGTATCAAAAGATTAGTTCTACTCAGGGAGGTCTCCAAAATTTAACCGCCAATCGTTTTTTTGGCTCTTCTATTTGTCCTTTAGGTGATTTGAATAATGATGGAACGATCGATCTTGCGGTTGGAGCCCCTAATTATGACAATGATGGTGGATTATATTGTGGAAGTATCTGGATTTTGTTCCTCAACCAAAACGGAACTGTAAAGAATCAACAGATCATCAGTCAAACACAAGGAGGATTTGACCAGTCATTAGACGATAGGTCTCGATTCGGTCGTATCGTTTCGAATATTGGCGACATCGATGGCGATGGAATCAATGATATTGCTGCCAGTTGTGAAGGCGACGACGATGGGGGAACGGATTCAGGGGCACTTTACATCCTGTTTCTAAATTCAAATGGAACCGTAAAAGGAAAACAAAAAATAAGTGCGACCCAAGGGAATTTCACCGGTACAATTAATTCGGGCGACAATTTTGGATGCTCATCGGTTGGGCTTGGCGATGAAGATGGCGATGGAATAAACGATATTGTAGTTAGTGCGCTCTGGTCTGATCAGAACGGTACCGACCGGGGAAAACTTTTCATTATAAACCTTAATATAAATGGTACGGTGAAAAGTTGGAAAGAAATTAATTCCTCTGCACCAGAATTAAGTAGTTTATTAGAAAATGGCGATTTATTTGGGAATGCACTATCGGCTTTCCCGGGTGTTAATCCCAATGGAAAAAAAGAATTGATCGTTGGGGCATGTGGCGATGACGACGGCTTTATGGATGCCGGTGCCGTTTATATACTCGATCTTGGTGTAACTAACTTCCTGACCCTTTCAAAAAGCTCGTCAACTTTTACTGCTGTTGGGGGGATAGACAATGTTACAATAAGTTCTGATGTGACATGGACCGCTTCATCTGACCAATCATGGCTCACAGTTAACCCTGCTTCGGGAACCGGAAACAACACATTGGTACTTACTGCCTCCCAAAATACAACTCCAGCTTCTCGCACAGCAACGGTAACAGTCACTTCTCCGGGGTTAGCACCGAAGACTATCACAATTACTCAACTAGCCAGTCAAACCAAATACCTGACTGTTGCCGCAACAGCTGTCAATATTGGATTTACAACAGGCAGTACGGTATCGGTTGCAGTAACTTCCAATACAACATGGACAGCACAGTCAGACCAGACATGGTTAACCGTTAATCCGACCTCAGCAACCGGAAACGGCAACTTGATTTTCGCAGCAGAAGCCAATACAGGAGACTCCATACGCATTGCAAAAGTAACCGTTTCAGCCACGGGTGTGGAATCAAGAACAATCACAGTAACCCAGTCGCGCAAACCATTCCTGAATGTATCGGCCAACACCGTTCCTATTGCCAGGGGATATGGTAGCATGGCCACAGACGAAGTAATTTCAAATATCGACTGGAATGCCTCGTCCAACCAGACATGGTTGAGGGTTAGTCCTAAAAGTGGATATGGCAACCAGTCGCTGGTTTTTACAACCACAAGCGCCAATCCGAAAATAACCCAGCGCTCAGCCACTGTGACTGTCACTGGTGAGGGTGTTTCGCCGCAGTTGATCACCGTAATGCAGGCCGCTGGCGATACCATTTTAACGGTGACCGACACAAACTTAAATATTGGTTATGCTGAAGGAAGCAAAGTTTGGACAGCCGTAACTTCGAACACCATCTGGCGTGTAGAGTCTGACCAGCCGTGGTTAACCCCAAATCCGGCCTCATCGGAAGGCAACAAAAACCTGATTTTCACAGCAAACGAAAATCCAAATGATTTCACCCGTACTGCCACAATCTCAGTAATGGCTCTTGGCGCTGAAACGAAAACGATCATGATCACACAAACGGCGAAGCCCGTGTTGAGCCTGATGACCGACACTCTGTTGATTGCTAAGGAAGAAGGTAGCACCGTAACATTAGCCATTAGCGCGAATGTAGGATGGAGGGCTGAGTCGGATGAGCCGTGGTTATCGGTCGATCCCGAGACTGGTTTTTTTGAAGATACACTCACCTTTACCGCCAACGCCAATCCTGGAGTAGGAAAACGTTCGTCGGTGGTCAGTATTTCCGGGGTTGGCGTGGGGATCAAACGGGTTACCGTGATCCAGGAGGCAGGCGATCCTATACTGGTTGTATCGGGAAACTCTGTTTTTGTGGAAAAAGAAGAGGGTAGTACTGCAACGGTGACAGTAACCTCGAATACGAATTGGAATGCAAGTTGCGACCAGTCGTGGTTGGCAGTGAGCCATTCAGCCTGGACAGGAGACGGGGCGCTTATTTTTACTGCCCAGGTGAACCCCACCATAAAGGAAAGAAAAGCAATTGTAACCGTTTCAGAAGTAGGAATTGAACCGCAACAGATCACTGTTACCCAGGAAGCAGGCGATCCGGTAATAAGCATTTCGGGTGAAGATATAAACATCGCCCCTGAAGAGGGCAGCAAGGCAACGATGGAGGTCATTTCAAATACCTCTTGGAGTGTAAGTACAGATGAAACATGGTTAACCCTTGCCCCATCGACAGGTACAGGAAACGGGAGCATAATTCTTACAGCCAAAGCCAACCCATCAGCGATGAACCGTCCGGCTGATATAACGATAACGGATGGAGGAGCCATTTCACAAACGATTGTTGTTGTTCAGCTGGCTGGTCATGTTAGCAGCTCAACGATAAAAATGGGAACTGTGTCACTTTTCCCTAACCCGGTAACCGATGGCTTCCGAATAAAAGGACTTGATGGAAAAGCAGAAATATTCGTTTCCGATTTGAGCGGCAAACTATTGCTTTCAAAAGAAATTGATGGTGATGATTATATCCCTGCAACCTCACTCTCAAAAGGAGTTTATATTGTGAGAATTACTAATGCAGAAGGCAGGATTGAAAAGAAACTGGTAAAAGAATAATTTTGAATCAAAGAAATACAAAGCCGTTCCTGTAAAGTGCGGCTTTGTATTTGATAAATATCAATTGAGTTGAGAAAAAACTTTTTTTCGGGAATCTTTATACTTTTCGTCGTGTTTAACTCTAACTGGAAATTCACTTTGTTAATTTGTAGAAGAACTAAAAATAATCAATACAAAGCCTGATATCAATGAAAAAAACTATTTCTCTCCTGATCCTATTGTGTTTCACCCTGATGCTTCATGCCCAAGTTTCTAAAACGGTGAATGTAACCGCCGGTGGGCTTTCTGTTGCACTTACTGTTAATGAAAAAAGCACGGTTAACAACCTTACAATTACCGGGACTGTTGATGCAAGGGATTTTAAAACCATGCGTGACGATATGCCTTCGTTGGGTCGTATTGATTTAAGTGGAGCCGCAATTAACGAATATAACGGTTCGGAGGGCACATCGACTACTATATTTAATTATGCTGCTAATACTGTTCCTCAGTATGCATTCTTCACATCGGGATCAACTGAAGGAAAAACAAGTTTGGAATCGGTTCTTTTCGCTTCAACGGTTAAAACAATCGGTGATTATGCTTTTGGATATTGTACCGGATTGACAGATATCTACCCAATGCTTTCTTCTGTTAATGAAATTGATCCGTATGCCTTTTGGGGCTGCAGCGGATTAACCTCTCTTGATTTTCCACCCTCTGTAACATCTATTGGCAATCTGGCTTTTGGTATTTGCATTGGTTTGACCTCAATTAATATTCCTTCTACAGTTTCATTTATTGAAATGGGTGCATTTGGAAGTTATAGTTGTATGCTTACTGTCGATCCGGAGAATCAAACCTATTCGAGTGTTGATGGAATATTGTTTGACAAATCCAAAAACACCCTGATTCAATGTCCCGGTATTTTATCAGGACATTATTCAATACCTTCTTCTGTTTCGAAGATTGCTGATTATGCCTTTTTTCTATGCTCAGAATTAACTTCAGTTGATATTCCATCTTCGGTTACGTCCATTGGTCAACAAGCATTTTCAGTATGTACGGGACTTACATCAATTACTTTACCTCTGTCATTAACTTCAATTGGTAAATGTGCTTTTCAGAATTGTAATAGCATTAAGGGTGATTTAGTAATCCCTTCTTCTGTAACATCGATTGGTTATCAGGCTTTTGAATTTTGTATCGGATTGACTTCTGTAACAATCCCTTCTTCTGTTAGTTTCATGGGAGATTATGCATTTAGTGGTTGTAGCGGATTAAAATCAATTGTTTTAAACCATGTAATTCCTTTTAACTTAAATGCTATTCCGAATGTTTTCGGGGACGTTGATAAAACAAAATGCGTACTTCATGTACCCTATGGAACCAAAACTCTTTATTCATCGGCACAACAATGGAAAGATTTTAAAACAATTGAAGAGAATCCTTCTGGATTTTTATTGGGCGCTTACAGTATGAACCTTGAATCGGAACAGGGTAGTAATGCCACTGTAACTATTACAGCGAATGTAAGCTGGACAATCAGCTCTGATCAATCGTGGCTTAATGTTGCTCCTTTATCTGGAAGTGGGAATAAAGAAATCACCATCTCGGCAACAGAAGCTAATTATTCGTTAATCCCTCGTGGTGCTACATTTACAGTTTCTTCCAATGGTTTTGCCTCTCAGACTATATCGGTAATTCAAAATGGAGAATCAAATACAATTAGTGTTACACCCGGAATCCTTTCTTCAGTATTGTCTTCAGCAGTAAAAGAAACGACTAAAAGTTTGAAATTGGCAGGGATCATTGATGCCCGCGATTTTGTTACAATGAGGGATAGTATGCCAATGCTGGCCGAGTTAGACTTGAATGATGTATCAATAGTTGCTTATTTAGGTGCCGGTGGAACTTATCCGAATACCACCGAATATCCTGCAAACGTGATTCCACAGAATGCATTTTTCAAAAGTTCCGGGATCAAAACTTCTCTGACTTCAATTGTTTTTCCCAAAACAGTCACTTCAATTGGTCCCGATGCCTTTAATCGATGTTTAGAATTAAAAAAGGTTACTTTTCCAGCTTCGCTAGTATCGGTAGATCGGGGTGCTTTTTATATGTGCAAGGGTTTAACATCCGTTAATTTTCCTTCTAGTATTACTTCAATCGGTGACGGAGCTTTTAATTCATGCGAGAACATTAATTTAATTCAAGTAAACAATGTCAACCCGATTTATTTACAAGAACGTTCAACCCCTTTTAATCTTATAGATAAGGCATTTTGCAA
>Ga0209373_10003753_pt1 | contig 13712 bp, 11 predicted proteins | sample Higcelweek5metaG_FD_187173 | JGI IMG/M metagenome (GOLD analysis project Ga0209373, IMG submission 187173) | Freshwater pond sediment microbial communities from the University of Edinburgh, under environmental carbon perturbations - High... | ecosystem: Environmental > Aquatic > Freshwater >...
TCCTGCTTTACGCCTGCGCGTCCTTCGCGGCGGGGTTTTCCACCACTCTGGCCATGCTCCTGGTGTTGCGCTGCCTGGTGTTCGTCGGGGTGTGCGTGGAGTTCGTGGCGGCGGTGGCCTGGCTGGCGGAGCTCTTCCCAAACGCTCGCCAGCGCGAAGGCGTGTTGGGCGGCACCCAGGCCTTTTCCTCCATGGGCGGGCTGATGGTGGCTGTGGCCAACGGCATTGCCGCCGCCTGGGCGGTGAACCGCCCAGCGCCGCTGCTGCCGGGACTCGACCTGCCCGCCCTCCAGTTGCCCCCCCTTCACTTGCCGGAATTCCTCGCCTTTTTGGGCAGCGTAGCAAATCCGCACGCCCATTGGCGCTATACCCTCATGTCCGGGCTTATTCCCGCCCTCGTGCTGATGGCGGTGCGGCCCTTCCTGCAAGAGTCGCCCCAGTGGCTGAGCAAGCGCCGGGCGGGCACCCTGAAGAGGCCGAGCATCGCCGAACTGTTCAGCCCCGGCCTGCGCCGCACAACGCTGATCGCCACGCTGATGGTGGCCTGCAGCTACGCCGCGTCCTTCGGGGCGCTCCTGCAGGTGCCGCAGATCGTTCCCGGCCTGCCGGAAGTGCGGGCCGAGGTTGCCGCGCGCCAGGCCGAGCAGGCACGGCCTGAAGCGGGCTCCCCGGGCGCGACCGGCACTGCTGCGGGCCGGGCCGGTGCGACCATCGAGCAGATCCATTCGGCGCACCTGATGAAAGTGCAGGAGTTCGGAGGTCTGGCGGGGCGCGTGGCCCTGGCCGGGCTGGCTCTGTGCATAGTCGGCCGCCGCATGCTGCTGCGCCTGTTTCTCGCGCCGGGGCTCATCGCCATGCCGCTATGCTTCGGCTGGGCCGCAGTGACGGGTCTGGAACGGCTGGAGTGGGGCATCTTTGCGGCCAGCTTCTGCGTCGTGGCCCAGTTCAGTTTCTGGGGCAACTACCTGCCGCGCGTCTTCCCGCTGCACCTGCGGGGAACGGGCGAAAGTTTCGCCGCCAATGTCGGCGGGCGGATGATCGGCACCTGCTTCGCCGCAATCACCCAGTGGCTGGCCTATTGGCTGCCGGTGAACGCCATGCATGCGCACAAGGTGGCTTACGTCGCCGCAGGGGTGGCCCTGGCCGTGTTCGCGGTCAACATCGCCGCGTCGTTCCTGCTGCCGGAGCCGCAGACGGGCAGCCTGCCGGACTAGGGCCGCCTTTCCGCCGCAGCTCCCTCCTCCGCCAGGCGCAGAAGCTGCGCCCGGTCGAGCTTGCCCTGAGGGGTAAGGGGCAATTGCTCCAGCCGGATGCACCGGACCGGCACGGATTCGGTGTCGACCCGCGTCGCCACCCAGGCCAGCAGGGCCTCGGCCCCGGGGTCCGCCTTGTCCGCCCGGAGCCGGTAGAACGCCACGGGCGCCTGCCCGGCCAGGGCGTCACGCACCCCCACCAGGGCGGCTTCCTGCACGGCGGGATGCTCGGTGAGCGCCTCCACCACCATGGCCGAGGACACGTTCACCGCGTTGCGCACGATGACATCCGCCGCGCGCCCCTCAAACCAAAAGTCGCCGTCCGCGTCAACCCGTGCCATGTCGCGGGTTTCCAGCCAGCCGGCCCCCATGGCCCGGTGGGTGCCCAGGGTGTCGTTCCAGTAGCCGACCATCATGTTGGGCGAGCGAACCAATAGCCGTCCCGGCCTGTCCACGCCCGCATCCTCCCCGTCCGGGCCGATGATCCGGCCTTCCACACCGCCCACGGGTCTGCCCATGGCGCCCGGCTTGTCCGCGCCTTCCAGGGGCTGGAGGAACAACGCGCCGGTCTCAGTCATGCCGAACTGGTTCAGCAGCGGCCTGCCGGTAATGTCGCGCACCGCGCGGAAAAGCTCCAGCCCGGCCTGGTCGCCGGCGGAAATCAAGAACCGCAGGCGGGAGTGGTCTGCCGCCGCTGCCGCCGGGTCTTCCATAAGTTTGCGGAGGTAGCTCGGCATGACGATGCTGTAGGTCGGGTTCGTTTGTCCGTAGAGCCGCCAGAACGCGCTGCTTTCCGGGCGCTCGGCCAAAACCATGGTGCCGCCTGCATGCAGCATCGCCAAGAACTGGTGCACAAGGCACAGCGGCCGTATGGCGGAGAATACCGTCAGCGCCACATCTTCCGCCGTCAGAGACATCTCGTGGACGAAGGTCCGGACACGCGCCGCGAGGCGGGCCTGGCTGTGGGCGATGCCCTTGGGCCTGCCCGTGGTGCCGGAGGTGTATACGATGAGTCCGAGGGGATCGGGGTCATCTCCTCCGGCCGGGAGTTGGTCGGAGTCAAGAAGCCCGGCGTGGCGGATGCAGCCGGGGAGCTCCGCCCCGGTGACGATGCATGCGGACAGGGCGGACAGGGCTGCGGCGGGGATGGCGCTGCGCAGGGCCGGAGATGCGACAAGGGCCCGCGCGCCCGTGTCGGCGAGGATGGCGGCGTGCTGCTGCGGGGCGTATTCTCCGGAAAGCGGCACGATGATTAACCCACGGCGCCAGGCCGCAAGGGCCGTGGTCACAAGCTCAGCGGAGTTGGGGAGCAGGACCGCCAGGCGGTCGCCGGGAACAAGGCCAAGCTCTGCGAAACCGCCCGCCAGGCGCGCCACCTGGTCCGCAAGCGCCCCATAGGTGACGGCAGCGTCGACGGTCTGGAAGGCGATGCTGCCCGGGCTTCGTGCTGCGGCGCTTTCAAGAATATGATTGATGGGCATTGTCTCTCCTTTGGCGGCGTGGAACCGGCCGCAGGCTTGCAACGTGAACCTGCGCCAGGTTACTCTAACGCGAAGGGGGTGTCATCAGGCCACGCAGCTCGCTGGATCAACGCCCGCCAGCGCTGGCCGCCTCCTGCCCCTCGGAGCTGGTCCCAGTGGCGACCAGCCTTCAGAAGAACAATGAAAAGATCTGAAGAAAGACATAAACGAAGTGGCGTGCCTGTTCATGGGAGGCCGACAAACCCTTTCTCAAAGACAAAGACCGCTTTTTTGGGGGGGAGGCGCAGGCGGCGCCGCTGGCCAGCCCGGCCAGTTGCGGGGGCAAGCGCTCTGGGCCCAGCACGTCGGCGCGTTCCAGGACGTTTTCCTGTTCGCTGTTCGCGGGCGTTGCCGGGCCAGGGCCTCCAGGAAGGCCGTGGAGACGGCCCGGATTTCCTTGTGGTTCTTCTTGCCCAGCTTGCGCAGCAGGTGTCCGGCCTGAATGGGCAGGTCGGAGAGGCGGGCGCGCAGGGGTGGGATGGCCACTTCGAGCACGGCCAGGCGGTAGTAGAGGTCTTCGCAGAAGCGCCCGCTGGTCACGTCGGCGGGCAGGGCGGCGCAGTTGACCTTGATGAGCGGCTTGCGGGCGCGCGTTTGCTCACGGCCGTTTCCGTTCGCGCGCCAAATGTAGTGCAAAGATGTAGTGCAGCAAAGAAAAAGGGCTTGCGTCGTTAAACGCAAGCCCTTGATCTATCTGGTGGAGCTGGAGAGAATTGAACTCACGGCCTCTTGAATGCCATTCAAGCGCTCTCCCAACTGAGCTACAGCCCCACGTCGTTGGGAAGGTTTGTTTAGCGAAGAGGGCCGGGTGTTGTCAACGGAGAAATATAAAAAGTTGAAAAAAATGCCGCGCCTCCTGGGCGGCGTTGCTTCCGCGCCCGGTTTGGCGTAATTATCCGCAAGTCCGGCAGCGCCCGGAACACCACGAACCCCGGACCAAACGCAATGACCAGGACGCTTCTTCGAATTGCAGCCAAGCTTGCCTGGGTGGCCGTGGTCTTTTTCGGCATCACCGTCATCAGCTTTTGGGTCATCCATTTGGCCCCTGGCAAGCCCACGGATCTGCAAACCACGCTGAACCCCGGCGCCTCCGCCGTGGCGCGCGAGCGTTTGGAAAAGCTCTACGGCCTGGATCAGCCCATCCACGTGCAGTACGGCCAGTGGGTTGCGCGCATGGCCCGGCTCGACTTCGGCCGCTCCATGTCCGGAGACAGCCGCCCGGTGTGGGACAAGATCGAGGAGCGCCTGCCGCTCACCTTCGGCATGAATATCATCTCCCTCATCCTCACGCTCGCGGTGGCCATTCCCATCGGCGTGGCCGCGGCGTGGCGGCAAGGCGGAACGTTCGACCGCATCTCCACGGTCGTCGTCTTTGCGGGCTTCGCCATGCCCAGCTTCTGGCTGGCGCTGCTCTTGATGCTGCTTTTGGGCATCGTCTGGCCGGTGCTGCCCATCTCCGGCCTCACCAGCCTGGGCTTCGCCAAGCTCTCTTTTTGGGGCAAAGCCTGGGACCTGTGCCGCCACCTGGCCTTGCCGGTGTTCCTGTACACCTTCGGCAGCCTGGCGGGCATGTCGCGCTTCATGCGCACCAGCATGCTCGAGGTGCTGCGCCAGGACTACATCCTCACCGCCCGGGCCAAGGGCCTGCCCGCGCGCACGGTCATTTTCCGCCACGCCATGCGCAACGCGCTTCTGCCGGTCATCACCATCCTCGGCCTTTCCGTGCCGGGACTCATCGGCGGCAGCGTCATCATCGAGTCCATCTTCGCCCTGCCGGGGCTGGGCCAGCTTTTCTATCAGGCGGTCATGAGCCGCGACTATCCGCTCATCATGGGCAGTCTGGTGCTGGGCGCGGTGCTGACCCTTGCCGGCAACCTGCTGGCTGATGCGGGCTACGGCCTGGCCGATCCGCGCATTCGCCAGTCTGGCGGGCAGTCAGCTGAGCAATCCGTTGAGCAGACTGGCGGTCAGACTGGCGCTCAGGCTGGCGAGCCATCCGGCAAGGAGAGCGCATGAGCGCGCCCGCGGTCCGCAAGCGCAAGCCCTTGTCGCCTCCCACTTGGCTGGAGCGCTACGGCATGCTGGCTCTGGGCGTTCTGCTCGTGGGCGGCATGAGCCTGGCCGCGCTGCTGGCGCCTTGGATAGCCCCCTATGACCCCAACGCCATCAACGTGGACGCGCTTTTGCTCACGCCATCCCTGGCGCATCCCCTGGGCACCGACGCCCTGGGGCGAGACGTGTTCTCGCGCATTCTGTTCGGCGGCCGCGTGTCGCTCTGGGTGGGCTTTGTGGCCGTGGGCATCTCCACAGGCATAGGCCTGGCACTGGGGCTCATTTCCGGCTACTTCGGGCGCATCACGGACGAGATCATCATGCGTCTGGTGGACGTGATGCTCTGCTTCCCGTCCTTCTTCCTCATCCTGGCGGTCATCGCCTTCCTTGAGCCCAGCCTGACGAACATCATGGCCGTCATCGGCCTCACCTCGTGGATGGGCGTGGCGCGGCTGGTGCGCGCCGAGACCTTGTCGCTCCGCGGGCGCGACTTCGTGCTGGCGGCTAAGGTGGCCGGGGCCGGTCCAGGGCGCATCATCGTGCGCCATATTTTGCCCAACGCCCTGGCCCCGGTGCTGGTTTCCGCCACCCTGGGCGTGGCCGGGGCCATTCTGGTGGAGTCGTCGCTCTCGTTTTTGGGCCTGGGCGTGCAGCCGCCGGACGCCAGCTGGGGCAACATGCTCATGGACGGCAAGGAAGTGCTGGAGGTCGCGCCCTGGCTCTCGGTCTATCCCGGCCTGGCGATTCTTTTCACCGTGCTTGGCTACAACCTGCTGGGCGAGAGCCTGCGCGACATTCTGGACCCGCGCCTGCGGAGGTAGCATGACCGGGCAGAGCACAAGCGAACGCGTCCGCTACCCGGAATTCGAGGCCCGGCATCCCTGGCTTGTGCGGCTTTTGGACGCCTACCATATTTCCGACGAGGCGGTGCGGGCGGATTTGGCCGAACAGACCGCTTTGCGCGGCCGCGCCGTGGCCTGCGGGCCGGGTTGCCGCAACTGCTGCGTCGATCAGGTCATCCCCGTGTCGGAGTTTGAGGTGTTGGGGCTGTGGTGGTATGCATCCGAAATTCTGGAAGGCCAGATCCAGGAGGAGCTGAAGCAGCGCCTGCTCGGCCACGGGCAGGTGGGCGAGTGCGCCTTTCTGGTGGGCGGCCGCTGCTCCGTCTATCCTGTGCGGCCCTTTGTGTGCCGCCAGTATTACGTGTTCAGCAAGCCCTGCGGCCCGGGCGAGAACGTCTACGAGACGCGGTTCAAGGACGCCTACCGCGCCGGGCTGGACAGCGCGCGCGATCTGGCCTGGCAGCTCATCCCCCTGTATGGAGTGGCCGAGGAAAACGTTGATTGGCTCTTCGAGAGCGGCTATATTTCCCGAAAAGGAAAACATCTGCACACCTTGCCCCTGGACAACATCGTCATGCACATGAAGACCGCCGCACACCTCCGCAAGGCCCGCAATGCTTGAGCTCCTGCGCATCCGCGATCTGGCGCTCATTGAGGACGCCGAACTGGAGTTCGCTCCCGGCATGAACGCCCTTACCGGCGAAACCGGCGCGGGCAAAAGCTTCATCGTGCGCGCCATCGACTTTTTGACCGGCGAGCCCATGAGCGCCGATCTGGTGCGGCCCGGCAAGGAAAAAGCAGTGGTCGAGGCCGTGTTCGTGACGCAGAATGGCGACGCTCCGGCCGAGGAGTTCATCCTGCGGCGCGAGCTCATCGCCGGAACCGGACGCAGCCGCGTGTACGTGAACGACCGCCTGGGCTCCCTCGAGACCTTGCGCGACCTGCGTGCCGGGCTTGTGCTGCACACCAGCCAGCACGGCCAGCAAAAACTGCTGCAGCCCGCCTTCCAGGGGCGCATTCTGGACAGCTTCCTGGCCGATCCGGGCCTGTTGCCGGAGCGCGACGCGGCTGTAAACGCCGTGAAGGCCGTGCAGGCCGCCCGCGCCGATCTGGGCGCCCGCGTGGCCGACCTTTCGCGCCAGCGCGAGTTCTTGGAGTTCCAGCGGGCGGAGATCGCCAAGGTGAACCCGCAGCCCGGCGAGGAGGACGACCTGCTGGCGCGCAAGGCGGGCTTGAAGGACCGCGAGCGCCTGGACGAGGCCAAGGCGGCCGCGCTGAACGCCCTGCTGGGCGAGGCTCCTCTGGCCCTGCTCACGGGCGAGCTTTCCCGCGCGCTCATAACGCTCATCCCCTTTGACGAGTCCTTCAGCGCGGACAAGGACGCGGCCGAGGACTTCCGCCATTTGCTGGCGAACCTGGAGTCGCGCATCCGCCGTCTTTCGGTGGAGGACGAGAACGGCGACGACATCGAAGCCATCGAGTCCCGGCTGTTTGAGCTGGCCAAGCTGAAGCGCAAGCTGAACAAGGGCCTGGACGAGATTGTGGACCTGGGCAGGCAGGTGGAGGAGAATCTTTCGTTTTTGGACTCCTGCGCCCTGGACGCCAAGCGCCTGGAGCGCGAGGAAGCAGAGGCCGCGAAGAAGCTGGGCGCCGCGCTTGCGCGCCTCAACGCCGCCCGGCGCGAGGCCTCGGAGCGGCTGTGCGCCCGCCTGGGGCAGGAGCTCGCCGGACTGGGCTTTTCGGAGCATGCGCGGGTGGAATTCGCCTTCGAACCCTTTGTCGTCTATTCCGGCCCGCCCTCCAAGACGGATGACGGCACTGGCGGCGGCGCTGACTCCGCGACAGAAGGCAAGGCGGACGGCGTTGCGGGCGGCGACCTCACCGAACTGCGCGGGCGGCTCTTCTGGGTGCCCAACCCCGGCCAGCCGCCCAGGCCGCTTGATAAAATCGCCTCCGGCGGCGAGCTTTCGCGCTTTCTTCTGGCGCTCACCGGCCTGCAGGCCGAAAGCGCCCGGCCCACCCTCATCTTCGACGAAGTGGACGCGGGCATCGGCGGCCACACCCTCACCCGCGTGGGCGAGCGCCTGCGCGCCCTGGCCGGCCGCCAGCAGATGATCCTCATCACCCACTGGCCGCAGCTGGCCAAGCTGGCCGAGCGCCACTTCCAGGTGCGCAAGGAGGTCGTGGACGGCCTTACCTTCACCGGCTGCGCTCGTCTCGACGCCGCGGCCATAGAGGCGGAGCTGGCGCGCATGTCCGGCGCGGGAGCTGGCGGCGTCTAAAGCCCCACCCCCGTCCCCCTTGAGTCCGCGCCGGGGTCGGGCTATACGGTGCGCAGAAGCCGGGCGATGACCTAAGTCCGGCCAAGGAGTGCCTCATGTTCCGCCGATTCGCCTGGGTGCTGTGCGCCCTCGCCGCCATGCTGCTCATGGCCTGCGCCCACGCGGCCTACACCAACAGAAGCCAGCTTCTGCTCATCAGCGAAGGGCAGGAGACGGCCCTGGGGCTGCAAAGCGCCCAGGATGTGCTCAAGAAGGAAAAGGAAAGCCACGACCAGTTCCAGACCGAGCGCGTGAAGCGCATCGGCTGGCGCATCGCCGCCGCCGCGAACAAGCCGGAATACAAGTGGGAGTTCCACGTCATCGAGAAGGACAACACGGTGAACGCCTTCTGCCTGCCGGGCGGCAAGGTCTTCGTGTACACCGGCATCCTGAACCTCACCACCTCCAACGACGAATTGGCCGCCGTCATGGGCCACGAGATCGCCCACGCGCTGCTGCGCCACGGCGGCGAGCGCATGAGCGTCGCCCTCATGACCCAGATGGGCGGGCAGGCCGCGTCCATCGCCCTGGGAACGGCGGTAAGCCCGGCCGCAAGCCAGGTCTTCGGCCAGGCCTACGGCATCGGCTCACAGGTGGGGGTGCTTTTGCCCCATAGCCGCGCGCAGGAGTCCGAGGCCGACGAGGTGGGCATGATTTTGGCCGCCAAGGCCGGGTACGAGCCAGCCGGTGCGCTTAAGCTGTGGCGCAAGATGGACGCCTACGCCAAGAGCAAGGGCCAGAACGCGCCGGGCTGGATGTCCACCCACCCCACGACGGAGGACCGCATTGCGGCCATTCAGGCCAAGATGGGGCCCATCCGCGCCAAGTACTACCAGGCGGCGCGCTAGTGGCCGGGGCCGCATGATTCTCTGCACCGGCTGCGGCACCCGCAACGCCGACGCCGCGCAGAACTGCGCCAACTGCGGCCGCAAGCTGCAATCGCGCTGGGTCGTCGCCGGAGCGCCTCCTGCGGACGGCAACGGCGGGACTTTCGAAGCGCCGGGCGCTTCTTCCGGCGGCTGGCCTGACCCCGCTTTGAGCGGCGGCGCCGGGAATCCTCTGGATCTGGACGCCTTGGGCGGCGTGGGCACAGCTTCGGACACGGGCATGGAAGGGGGCGCGTGGGAATCGCTTGCGCCCGCGCAGCATTCCCTCGATCCGCAGGCCTCGCGGCTGGTGCGCTCCTGCGCCGAAACCTGGGCTTACGCCTTCCTGCTCATCGGCGGGGCGGCCACCACCGCAATCATGGAGGACTGGCGCTACCTCGCCGGAACCATCGTGGTCTCGGGCGGGCTGGCCTGGGTTAGGAAAATTTAAGGATTGCTCAGGGCTGAGACTCCGGCCCATCTTCCTTGTTCTACCAACTTGTTCTACCAAAAAACAACTTGCGTGGTATTCCAGAGCGTGCCGCGCCCAAGCGGGCAAGGCTCCGCATGCCCCGGCGGGGGACTACGCCCAGGCTTCGGCGCAGCGTCAGGCGTCGAGATTCAGCGTAAGAAAGGCGAGATCGAGCCACTTGCCGAATTTCTGTCCGACCTCTTTCATCTGCCCGGCCTGCTCGAAGCCGAGACTTTGGTGCAGCCGTATCGACGCCTCGTTTCCGGCTTCGATGCCCGCAACCATCACATGCTTGCCAAGGGCGCGAGCTCTTTCGATGAGGCGGAGCATCAGCGCCCTGCCTATCCCGCCGCCACGGTGCCCCTGGCGCACGTACACGGAGTGCTCCACCGTGTGCCGGTAGCCGTCAAAGGCCCGCCAATCGCCAAAGGAAGCATACCCCAGCACGAGGCCGTCCGCATCGACGGCGACCAGGACCGGAAAGCCCTGCCGCTTGCGCTCGGCAAGCCACGCGGCCCGGTTGGCGGCGTTGACGGTCTTCTCGTTCCAAATGGCGGTGGTGTTGGCCACGGCATCATTGTAGATGGCCAGGATGCCTTCAATATCGCCATCGCTTGCGTCGCGTATCCGCATGTGCTGCTCCTTGCGTGACTTCCCGTACTCTAGGGTAAAAATGCGCCCTGGAAGGGCGTGCCGAGGGCTGGCGCCGCTTTTTCTGGCGCGCATTCTGTCGCCGTGGCGCGGGAAAAGCAAGCGGGCGGGGCGCTTATGCCGAAGGGGCAGAGGAGGAGAGCGCCGGGACGAGATGGGGGGAGAAAACGGAAGACGGAGGCTGGGCGGTTCGGTGCGGGTGCTGTGCGTTGCGTTCTTCAGGGGCGTTGCCCTGTAAAGGGCTGCCGGGCGGCACGCTCGCACCCGATCTTGCAGCCAAGGCGCGTTCACCTGGCCCTGTTTGGCAGGCCCCGCTTGCCTAGCCCCGGTGTGCAGGCCCGCTGTTTAGCCTGCGTTTGCTCAGCCTTCGTTTGTTCAGCCTTCGCTGACGCGTTTGTCGCGGTAGAAGTCCAGCAGGTTCCATTTGAAAATGAAGCCGCTCAGGTCGCTGAGTTCGTTGGACTTGAGCGTGGACCAGACCAGCCGCTTCTGTTTGTCCAGCCTGCCTTGGGCCGTGTATTCAAAGCCGAGGGAGGTCTCGCCCTTTTGCGGATCGCTGAAGATGTTGCGCAATACGGCGTTGACCATGAAGGACCTGACGGGCGTTTCGGGCTCGGCGAGCGCCTTGAAATAGAAGGAGAATGTCTCTCCAGGCTCTTTCTTTGGCAAAATGTCGTTGATGATGGCGTTTTGAACGACCAGCCGCAGCCCGCAGGAGGAGATGTTCTCGATCTTGAACTGCTGCGGTCCTTCGGCGCTGGTGCTGAGAAGCGGGGCCCTCTCGGTCAGAAGCACGCCGCCTGGCAGCTCGCGCCAGGCGAGGAACAGCGGCATCCGCTCCTGGTCGACAGACACGCGGACGCTGCGCCGCTGCTGGGCCGGGGCAAGCTCCGTGGGAACGAGCAGGGAGAACGTGACGACGCCGTTGGGCTGCGCCTGCACGGTCTGGATGCTGCTCGCAAAGGTGTAGAAGTTCGAGACCGCGCTGTCCTTCTGGTCGCGCACCATGAAATAGCAGGAGACATTGACCCCAACGAACCGCTGCGACGCTTTTTTGAGCGTGGACACCTCGAGCGTGAGGCGGGTGGAGCTCAAGTTGACGAAGGAGGCGGAAATGTCCTTGAGGCTGGTCGTCGTGTCCTCGAAAGCGAGCCTGATCTTCGCGCGCTGGTCGAGGGCATCGGACAGGATGCCTGCGACAAGCTGCTGATTGCGCTTGCTCTCGTCATTTTTTTGTTTGGCTTGGTTCCAAAGAGCGCACATAGAAGTACTGGTGTTGTTTGGTGTGTTGTGGTTGTGTGGGAAGGACGTTTCCCTTGTGCAGAGCACCCATACCGGGGGAATCTCCGCCTGTAAAGGGATGGATTTTGAGCCCTCCGGCCCCTTGCTGCTGTTTGCTCGCGTGTTGTTGTGGCTGCCCGGCGGGATACGTGAACTCTCCCCAGGTTTGTGCAAACGAAAAAGCCGCAACCTTTACGATTGCGGCTTTGTCATTCGATGGTGCCGAAGGGGAGACTCGAACTCCCATGGCCTTACGACCACTAGACCCTGAACCTAGCGTGTCTACCAATTCCACCACTTCGGCATTTCGCGGGCAGCTTGCGCTGCACCGTTGTTGCGAAGGAAGCATTTAGCTGCATCGCGGATTATTGGCAAGCGTTTTTTGCCTCTGCCCCGCAATTTTCTTGCCGTCTACCGGGGGCTGCGCTCATCAATGGGCACATAGTCGCGCAGGACCTGCCCGGTGTAAATCTGCCGGGGGCGGTGGATCTTGCTCTTGTGCTCCAGGTGCTCCTCGTACCAGTGGGCGATCCAGCCGGGCATGCGGCCAATGGCGAACATCACCGGGAACATCTGCACCGGGATGTTCAGCGCCCGCAAAATGATGCCGGAGTAAAAGTCCACATTGGGGTACAGCTTGCGCTCGATGAAATATGGATCAGCCAAGGCAGCAGCCTCAAGCTCCATGCCGATGTCCATGAGCTCGTCCGGCTGGCCGAGCTTGAAGAGCAGCTCGTGGGCGGCCTTCTTCAAGATGATGGCCCGGGGGTCGTAGCTCTTGTAGATGCGGTGGCCGAAGCCCATGAGCCGGAACTTCTTCTGTTTGGCCAGCTCCAGCACATCGCGCGGGGTGCGCTGGCCGTCGCGGATCTGCTCCAGCATGGCGACGACGCCCGCGTTGGCGCCGCCGTGCAGGCGGCCCCACAGGGCGCAGATGCCGGCGGAAACCGAGGCGAACAGGTTGGCCTGGCTGGAGCCAACCATGCGCACGGTGGAGGTGGAGCAGTTCTGCTCATGGTCCGCGTGCAGGGTGAGGAAAAGCGAAAGGGCCCGCACGGCCTCGGGCGAGGGGTCGAAGTGCTTGTGCGGGATGGAGAACATCATGTGCAGGAAGTTGCGGCAATAGCTGAGCGCCGGGTTCGGGTACATGAACGGCAGGCCCATGCTCTTGCGGTAGCTGAAGGCGGCTATGGTGCGCACCTTGCTGATGATCTTCGAGGCGGCGAGATAGAACTCGCCCTTGCTTTCGATTTCAAGCAGGTCGGGATGATAGCAACCCAGGGAGTTGACGATGGCCGAGAGCATGGCCATGGGGTGCCCGCCGGGCGGGAAGCCTTCGAAGTGGTGCTTCACGTCCTCGTGCAGCAGCTCTTCCGCGCACAGGCCGGCGGAAAAGCGCGCGAGCTGGTCGCGGGTGGGCAGCTCGCCGAAAATAAGCAGCCAGGCCGCCTCGGTGAACGAGCCGCGCTCGGCGATCTGGTCGATGGGATAGCCCCGGTAGCGCAGAATGCCGTTTTCGCCATCAACAAAGGTGATGGAGCTTTTGCAGGGGCCGGTGTTCATGTAGCCGGGGTCATAGGTGATGCAGCCCGTCTGCGAGCGCAGGCGCGTGATGTCCAGGGCGCGGTCGCCCTGAGTGCCCTCGACGATGGGCAGCTCGATGGTCTTGCCGTCGATGATGAGTTGTGCGGTCTTGGTCATGGTCTGTCCACTTGTGGCCGGTGTGCGTGTAGCCGGGTTGGCGAATAATCTTCTGCAGTGCTCGGGCCGGGGGCCCGCATTCCAACGTGCTGCCTAACCGGATTCGCTCCGGTTGTCCAGCAAGGCCGCTGAGCGCCTTGCCCAGATTGCTGTTCGGCGCGGGCCGGGAAAGTGCCCCCGCCGTTCGGTTGCTTCCCGAAGCAAAAGGCTTATACTGCCGCGCATCGAAAAGAATGAACGTGAACTGGAGTATTTCTGGTGGGCAAAGATCGATCCCAAGGCGTGGACATTTCCCGCAGGCGTTTTCTCGCCGGGTTGGGGGCGACGAGCTTAAGCCTGCTGCTGCCCGGCGCGGCGCAGGCCTCCAAGGGCAAGGAAGGCGAGGAGCTCGCCACCTTGCACGACCTCTCCAAATGCGTGGGCTGCGGCGCTTGCGTGGCGGCCTGCCGCGAAGTCAACGCGCACAAGTTTCCCGAACCGGAAAAGCCCTTCCCGGTCATGCGCCCGGCCTCGGTCAAGGTGGAGGATTGGTCCACCAAGCGCGGGGTGACGGACCGGCTGACCCCCTACAATTGGCTGTACATCCAAACCGCGCGCGGGCAGTTCCAGGGCCAGAGCTTCGAGGTGCACATCCCCCGGCGCTGCATGCACTGTCAGAATCCGCCCTGCGCCAACCTGTGCCCCTGGGGCGCGGCCGCGCGCGAGGACAACGGCATCGTGCGCATCGATCCCGACATCTGCCTGGGCGGAGCC
>Ga0209373_10003754_pt1 | contig 13708 bp, 19 predicted proteins | sample Higcelweek5metaG_FD_187173 | JGI IMG/M metagenome (GOLD analysis project Ga0209373, IMG submission 187173) | Freshwater pond sediment microbial communities from the University of Edinburgh, under environmental carbon perturbations - High... | ecosystem: Environmental > Aquatic > Freshwater >...
GCCTTTGAGACAGCTAAACAGCGTGATCGTCTGATCGTAGTTAGGATTTAACCCCGCCATAGATCGACACCTCCCTGCAGGAGATCGGACCCGGATAGATACGATTTAACGATCGAGCAGATCTTCTTCGGTCTGGCGGCCTCTGCAAACATCGACTTATCGATGCTGCCGGAATCGCCGTCATTGGAATACGAAGTCAGCACGCCGCCGTGGGCGGAGCTATACGCTTGCTCGCACTGGAACATGTACTCGGCGATCTCGCAGATGCAGTCCTTAATATCCTCCGTCACCGCAGCAGTAGAGATCCGGCCGAACGTCTGCCGGCCCAGCTCCCTCTCTGCTTTTTTCTCGTAAAACGGGAAGTCAGCGCCGCCTATGACAGCCGTAGTTCCAGCCCTGTACGTGCCTGTGTAGTAGGTGGCATCAACGATTGCCATGTAAAGCCTCCTTACGTGAGCGCGGTCTTCTTCCAGTTCGCATCTGCGGTCGTATTGTCAGCCGTGCATACATAGATATAATTCTCGTCGATCACGATCTGTCCTTCAGCGCCCACCGTACCATTGAGTCCGCCCTCAAGAGTAGCGGCGCCAAACACATTCGTGATCGCTGTGAACGTCTCAGATGTAGTGATGTTCCCTGCAGGTCCTACAGCCTTCGCCGTAATCGTCAGGACATTACCCTCAAAAGTTCCGCACGTAACAGCCGCGTGTTCCGCGTTCAATCCATCCGTTCCCTTGATCGCCGCGATAACGTTCGTTTTAGTGGCAGCCAAGTCGACGCCGATCGCAATGTCACCGGCAACAGTGGCCGCGGCCTTGAAGGTATACACCGTCGTTTCGATGGTCATCGTGTTATTTGCCGCGGGGTTCGTATCCAATGTGAGCGTTCCTGACGCTGTAGCAGCGTTTATCGGTGTGCCCCACTGGATCTTGAGTGCGTCCATTTTGGCATCGATCATGGACATCGCGCGGTTGAAGTTCTCGGTTATTTCGGGCTCGCCTAATCCGTCAAGCAGTCTTGAATCAATCGTAGGCATCAATCTGCCTCCTTCCCTGAAAAAATGGATGGGAGCCAGTTACGACTCCAGTCCGGAAAATCATCAGGCCTTCTTATGCAGATAGATGCCCTTGGTCTTGTTGTCGTAGACATCCGACAGGTTGACCAGACGGTAGTTCAGCTTCCAAGCATCAGCGGACTGATTGTCTTCGGGATTGAAGAGCTTCGCGACCTTGTGCTTCTGGATCTGAAGAACGGACTTCGGATCGACGATAAGGAAGTTGATATCCTTACCTGTCGCCACGTTCTTGATGTATCCGCCATCTTCCTGTCCGGCGGTTGTTCCGTCGTACTGGTCGATCTTGGTGTAAAAACGAGACTGCGGAACTGTCACGATCTTCTTGAATTTCTTCAAGAGTTCGCGCGACTTAGTTGTGTCCATATCCTCGACATAGCCACGAAGAAGGGAAGTGATGTACAGGATCGCGGAACCCTCGGGAACCTCTGCCTCATCGAGTGCCGTGACAGCGACGCGAAGAGCTGCTACAGTAGCAGCGGCATCGGAGAGAGTCGCGCCTGCGGGAGATGTTCCGGACAGAGCGGCATACGAAGCGAAGCGAAACGCATCGACCTCGGGAACAACCTTCTCACGCTCGAAAGCGGCAAGGACCTTGCTGATCATGTTGATTCCGGTGTCGCCATTGTCGACGGCGTCCACGTTAAATCCGCGGCCTCTGCTGAAGTTCGCCTTGACGGTTTCCCATGCGAGGGAAATGTCGCCAGAAACGAAGCTTCCGGCATATGTGGCGAGACCCTGAAGCGTCATTTTAGGAATGACAAATTCCTCAGCGTTCGCGCCATCGCGAATATCGGATGTGTCACCGTCCAGATCAGCGGTAAGGGATGCCAGCTTATAGACTTCGTCCAAAGCGTCCATGTATCTTTTGGCCAGTGCAAGTGTGTTTGACATGTGTTGTTTACCTCATCTTTCTTACTTCTTTGGCGGGAGACCCATCGCCCTTCGGATGGCATCATCATCGCCAGTGATAGGCTTGCCGCCGTTCGTCGGGGCAACGCCTGTTTGGATTGGTTCGGATGTTCTTTTCAACTCGGGCATGACCTTGAGAGCGCCCTCCAGCACCGCCTTGATGTCCTCGGCTTTTGGCTTGCCGGTGTCCGTCTTTCCGACTTTCGAGAAGTCCAAGCGGATATAAGCGAGCTTTGCCGGATCGATGCCAAGGGATACCGCAAGCGCTTCGGACTTAGCTTCGACGAGATCCGAAAAAGCGGATGCCTCTACTGCTGCAACGCGTTTCTCGGCCTCTTCGGCCTTCTTCTGCATGGCGGTCAGGTTTCCCTTGTCTTTCTCATCCTGGGCGGCCTTCTGGTCCTTGTAGGCCTTGATTGCCGCTTCAGCTTCGGTCTCGGTCATTCCCTGCTGCTGGAAGTAGGACCGGAGAGCCGCGCGCTGTGCCTGTTCGGCCTTTTTCGCTGCAATCTCGTCCACTTTTGCAGGATCAATTTGAGGTGTACCGGCATCAGGGGCGCCGTTCCCCGTACCAACCGGATCCGCCGGCTGTGTCGGCGCCGGATCTCCGGTACCCGAATTCGCGGCACCGGGTTCGGCAAAGAGCTGTAGATTCATTTTGTGCATATGATTCTCCCCGTTTAACGCCCGTCGGCAAATTCCGCGATTACGGTCGCGTTCCGTGTGTGCTCGATCGCCCGTTTAGCGGGTTTTCGGGCATAAAAAGCACCCGGTTAGAGGTGCTCCTGTCGTAATTTGCAAATCGGATCCGTGATCTTCCCTGCGCTCTATCCGACGTCAGCGCTCCGGAGTTAATCGCCCATTGGACTGTACCTCCTTTCATGCGATATTCCTTATCCTGCAATCATTACCCGTTCCCTCTGCTGTGGTATTCCCATAGCCTTGCTTAGACCGGTGTACTCCTGAGAGGTCACTCTGTATTTCGACTTGGCGTCTATGATGTCGTTCGGATCCGCGCCACCCTCTTCGAGTAGGCTGATCTTCTGGCGCTGCGCCCTCATGGTAGTCTCTAACTGCCTCTGCCTCTGCTTGGCCTCGTAGGCTGTGTACTCTTTGCCCTGGTACGTCTTCGGTGTGTTCTCTTCCTTCATCATCGTTTCCAGCTGCTCGCCCGTGTACGTCCTGACAGACGCGCCCGGAACGAAGGGCAAATAATCATGGTAGCAGTTCCAGCCTTTTAAGCCAGCACCGGATCCAAGCCCGCAGATCTCAATGAGTTGCTGCTTGCTGTACACTCGGCCCTGCCAGGTCTGATGTTCAGGACGGGCGCCATAGTGATACGTAACTTCGAAGTAATCGGTTCCAAGGTCCTTTGCGGTCTTCTCGTTGATCTGCGACATCGTCTGATTGAAGCCGGTCATTACTGCCCGACGTGCTGCCACGTCGACACGGTTATGATATCCGGACTCATAGTCGATCATGCGCAGGCCGCTGTTCGTCATATCGTTAGTGACGCGCTTCAGGACCGTGTTGTAGTCAAACGATCCAGACATGATGTCGTTGATAGCACTGTCGAGGGTCTTTGTGTAATACTCTGTCAGGTCGAGTGCTTTGAGCTTGCCGCCCTCCTGGGTGACGAAGCCGAGCGATCCGGTAATATTGATCAGTTCTCCCTTAGTCTGTGCCGCGATCGAAGAAATAAGATCCTGCAACTCCTTGTTTTCGGAGAACGGGATAAACTCTTTCCCTGATGCCTTATAAAGGTCGGCGTTCCGCGCGTACTCTTCTTTAATCGCGTCGCTGTAGATCTTGTCGATCGCGGCATCAGACACGCCCAGCGCCTGCTGGATCGCCGCCTTAACCTCTTGCTTGGACATTCCAAGCTGTTGCAGACGATTGATCTGCCAGTCTGCTGATCGTGTGATCTCGCCGGCGTTGATCTTCAGCCGTCGGACAATGTCACGCATGATGCGGTCCTGCAGCGTCGTGAATCCATCGCCGATCGGCTGCGGGATGATCTCGATTTTACCGGGTTCCATTCGTTACGCTCCTACGGGATTCTTCGGCGTAGTAACCACATCACCGAGCACGCCCGGAGCCTGCGGTACATTTGCCTTGGCTGTCTCCTCGTCTTCGCCATAAACTCGCATTCTGTATTCCCAGGCGTTCAGCACACCGGACGCCAGATCGCGCCTGAGTTGCTCTCTGTCGCCTTCCTCGTCTGTCAGAATCGAGTCGTGGAAATCAATCGTCAGCTCGTAGCCGGCTGTCGTAAGGCCATTATAAAATGCCAGCGCATCGACCAAATCAGTGAGGCAGTCCTTAAGATTGTCCTGGATCGCTGTGACCCGGTTGTACTTACGTTTCTTGCTGTTGATCACCTCGGTCGCTGTCTTGTCGACGTCCTGCACGTTGGAGAGATCACCGAAGGCAAGACCAACATTTTCTTCGATCGCGCGCTTGTACTCATTGAGCCCCTGAATATAGCCTTCGCCCCGAAGCTCCGGAGAGAACTCGTGATACTTGTCATCGCTGTTTCCGTCGGACACCTCCAGAGTCTTGACGAGTCGTTCCTTGGGCTTCGTCCGATACCCTGCCGTGTTCGCCAAGGGGATCGCATCCACATCAGCGATGATCGACCGTTCTCCGGACTCGTATTCCCAGTCAAGCCGCCCGAACTGAAGATCCGCCTTCTTAACCAGCTGGATCGCGGAGTCGAACACCGATACTCCGTTGAAACTTCTGTCGATAATGTTCTTGAGAGGTGTCTTAAAGTATCCAAAGTCCGGCTTTGTCCAAGGGTATTCGACAGCCGGCTTAAGGATCGCCCAGTCCTCAAAAGTATCCAGCGCGATCTCTCTTCCGATCATCGACTCAAGGCCCTTGTATGCCTTGTTCGTGATCGTCAATTTATTGTCGCTGACGGTGTGCCTCTCAAACCGTCTGTAATAGTCGTTGTCGCCCTGTCTCCGAACCTCGATGAAGATGACATCCATAAGACGCCCCGCGCTGTCAAAGCGGATCGGAACGAAGTCGCCCTGCATGACATATTCGACTTGTCCGGCAACACCCAGAGGCTTCACGCAAAAAGCGCCAAGTCCCAGCCCCTCCTGCAGGTTCTCATTCAGGTCGCGAATGGCCTGCTTGAAGATCGCATCCAGTTTGGAATTTGAGATTGTTGACTCCATCTCGTTCAGAGTGACGTCCGCGAACTCACGGCAGATAGACTGCTCAATACGGAGAGATATAACCCCATCCTTGTCGGACAGCCACGGCGCAGAACCGTTATACATTTCTCGCCATTGGTCGATTTTCTCGGACAGGGCCGATGTGATCGCCACGTCCTGACCCGCTATGTCTTTGATCTGTGATCCGGTAAGCAATCGCTTCACCCCCTGTATGATCGATTTAATCTGGCTCAGTATCGACATCTGCTTTGTCCTCCCCGGCCGGCAAGAATCGTTTGATATACTTCCATAGGCCCATGATCAAGTAACGCCATGCATCTAAGCAATGATCGTTCTCTTTGACCGGGATCTCTTTGCCCTTGTCTATGCTCTTTGTGTCGTAGCTGTATAGCCCGAATTCTCGCTCGAGGTTCTTCTGGTCCGGACTGATCGACGCGACGCCATAGGTCAGGCACTTTTGCACCCGGCTGATTCCTAGCGCTACATTGTTCTGCGCGTTCTTGATCCGGATGCCAGGCATGACCTTCTTGATCTCCTCGGACAGGCCCTGTGCCGACGGATCAATGAAAACATAAGAGACCGGCGAACCAGTCTCTCTCATGATCTTCTCGCAGAACTCCTTGAAGTCCAGCGCATATTGTGACGGGCTTCTCTGGCGGCCCGTGTCTCGGCCGCTGTGGTAGTATTCACCGAGGCCCTCGATCTTCTGCCGTCCGATGCTTATACCGGCGGCCTGGAAGGTCGTAGCATTCTGCTGGCCGTAGTCGACACCCACACCGATGATGTCATACTGCCCCGCTGGCTCCTTGATGTGCTTCAGGCGGTCGAACATGTAATAAATCAGTTCGTCGACGCCGATACACAGACCCAGCCAGACCCAGTTGTATAGCTTCTCGTCTGACTGTTTCAGGATCTCGGCCGATTCGATTAGCTTCTTTCCTAGCCACTTCTCCGGAACGTCTCGGTAATCGGTGTGCACACAAAGCGCGTCCGGACGTTTCCGCATCTTCTCGAGCCACGCCATGACCGGAGCGTTCGGATTCTTCGGCGGGTTGAACAGGTAGATCATCTGGAAACTGTCATCGTTGCCTCTTGCGAACGTGGCCTCGATGTTCAGCAGCTCGTCTTCGCCCTCGCCGTTATCGAAGAATTCTGTGAGCTCGTCCACGATGACGTATTTAATCGGCCGTGTCTCGTCGATCATGCCCTTGGTATCGTCGATCGAGTCGTTCCCAGTGAAGAAGATCGTGTTTCCGGTCCGGTTGTACCGGATCTCCATAGGCGAGACCGTGATCTTAAACCGGCTCTTTGGCACTATCAGCCGGTTAATGGCTCGTAGCGCTTCCTTGTAGACTGTTTTACGGATCTTATTATGGAACTTGCGCAAGACTACAATCGAGCACTTCTGCGCTTCCAGAGCCTTACAGACCGCCTTGATCGATACAAAGGACGACTTCGTTCCGGCGCGTCCAGATGTCAGAATAATGTGCGTATGTTCATTGTCCAGGAATACCGGCATCAGCTTCGGGATCACCTGATCCTCGATGTAAATCTCGCGTGCCATAGTTAATAGTCACCCCGTCATCCTCGCCGGTACCTCCGTCGGTTATTCGTGCCGTATTGGCCTTGATTTGTGCGATCCGAGCCCGCTGTTCTTCGGTGGCGAGATCAAGATGATCTGCAAGCCACTCCAGCGCCTTCATGCGGTCCGCTAATTTGATTGATGCTCCGTCTTTACCCTGCTTGACTTCGGATAGGATAGACCCGTCTACTTCATCTGATCCGTGAAACCGAACCACATTGACAGTTTTCATCAACGGCGTCTTTTCGCCGGTCTCCGGATCCGTGAGGACCACGGGACCAAAGACCGCCATGACGGGTACCTCTTCCTGTCCCCAGTCGAGGTAGTCGGAAAGATCTGAAAATGCGATATCCATGTACTTCTGAAAGATGTCTTCAGGCCGCAGAAGCGCCTGTGAATATCGTTGCTCTTTCAGCTTTGTGATCTCGTCACGGACTCTAGTGTTTCCGAGTAGCTCCGGACCGTTTGTCAATGCTGTAGCATATGAACACCCATACGCCTTCTGGTAGCTTCTCGTCGCATTGAACGATCGGCTGTAATATAAACAAAAAAGCCGCTGCTTGTCAGTCAGCGACTTGTTTTCGATAACGCTCTTGACCTCTGCACTCTTTCGGCGCGGGTGCATCTTTTTCGGTGCACTCATCACAGGTGCACCGTGTGCATCCCATTCGTCTCGACGTCTCCAAGACTTTAGGGTTTCATACTTAATCTCTAGTTGGTCAGATATGTCTCGAAGGGAATGACCCTGCTCATACAATGCCTTAGCTTCTTCTCGCGTCGCAATGGTCGTTCACCTCGCTTCTTTGATAATAAAAAAGCCCCGGCGCGAAAGGAGAAGCGTCGGGGCTCTCTGGAGGGTTCGTGAAGTTATGGGGGGATCTCTTACAGAAATCCATAATACAATTATACCATGTCAATAACTGACATCACTGACATCATACGCAAGATTCTTTGATAAACCCATGTATCCGCGCGTACTCTTCGATCGCCTCGTTAGCCAAACGGTAATACTGCCGTTCAGACGTGTACAGCCGGATCGCGATCATGATGTTCTCGGGTTTTAGCATCTCAAGGTACTTAAGCTTTAGGAGACTCCTATAGGGTTCCCGAAGCACCCCGATCTTAGCCTCGAGACTCACCCGGATCTCTTCGCCTTTCTCTGCCTGCTGTCTCATCTCGTAGATGAGATAAGACCGTTCGGCGAAGGCCTCCTCTTCCTTGTGCGGATTATGCTGCGTCTGCACGCTGATCGGACAAGGCACCAATGCCTGGACTCTTTTCTTCTTCCCTGTGGGCTTTCCTTGTGGTGATAACACGTCTTCCATCCTGTACCCTCTTCTACGGCCGACGGTGGGAGATCCGGACGTGATCGAAGGAAACTTCACACGTTCGAAACGCCGATCCAGCGCGTCGAAGGCTCTACAGGCTTCGGAATAGGATTCCAGTTCTGTCTTCGCTGCCGCAATGGCTGCATCACTGTTCATGAAGTACCTCCCGCCTCTTCGACGTACTGTTTCACCAACTCGTAGCTCTCTCGGAACTGGGCTTTCTGCATTCCAACAGGGGTGAAGATCACTTCCGTTCCTGTTAGAGCGGGCTGTATGGCCGAAATGTCTTTGACTGCAATCAGCGTCTTTATACCGGATTGCTTGGTTATAAGCTCGATAAATCCTCTCATCTTGTCACCTCTTCATTTCTGTTTTCCTTCCAATATTCCAAAGCTCTTTCTTTCGTACTAAAAACGTCAAATGATTTTTTCACTGACTCCCAAGAAGAATAATCCATGCCTTTTGGAAGGACTCCGCACTTGCACCGTATTTTGTAGCACGGCGGCCCAATAGCGCCTTCACATACTTCAAATCTCGGGGATTCGTGACAGATAGGGCAGAGAGGATTGATTTGATTCGCATTTCTCCAACCCTCAAGTGCATCCTCCATGTTTCCAAATAGAAATCCGTCTTTTGGTAATCTTCCGCACTTGCACCAAACCGCAAACCACGTCTGACCATTAAGAGCATTATCGTGCGGCTCAAACTCTGGCATCTCGTTGCATTTGTGGCAGCGGAGTTCATTTTCGATAATTACCTCTGCCTTGCCCTGTATAACCTCTTGTATCTCTTCGGGTGTAAGTTGTTCGGTGATGGCGTCGGCGACTTCTGACAGGGTCTGCAGTTCAGGAAGCTCGCGCTCATACACGCACTGGTACGGTCTGTCTTTGAACCTGCGTTCAATAATGATTGTTCCCTTTCCGTTTTTGAGGTCAACTCCGCAATGAGGGCAAGCGGTAATTGAACTGTGACCCATTTCGGCGATATTCCATGATTCGCCATCTCTTGTATTCCATGCGTTACAGTAAATAACCGGCTTAATGTATCTGCTCTGGGGATTTTCTTCACGGAACATTTTTCTCGATGCAAGCAATCCCTCACACTCGTGAACTGCCATGTGCCATGTATAATCCGTTGCCCAGAAAACAACCTTTGTACGCAGTGGATCATCTTCTGTAATCGTCATGATGTCCGGATAATCTGCTCTGCTGACTTCTAATTCTTTCTTCTCAACTCCTGACAGCAGTTCAAACAAATCAATCTGTTCCACTATTCCGCCTCCACGACCTGTACCGGCTTGCCGGCGATCACTTCTTTTTCGATTTTTACCGTATACCCTGCCTTAACCAGCAGCGTTGCCAGCTGCAGCCGGTCTGCCTCGGTCAGCTTTCCGTTTGGCTGTGCGTAGATTTTCATTTAATTCGCCCCTCCCGCCATGACGCGCCGCATGAGGCTGTATGTTCCCATAGCCCTATAGTTTCTGATACTTCCGTCGAATATTCCGGGCGCTTCTAACTCAAACATATCAACGATTTCTGACCAGCGTTGTCTAAGTCGCAACCATTCAATGGACAGGGAATCGACAAATTCCAAATTGTTCCTGAATTCCGGTACTTGCCTTAACAACTTTTCACATCTCTGAAAATCATCAGGATCATGCGGGTAACTTCTTTCGCCGATGATTGTTCCTTTTGAGGCGATTACAACAAACATTGCCTCGCTGCTCATTCCGTGTTCCCCGTTCGCAAGCCAGAGCATTGCGCTTACCGGCAATTCGATACGCCTTAATTCGTCCTTATCAATCATAACCTTTTCCCTCCTATCTAATAACCTTTCCGTTGCAACAATCCCAGTGCACCATGCACCCTATTTCGTAACCGTCCTCATAAGCATCTCCGACCTGATAACCCCGGACAATCTCACCGTCGATCAGAAATCTTGCTTTCCGCGTGTCGTCCTGAACAAAACATACTTCTTCGCGGTTGACCGGCATCTTTCGCCCGGTGTCGGAGTTTTCAAGCCAGTCTATAGTGGCGCCACAATCTCTACATTTTGGCATCTCGCAATAACCCTCCCTGATCTGTCTCGGAACAATATTTCGTCTCCGGTCAGATACGGCGTCAACTTTCTGCCATATGCCTTGCTGCCTTGCCTATTGACCGGAATGCCGTTTTCAATCAGTATTTTTCTGACTGTTTCCTGTGAGCAGAAGAATTTCATCGAGCAGGACAGTAGTGATGCACCCGGCTTCTGATATTCTTTGCAAATTCCGTCTATGTCTGTTCCGTTTCCGTGCATGGTATCCCTCCTATAATTTTCAGCGCTTCTTCTGTGGATCGGGCAATTCCTGCCCGATGTCCTGTGTCGGTTAGCATTTTTAAAAATCGTTTCTGTTCCGGCGATGGTCTGCCTTTTTCCGTCTTGACTTCGATCCATGCAGTGCGTCCGTCCGGACCGATGAACAGCAAGTCTGGTGTTCCTGGTATTCCGCATTTTACCGGCCGTCCGTCTGCCGTGAAGAACACGCCTGTGTTCATTCGGATCACGATTCCATAGGCTGACAGTTCGCAGCGGATTTTATTCTGGATATCGGTTTCGGTCATAGTGTTTCCTCCGGCGTGTATTGGTTGCGGCCCTTGACCGCCGGAGTTTCGACAGCGGACTGTACTGACCAGCCTAAATTTATTCGTGTCTGTATTGTGGAATATCCATTCGACGACATCCTTACAAGCTCCGACAATGTTGACATTTTGCCTTTATAAAGGAAAGTCCTGTTATCACTTCGGTTGTTCGCTTGCTCTGTTTGCGTAGCCCATCGGCAATTTTCCGGAGAATACCCTTTTCCGTTATCTATTCGATCGATGCTCGACCCGTCTGAATATCCAGACTTAATAGACCAGTCATAAAAACACTTGAAGTCGTTCGCCCATTCATGGCAAACCGTAATTCCTTTTTCTCCCCAGCCCGGATAATCCTTGTTGTTTGGGTTTCCGCATCTCTGCTTCATGGATTGCCATACGCTGTTTAATTTGCTACGGCTCATTCCGTGCTTCCAACTTCTGGCCGACATTTTTTCATTCTTCAGACATCCACACGACACTTGTTTGCCCAATCTAAGGTCAGCGCCTCTTGGCGTGCACTCTTTTCCACATTCACATATACATAACCATGATGCGTGCTTGCCGTTTACTACGGATTCTTCATTCCTGCGAATGACTGTAAGTCTCCCGAATTTTTTACCAGTTAAATCAATCAATCTGCTCATTCTTACCTCCGTGATTGTTTTCTTTTATTATATCACTATTATATCACTTGGTCAATTATATTGACACTTTTATGTGTCCGTGATATTCTTTGGTTGAGGTGATAATCATGGCTATTTCGGATGAAAATACAAGAATTTTAATCAAGATGCCCAAGGAAATTAAGGCGAGACTAGAGGAAAAGGCAAAGTCGGAAAACAGGTCGCTAAGTAATTACATTTTGAATTTAATTTTGAAGGATGTAGGGAGTAGCAAGTAGCTACTCCCTTTTCTTTTTTCCACGCCTTGCCTTAAATGCCATCCATGCCCATCCGCTCTTGAATCCTTTTAATTTTGCGTACGCCTGAAATTCTTGGAGCGTGTGACACTCGGACATATCCATTGACTTCTCGACTTTTTTTATGGCGTCCTCTCTTCTGGTCTGTTTTATTTCCTCGAGCTGGATATCTTTAATGTTTTTAATTTCTTCCCGTGTCAGCTTTACCTCAGCCCCGCAATTAGGACAAATAGACGGGCCGGATGGGAACGTGTAGAAGCACTGGAGGCATTGCTTAACTAGGAGTTTTCCCTTTTCGTCATAAGCTGGCGGCTTTTCAACGGATTCGTTTATGTTCCAGTTTCTTCTATCATCAGGAAGTCCATTTCTCACATAATTTCCAACACAGTCAATCAGTATTGCGACTTTGCCCGGAGCGGGCCGCAGTGCACGCCCTAATTGCTGTAGATGGATTACAAGCGACATAGTAGGTCTTAGCAGTAGGCAACAATCAACTCCGCTCATATCGAACCCCTCTGTCACAATATTTACATTACTTAGCACTCTTATCTTTCCTCTCCGGAAATCCGCAACAATCTGCTTTCGTTCCGCTGCCGGCGTGTTTCCGTCGAAGTGAACCGCCTCGATCCCGTCCGCCTGGAATGCTTCAGCTATTTCCTGTGAGTGTTTGACTGATGAACAGTAGACAATGGTCTGCAGATCGTTTGCGTATTGGTGCCAGTGATGCAGGACATCGCCATAAATTGCTTTTTGCATCAGCATCTCGGCTGCCTGCTCCTGGTCGAAGTCCGCACCGTGTTTCTTGAGTCCGGACAGATCCGCAACGGATGGAGCAAAATACCGATACCGTGATAAGAATCCCTGATCGATCAGATCGGCCGTGGTGACTCCGACGATCAGGTCGTCGAATATCTTCCCGAGTGGTTTCCCGTCGAGTCGGCAAGGCGTAGCAGTCAGACCGATAATGAACGCATCCGGAAACGCATCGATGATTTTAAGCCAGGTCGTAGCGGATGCGTGATGCGCTTCGTCGATGATAATCAGATCCGGTTTCGGTAGTTTCTCCGGATGATTTGCAACCGTGGCAACCATACCGATGTGAATCCGGTCTCGCGGAATATTGAATCGATCAAACGTGTCAACAGTCTGGTCGAGCAGTTCACGGCGATGGACAAGAAACCAAACGGTTTTATTCTTCCGCTGCGACTGATCCGCCATCCAAGCGAAACAAACGGTTTTTCCTGCGCCGGTCGGAAGACATATCAGCGGTCTAGTGCGACCGAATGACATGGATTGCCGCGTGTGGTATATGATGGCTTGTTGATAATCTCTTAGTTCTAGCATGGATCTCCTTTCTTTTCTGTTCCGACTGTTCCGACACTGTTCCGACATATGTCGGAACGCCGAAACCGTTGTGGCTCTAGGGATTACAGACTTTGTTCCGACATTCCGACATGCTTGTGTATTTTTCCTTGCGCGGGAAGACACATAGCCACAATCAGTGTGTGTGTCTCCCGTATAGGATTGTTTTCGGGGGATTTTGTCGGAATGTCGGAACAAAACCCCGAAACCCTTGGCGCTCTAGGATTATTCTGTTCCGACAAAACATATGTTTGTCGGAACATGTCGGAACAAATCGCTCAAATATCGGGAAATAACTCCGATTCCGGCAATCTTAACCCTATAAACCGAACCGTACTGTTCCCAATTCTTCTCTTTATGGTCCAGTTCCGACCGTCTCCGCGCTGAATTAATTCTTTCCCTTTCAACCATCCAAGAAATCCGGCATATGAATACCCCTCGGAATCCAGCGCCCTTTGAAACACGGTCGGGATAATGTACGCGGTATCTCCCTCGACCATTCCGTATATGTCGCCTTGCTCCGCTCCGAACCGGTTGCGATTCGTCGCGATCCAGTCACAGACGAATTCGTACGCCCGCGCGTTCACGTCGACCTGTGCTTTTGTTAGCAAGAATTTTTGGATGTCGTCGGGATACAGTCGCTTGACCGGCCATTTCAAAATGTCGGCATCTTTCGGGGCGGCTTCCATCCCGAAAATCCATTCATCCGCGAGTTGGTCGGAGG